>RCNF010001202.1_pt1 | contig 13597 bp, 16 predicted proteins | sample 2041311 | NCBI WGS metagenome assembly RCNF01 (sample SAMN09708228, study PRJNA481090) | Marine sediment metagenome, whole genome shotgun sequencing project. | biome: marine sediment; feature: ocean; material: sediment; isolation source: Sewage treatment plant 2 marine sediment (STP2) ... | reverse complement strand
ACCCAATTGGCACCCTTCTCATGGCAAGTACGGGCATCGATGTATGGCATGCCAAGATAGTCTGCGCATTCCGTTCTGATACCAATTTGTACCGAACGCGCCACATCCACCAAACCGAGCTTGACTGCCTTGTACATCATCGTGCCGTGATCGATGCGGGCCATATTATCATCTGGCCACAGGTCTGAATGGGCATCAAATTGCACCACAGACAATGGCCCGTATTTTTCCGCATAAGCCCGCAAGATAGGCAGCGTAATAAAGTGATCGCCACCCAACGTCACTGTTCCGCATCCTTGGGCCAAAATACCCGCAATATGGGCCTGCACCAAATCCGGCACACCTGCGACATCAGCATAATCAAATGCCATATCGCCATAGTCAGCGATGGCAAATTCACCCAAAGGATCAAAACCGTCCCAGCCATAAGGCGGATCATAAGGTTGCAGGCTTGATGCCTCGCGAATTGCACGCGGCCCAAAACGGGTGCCAGGGCGATGCGTCACAGCCTGATCAAAAGGCACGCCAGTGACGGCCAAATCAAATCCGGTCAGGTCTTTCGTATACATCCGGCGCAAAAACGACGTGGCCCCTGCAAATGCATTTTCATAAGAAAGCCCGCGCTTGGATGTCGCCGTAAAAGCCCCGTCGACTGCTTCTTTCGCTTTATCAAGTGTCATGCCGCACCCTTCTTCTTTTTCCCAAATAAACTTCCGCCGGAGGCATCCTGCCCGTGCGCCCGATCACGCAACTGGCAATGCACGTTCAATCAGTCGCGCGAAATACGACGCCCCTGCAGGTGCTGCTTCATCATCAAAGTCGTATGCTGGATGATGCAGACCCGCGCTATCGCCATTGCCCACATAGACATAAGCACCGGGACGCTGTTCAAGCATATATGAAAAATCCTCTGCCCCCATCTCGTACTGGCGCGCGTCGTCAACAAGCGGCGAAATTTCACGCGCGACCGATGCTGCGAACGCAGTTTTCTCTGGATCGTTAATGGTCGCAGGATATCCGTACTCATAATCCAATTCGGCTGTCACATTGTAAGCCGCAGCATGGCCTGCAACGATTTCGGTCAAACGTTTATGGACCATCGCTTGCGTGGCTTTTGACAAAGTGCGCACAGTCCCATTGATATAAGCTTTCTCGGGAATGACATTATCAGCAGAGCCGGTGTGGATTTGCGTCACAGAGACCACAAGATCCTCGTAGGCCTTGTTATTGCGGCTGACGATGGTCTGGATGGCATTCACAATCCCAACAGCTGCGATAACTGGATCGGCGGTCTCATAAGGATATGCACCGTGGCCACCGATGCCTGTGATATGAATATGGATCGTGTCAGCGGCGGCCAAGATCGGCCCAGCTGTCGTATAAAACGACCCGGTCGCATCGCCAGGGCCACTGTGCAAAGCATAGACTTCCTTGATGTCAAAACGCTCAAGGATACCTTCTTGGACCATCACTTGCCCACCGCCACCGCCTTCTTCAGCGGGTTGAAAGATCAATGCCACGCGCCCTGCGAAATTGCGGGTCTCGGCCAAATAGCGCGCAGCACCCAATAACATGGTCGTATGCCCGTCATGCCCGCAAGCGTGCATCTTGCCGGGGATGGTCGAGGCATAGTCGAGCCCAGTTTCTTCTTGCATCGGGAGCGCGTCCATATCGGCACGCAAACCGATTGTCGGCCCGTTCGCTTGGCCGTTGATAATCGCCACGACACCCGTCTTTGCGATGCCTTCATGGATTTCATCCACACCAAATTCGCGCAACATCTTGGCCACAAATTTTGCAGTTTCATGACATTCAAACTGCAACTCTGGATGCATGTGCAGGTGCCTGCGCCATGCGGTCATATCCGTTGCGAAATCTGCGATGCGGTTGATTACGGGCATGTCTGGCGCTCCGGCTTGTGTGGGCTTAGGGTTTCAGTTGAACGCAACAAGAGGCCCTGCGCAATGCCTGATGATACCCTAATCCACGATCCCGACGGTGGCATGCCGCGCTTGCTGGAAATCATGCGCCGTTTGCGTGAACCGCAAACCGGTTGCCCCTGGGATATCGAACAGGATTTCAACAGTATCGCCCCTTACACGATCGAAGAAGCGTATGAAGTCGCCGACGCAATCGCCCGTAGCGATTGGCGCGAGCTTGAGGGTGAATTGGGCGATCTCTTGTTGCAGACGGTTTACCACACACAAATGGGGTCTGAGGCGGGCCATTTCACCTTTGAAAGCGTTGTAAAATCGATCAGCGATAAAATGGTCGCGCGCCATCCGCATGTATTCGGCGACGAATCGCGTGAAAAATCAGCTGAACAGCAGGTGGCCGATTGGGAAAAGATCAAAGCATCTGAACGCGCAGGCAAGGCGCAAGCGCGCACGCTGGACGGTGTCGCGATGGGCCTGCCTGCCCTGACCCGCGCTGTGAAGCTGCAGAAAAGGGCTGCGCGTGTGGGGTTTGATTGGCCAGACACGTCCCATGTCCTTGATAAGATTGTTGAAGAGGCGGCCGAATTGGTCGAGGCACGTGCAGAACTGACCCAGAAAGAGGTTGAAGAAGAATTTGGTGATTTGATGTTTGTAGTCGCGAACTTTGCGCGCCACCTTGATATCGATCCAGAGGCCGCGTTGCGGGCCACCAATGCCAAGTTCACGCGCCGTTTTGAAGGTGTCGAAGATGCGCTTCAGGCCAAAGGCAAACTGCCTGCTGACAGTGATCTGACTGAAATGGACGCGCTTTGGGATGATGTGAAGCGCGCAGAAAAGGGCTGTTGAGGGGGCTGTCTGCCCCCACCCTAACGGGCCCCCCGAAGGTATTTTTGAACAGAAGAAGTAGGTCTAGCTTGCGGCTTTTTCTTCTAAGGCCAGCCATTCTTCTTCAGCGTCTGACAGCATGTTTTGCCGCGCAACCAGTGCATCCATTGCTTTTTGGAATTTCACAGGATGCTGTGTGAAAAGCTCGGGATCAGCGAGCAGTTCTTCAAGCTTACCAATCTCAGCATTCAATTTGTCGATCACATTTGGCAGTTCTTCCAACCGGTGTCTTTCAGTGAAAGACACACCTGATTGGACTTCTTTCTTTTCGGATTTCTTTTGTTTTTTGGCCAGCGGCTTGCTGGCCTGTTTGGCTTCAAAGAAATCACCGCCGCGCTGCATGCGGTAGTCGGTCCAACCGCCAGCATAAACAACCGCTTGGCCGTTGCCTTCCATCGCGATTGTTGTGGTTGCCACACGGTCAAGAAAGTCACGGTCGTGGCTGACAAGCAGCACGGTGCCATCATATTCGCCCAAGATATCTTGCAGCAAATCAAGTGTTTCGATGTCGAGATCGTTTGTTGGTTCGTCCAATATCAACAGGTTGCTTTCGCGCGCCATCAGTCGCGCCAACAACAGTCGCGCTTTTTCGCCGCCCGAAAGTGACCGGACCGGCGCGCGCGCCTGTGCTTCGTCGAATAGGAATTCTTTGAGGTAGCCGACGACATGTTTCGGCTGTCCCCGCACCATGACCTGATCAGATTTGCCTGACACGCCCAGCACCGGATCGCTGGCGAGGTTTTCCCAAAGCGTCATGTTTTGATCAAGTGCCGCCCGAGATTGGTCAAACACCGCAATATCGAGTTTTGTTCCGAGCTTGATCTCTCCTTCATCGGGTGAGACCTGCCCCAACAACATCTTGATCAGCGTGGTTTTTCCAACGCCATTCGGGCCGACAAAAGCGATTCTATCGCCGCGTTGTACGGTCAGATTAAAGTTTTTGACGATCTGCTTGCCGTCATAAGATTTAGTAAGATCAAAGGCTTCTACAACCTTTTTGCCGGAAACTGCACCGCCGTCAAAGGCCATCGCAGCCGTACCTTGACGCATGATTTGGTCAGAGCGTTCCGCCCGCAATTCTTGGAGTGCGCGCACGCGACCTTGGTTGCGTTTGCGCCGCGCAGAAATACCCTCAACGGCCCAGCGTGCTTCAGCTTTGATTTTGCGGTTCAGTTTATGACGCTGCTGGTCTTCTTCTTCCCACAGCTTGTCGCGCCACGCCTCGAAGTTTTCAAAGCCTTCTTCGGCGCGCCGCACCTGACCACGGTCCACCCAAAGGGTCGCACGGGTTAGCGCGCGCAGAAATGCACGGTCGTGGCTAATCAGAATGAAAGCCGCACGCGTTTGTTTCAATTCCTGCTCAAGCCAAGCAATTGCTTCGATATCAAGGTGGTTTGTTGGCTCGTCCAGCAGCATCAATTCGGGCGCTTCGGCCATGAGTTTCGCAAGGGCCGCGCGCCGCCGTTCACCGCCAGATGCAGTTTTGACATCGCCATCGGGGTCAAATTTCAAACCTTCGGCGACCATGTCGACCTTGTAAGCCTCATCAGGATCCAAGCCAGAGGCTGCGTATTCGCCAAGGGTCGCGAACCCTTCCATCGTAGGGTCTTGTTCCATGTAGCCGACTTGCACGCCGGGGGCAGCTACGCGTGTGCCTTTGTCAGGCAGCAAAAGGCCGGCCATGACTTTCATCAAGGTTGATTTGCCTGATCCGTTGCGCCCGACCAAGGCGACACGGTCACCCGGTTGCACGACCAAAGAGAGGTCTTCGAAAACGGGGTCTCCACCAAAGGTGAGACCAATATCAGAGAGCTGGAGTAAAGGTGCTTTTGCCATACCCGCCTGCTATGACAGCCGCGTATCTTCTGCAAGAGCGCGCAGTGCTGCGGCGCGTGATGGGGGCACAGATGCGACCTCTAGGCACGTAAAAACATGCAGCGTGTTCATTTTATGGTCAATCACCGCGTGATCACTGACCCAACCACCCATCGCAAGATAGGTTCGCAGCAGCGGTGGCATCGGATCGGTGCCATCTTGCGGCACGTCCACGAAGGGAATCACCTGATCCGTGAAGGGCAAAGGACGCAGTGCTGCAGGTCCGAGGTGTTTTGCACGCAAATGTTTGAATACACGGCCATAGCGTGCAGGATCGGTTCCCGCGAAACTGGTGCAGCCAAAGAGCATCGCAACACCTTTGTCATCCACGGCCTTCGTCAATGCGCCCCATGCCACCCGCAAGACATCCGCGTCTAGAACATCGGGTGCTATACAAAAACGGCCGATCTCTATTATAGGATCTTGTGTCGTCGAAATCTCTGATAAATCATAATATTGCGCAGCATAGCTTGTGTGAATATCTGCACCATTTTGCATATGATACAGCCTTGCCGTGGCCACGACTTGGCCCGCAACATTCGTCACCATCAAGTGCTCGCAAGCGGCATCAAAGGGATCGTGATCCACCCCCTGCGTTCCAAAAAAGCAACGGTGCCGCAACTGCTGACAAGCCTGCAAATCGCAGGCCGACTGGGCAAACCGCGCCGCATAACGGCCTTTGTGGAACAAAAATGTCATCAAGCCTCGTCTTGGCGAATGGGGTTATGCGACCTACGTTAGCAAGCAACGCAATGAAAGAAATGGGGAACTGATGGATAAAATCGTCAAAACAGACGCCGAGTGGCGTGCGCAACTGTCCGAAATGGCCTACAAAGTCGCGCGCAAGCACGGCACCGAGCGTGCCGGAACCTACGAGGATTTCCCAAAGGAAGCAGGCACTTACATGTGTGTGTGCTGTGGGGCGCCAGTGTTTGAACAAAGCGCGAAATTCGAAAGCGGCACAGGTTGGCCATCGTTTTATCAGCCGGTTGATGCCGAAATGGTTGGTGAAACCACTGATCGCAGCTTTTTTATGAAGCGCACAGAGGTGCATTGTAACCGCTGCGAGGCTCATTTGGGCCACGTGTTTCCGGACGGGCCGCAACCAACAGGCTTGCGCTATTGCATCAATGGTGTCGCGCTGACGTTTGAGCCAGAAGAATAAGCCTTATTTATAGTGTGCGCGCCTGTCACCAAAGGTGCGCACACGCTTGCGCCACGTCCGGTAGCTGCCGGTTTTTAAGGTGTCACGCATCAACGCTTTGACCTGTTTTTCGCCCAAACCATATTCGCGTTCAATATCAGCAAAGCTCACGTGATCAGACAGCGCCATCTGAACGATGTCACTGACGTGGTCTGGCTGGAGGTCCAAAGGTTTTGTCATGTGACAAAGCTAGGCGGCAAAAGCCGCAAGGCAAGCCCTACTGCTGGCCCAAGAGTGTTCCTGCATCAAGCCGTCCAAATGACGCGAAAAGCTGACTAAGGATGGTCACATCGTTGATTCCGTCCTCGGTTACGCGACGGTTCAGCACAACAACCCGTCCGTCTTCCATGGTGTAACGGGTGATATTTCGCATCACGTCACCTGCATCAAAATCAACGGCAAGGATTTCGCGGTCGACCAGTTTCGGCGCGAAGGGGCCAAAATAGCGAAACTGGCTCGTGGCATAGTAGATTGTGTTATTTTCAAGCGCGCGCTCGGAAATCGGGGGGCCAAACAGGCCGATCACGTCTGCTTTGGAAGATGCACCGACCTGTAAGGTCGCGATTTCTTCGGCTGGCGGAATAAATCCATGGAAGCGATTCATCTGCGTGCAGCCTGTTACAGCCACCAAACCTAGCATAAGAGCCGTATTTCGCAGCTTGCCTGAACTGATACTCATGAACGCACCCTCTTGCCTTGGCCTTGATGGCCTTTTATCCCCATTACAGTACCACAGACCCCTGTTCAAGAATCGAAAGCTGCTTTGACACAACTGCCACAATCACAGATGCGTTTGTCCGACCTGACAACCGGTCGTCCGACGCCATTTTCGCTCATGCCGAATGCGCCAGAACGCAAAGCGATTGCGCAAGCGCTTGGCATTGCCGCGATCAAAAAACTGAAACTGGATGGCACATTGACCCCGCAAGGCAGGTCCGACTGGACGTTGCAGGCTAAGTTGGGTGCGACGGTCGTACAGGACTGCGTCGTGACCCTGGATCCGGTAACCACCCGTATTGATGAGGTAATTGCGCGTGCCTATATGGCCGAAATTCCCGAAATTGATGCAGCAGAGTTAGAAATGTCGCAAGATGATGCGATTGATGCGCTGCCTACAACGCTTGATCTGGCGCAGGTGATGATCGAAGCATTGTCGCTTGCCCTGCCCTCCTATCCGCGAAGCGCTGGCGCCGAACTTAGCAATGTTGCCGTCACAGCCCCTGGAATTACCCCCATGAGCGATGATGATGCAAAGCCCTTTGCAGGCTTGGGCGCATTGCGTGAAAGTCTTGAAAAGAAAAAGAAATAACCGCACCATAAGGGGTGGGGAAAAAGGGTTGCACATGCACGGAATCGCAGTATGTTCGCGACCTCTTTTACATCGTGTCTCGACAGGGCTTCCACAATGGCGTAGGACCCCCGCAGACACAAGCAAATCTGGGCCTCGGCCCTTTAAAATATAGGGTTAGACATGGCCGTCCAGCAGAATAAAGTATCCAAATCCCGTCGTAATAATCGTCGCTCACATGACTCGCTGGTTGCAGCGAACCCAAATGAGTGTGACAACTGTGGCGAACTTAAGCGTCCGCACCACGTGTGCCCATCTTGCGGTCACTATGCGACACGCGAAGTGATTGCAGACAAGACCGAAGTCGATCTTGACGAAGACGCAGCATAAGCGACGTAAAGGCACTTAGCATGACAACTTCCCAGCAGGACATCGATCCGGTGCAGGGACATGCTGCAAACCAAGTGCTTTCCGTCGACGCCATGGGCGGAGATCAAGGGCCTGCAACTGTTGTTGCGGGCCTTTCAAAGTTTCTAAGCGATGAAACTAACGCACGCGCGATTCTTCACGGTCCCAAGGCCGAGCTGCAGGCGCTGATCGCCAAACACAACATTTCTGACCGTGTGACGGTGCATGATGCGACAGAAGTCGTAAAAATGACCGACAAGCCCAGCCATGTGCTGCGCCACGGCAAGAAGACCTCGATGTGGTCCGCGATTGAGGCTGTGCGCAATCACGAAGCCGCAGTCGCAATTAGTTGCGGCAACACAGGCGGCCTCATGGCGATGTCGATGCTGCGCCTGCGCAAGGCAGAGGGCGTGAACCGCCCTGCCATCGCTTGCCTGTGGCCATCGCGCAATCCTGCCGGGTTCAACGTGATGCTGGATGCCGGCGCGGATATTCGCGCGGATCAGGACGATCTGCTGACCTATGCGTTGATGGGCGCCTCTTACGCCCGCAACGGTCTTGATATCAAACACCCAAGGGTTGGCCTGCTAAACGTCGGCACCGAAGAACACAAAGGCCGCGCCGAACTCAAAGTCGCGCACGAGCTGATAGCGAATGCCGCAGTGCTTGGTGATTTTGAATATGTCGGCTTTGTCGAAGGTGGTGATTTGCCGTCTGACAAAGTGGACGTCATCGTCACTGATGGCTTTACAGGCAACGTCGCGCTGAAAACCGGCGAAGGCACGGCCACGTTAATTAGCGATCTTTTGCGCAAAGCACTTATGAAAAACCCTTGGTCCATCTTTGGCGCGCTTCTGGCACGTGGGTCTTTGCGCGGTTTGCGCAAACGGATTGATCCGCGCCGCGTCAATGGCGGTGTGTTCTTGGGACTGAACTATACGGTCATCAAAAGCCACGGATCGGCTGATGCGACAGGCGTTGCCGCCGCGTTGCATCTTGCTTACCGCCTCGCCCAAAGCGGTTTTTCCGATAAACTTGCCGCACGGGTTGCATCCGCCGCATCACTTGCTCAAGATGCACCAACGGAAAGTGAGACCGCAGGTCTCAAAACAAAAACAGGCAAGTAGAAATGATGCGTCGTGCAGTCGTAAAAGGGGTCGGTCACTACCTGCCCGAACGTGTCGTCCCAAACGCTGACTTCGAGAAAACACTCGCGACATCGGACGAATGGATCAAAGCACGGTCAGGCATTGAACGGCGCCATTTTGCAGCCGAAGGCCAGACCACATCAGACCTTGCTACCGAAGCTGCCAAAGCAGCACTCAAAATGGCGAATATGGATCCCGACGACATTGACGCAATCATCGTCGCCACGTCCACCGCTGATCTGACATTCCCGTCTGTTGCAACAATGGTCCAGCACGCAATCGGCAACACATCGGGCTATGCCTTTGATGTACAAGCAGTTTGTGCTGGATTCGTTTATGCGATGTCGAATGCGAACGCTTTGATCGTCTCAGGTCAGGCGGACCGCGTTTTAGTGATCGGTGCCGAAACTTTCAGTCGCATCATGGATTGGACAGACCGGTCCACTTGCGTGCTCTTTGGTGATGGCGCAGGGGCTGTGATCCTCGAAGCCGTAGATGGTGCAGGCGACAACAGTGATCGCGGGATTTTATCGACTGACCTGAATTCTGACGGGCGCTACAAAGACCTGCTGTACGTGGATGGTGGCGTGTCCACCCAAAACACAGGCATGTTGCGCATGGAAGGCAAAGAGATCTTCCGCCATGCGGTCGAAAAGCTGGCCAAGACGGCTGATACCGCTTTGGGTAAAATCGGCCTTGGCGCAGATGATGTCGATTGGGTCGTCCCCCATCAGGCGAACATCCGCATCATCCAATCCACAGCCAAGAAACTGGGTGTCGGAATGGACCGTGTCATCGTGACAGTCCAAGACCACGGCAACACTTCCGCCGCATCGATTCCCCTTGCCCTGTCCGTCGGGGTCGCAAATGGCCAAATCAAACCGGGTGATCTGGTGGTTACAGAGGCAATTGGCGGCGGTTTGGCCTGGGGTTCGGTCGTGATCCGCTGGTAACGGGCGCAAAGCGGCCTTGAATACCGATTGCCAAGCCGTTGTTATTGACTCTGAATTTGCGCACGGACTATGATCCGCTGTAACGTGAAGGGTATTTTGATGGCTGATAAGACATTGACGCGGATGGACTTGGCAGATGCGGTGCATAGCCAGGTCGGTCTTTCGAGAAACGACAGCGCCGACTTAGTCGAAAGCGTACTGAGCCATGTCTCTGACAGTCTCGTGTCTGGTGAAACCGTCAAGATTTCATCCTTTGGGACGTTTTCAGTGCGTGAAAAAGCAGCGCGCGTCGGTCGCAATCCAAAAACTGGCGAAGAGGTGCCAATTCACCCCCGCCGTGTTCTGACGTTCCGTCCGTCGCATCTGATGAAAGACCGCGTCGCTGCGGGGAACAAACGCTAAGTTATGGCCAAAGCCAAAGACGCATTTCGTACAATTAGTGAAGTTGCCGAATGGTTGGACACACCCACCCATGTGCTGCGCTTTTGGGAAACTAAATTTAGTCAGATCAAGCCTGTCAAAGGGGCTGGTGGGCGGCGATACTATCGCCCTGCTGACATGGATTTATTAGGTGGTATCAAACAGTTACTGCATGAAGATGGTCTAACTATCAAAGGCACGCAAAAGCTGCTGCGCGAAAATGGCATTAAGCATGTGGCAGCCTTGGGGCTGTCAATGACGCAAGCGCCTGAGCCAGCAACTGCGCCGAAGGCGGCTGCGACGCCTCAGCCAGCGCCTACACCTGCTCCGGTTCAAGACGCGCTGCCATTAGAGACATCAGCACAGCCTGCGCCCAAGATTGACTTCCCTGCACTTCCGCAAGGCTTGCCAGACGTGCCTGCGCGCCTGATTGGCCGTGCCCCTGCTGATCCATCGGGCATACAAGCACGTGCCGCACAGATCGCGCCGTTGCTTGCACGATTACAAACACTGCAGACCCGTGTGGCAGGCTAAAGCACATGCTTTTCAGGCTTGCCCCTGCATCCATTTCGGGTATGAACGCGCACAGTCGGGCTATGGCGCAGTCTGGTAGCGCGTCCGTCTGGGGGACGGAAGGTCGCAGGTTCGAGTCCTGCTAGCCCGACCAATCATAACCGCCCGTCAGTGCACGCGCACGGCGGGCGTTTTTGTACCTGCAAGGGGAACATGAATGACGACTGCTGGCGTACTGGCCGACCATCAAATCCGCGATATGATCGCCTCTGGCGGCATTTCGGCGGATCATCCGATCACCGATGGCCAAATTCAACCCGCATCGCTTGATCTGCGCCTAGGCGGCACGGCTTACCGCGTCAGGGCGTCTTTCTTGGCGGGCCGCACGCGCACTGTGACAGAACGTCTTGCTGATTTTCAGATGCACGCCGTTGATCTGGACGGCGGTGCAGTGCTGGAAAAAGGGTGCGTCTATGTCGTGCCATTAATGGAGCGCCTGCGCCTGCCCCAAGGCATGACGGCCGCGGCCAGCGCAAAGTCATCCATCGGACGGCTGGACCTGCTGACCCGCATCATCACCGATCATGGCGTTGAGTTTGACCGCGTCCCCGAAGGCTACGATGGCCCACTGTATGTTGAAATTTGCCCAAGATCGTTTTCTGTCGTCGCCCAACCGGGACAAATGCTAAACCAGATCATTTTTCGGCAAGGCAAAACGCTGATGTCCGATGATGATTTGCGAGCACTCCATGCCACAACGCCGATTGTGTCAGGTGATCCAGTTATCTCTGACGGGCTTGGGTTTTCTGTTGATCTACGCCCTGCGGAAGGAAACTTGGTCGGCTACCGCGCCAAACCCCACACCGGCGTCGTTGATCTGTCCAAACTGAACCACTACGAACCTGCCGATTTTTGGGAGCCCGTACATACCAACGATGGGTGGATCATCCTTGATCCGGGTGCGTTCTATATTCTTGTCAGCCGCGAATCGATCATCATCCCGCCCATGCAAGCTGCTGAAATGGCACCCTATTTGGCGATGGTGGGCGAATTTCGCGTTCACTACGCGGGCTTCTTCGACCCCGGATTTGGCTATGCCCAAGCAGGAGGGTCGGGATCACGCGGCGTCCTTGAAGTACGCTGCCACGAGGCCCCGTTTGTGCTGGAGCATGGCCAAGTCGTGGGCCGATTGGTCTATGAACACATGGCAGCAATGCCTGCGGCCCTTTATGGTCGCGAGATCAAATCAAACTATCAAGGCCAAGGCTTGAAGCTGTCGAAACACTTTAAATCCTAGCGCATAAACCTGCGCAGCATACCCAAACTGCGGCGCGCGGTTCCAGTATTCTTGCGCGCAGCCTGTGCCGATTGGCGTTCTTCTGGTGTCATATCTTCAGGCTTCTTGCCGCGCCGTGACGCGACATCGATGCCCTTATTCATAAGCATACGAACGCCCATATTGATCAACCGGTTCATATTCATCGGGTGTCCCTCACCAATTCTATACATTGATCTAAGTCGTAGATCTTAATCTTCAAACAATTCGGTCTGGTTATCATCGTCATCATCGCCGTCTTCGGCCTCACCCAAAGCATTCGCACCGGGTGGCGGGCGATTTTCGAGCAATCCAGCAGACCGTAGTTCTTTCAGCCCCGGCAAATCGCGCGCATTTTCAAGACCGAAGTGATCAAGGAAGCTTTGTGTAACAACGAATGTCACCGGACGACCAGGCGTCATGCGTCTACGCCCAAACCTGATCCATTCCAATTCGATCAACTGATCAACTGTGCCGCGGCTCACGCTTACGCCGCGAATCTCTTCGATCTCGGCGCGGGTCACAGGCTGATGATAGGCGACGATGGCAAGGGTTTCGATCGCAGCACGGCTAAGCTTGCGGGTCTCGACCGTTTCCTTCTGCATCAAAAAGCCCAGATCACCCGCCGTGCGAATGGCCCAAGCATCGCCGACCTTAATGATATTCACGCCGCGCCCGTCATAGCGTTTGCGCAGATGCGCCAATGCCTCTGCAGGGTCACAGCCATGTGGCATCCGCCCGATCAATTCGTTGACCGTAACGGGCTCTGCAGTCGCGAACATGATCGCTTCTACCATGCGTTCTTGCTCGCCAATTGGTGGGGCTTCAAACAAGCTGTCGTTTGCGGGTTTTGTGTCGTCTTTACGCATCAGGGACTTTCTTGCGGATCAGGATAGGCGAGAAAATCTCACCCTGCCGAATTTCGATTTTACCCTCTTTGGCCAGCTCAAGCGTGGCCGCAAATGTGGCTGCGGTGGTCGAACGGCGACGCTGGGGATCAACGTCCCACCCGTCAGGCAAGTAGCTGACCAGTTCGGTCCACCCACCCGCAAAGCCGATCAGCCCGCGCATGCGTTCCAGCGCCTGTTCCATCGTCATAACGTGCTGACGATCCAACACAAAAGGGCGGAAATCATCACGGGTACGAATGCGCGCATAGCCTTGCATCAGATCCAGCAGCGTGGCGGTATAGGTCACACGGCGCACGCGCTGGACGTCTTCGGTAACGCCACGGGCAAAGAAATCACGGCCCAATTGATCACGCGCCATCAGTTTTGCGGCCGCTTCGCGCATGGCTTGCAAACGCTCAAGCTGGAACGCCAAATGGGCGGCAAGTTCTTCGCCTGACGGTCCTTCTTCGGACGGGTCAGGGGGGAGCAATAAACGGGATTTCAGAAACGCGAGCCAAGCGGCCATCACAAGATAATCGGCGGCTAATTCAAGACGCAGTTTCTTCGCTTGTTCAACAAAAGCCAGATATTGGCGCGCCAAATCCAAGATTGAAATCTGGCGCAGGTCTACCTTTTGCGTGCGTGACAGGGTCAGCAACAAATCAAGCGGGCCTTCAAAGGCACCGACATCGACGATCAACGCCTCGGCAGCAACGCGCTCGCTGACGCTGACGACGTCTTCTTGAAACTCTTCGCCCGCC
>RCNF010009942.1_pt1 | contig 13600 bp, 9 predicted proteins | sample 2041311 | NCBI WGS metagenome assembly RCNF01 (sample SAMN09708228, study PRJNA481090) | Marine sediment metagenome, whole genome shotgun sequencing project. | biome: marine sediment; feature: ocean; material: sediment; isolation source: Sewage treatment plant 2 marine sediment (STP2) ... | reverse complement strand
TTCTCCCCGAATAACGTGTGTTATTCCCATCAGGTGATCATCAACTACATTTGCAAGATGGTAAGTGGGGAAGCCGTCACTTTTTATTAACACTTGGTCATCAACTATATCAGTTTCAAATTCAACCCGTCCTCTTATTGCATCATCTACAATTACTTTCTCTCCCGGTTGAATATTTAATCTGACAACAAACGGTTCGCCATTGTTTATCTTTTCTGTAATCTCATCTTCGCTAAAAGACAAGGCAAGCTTATCGTATTTATAAGGTTCCTTATTCTTCTCCTGCTTTTCCCTTAGTTCTTTTAGTCTTTCAGGTGTATCAAATGCATAATAAGCTTTTTTATTTTTGATGAGTTCATCGGCATAGTTCTTATAAATTTCCAGCCTTTCAGATTGAAAATATGGACCGCTGTCTCCTCCTTTTTCCGGTCCTTCATCAAAAGTAAGACCAGCCCAGTGTAAAGTTTCCAGCAGGTTATAAACTGCACCATCAACAAACCTGTTTCTATCGGTATCTTCAATTCTTAAAATAATTTTGCCGTTATTATTTTTCGCAAACAGATAATTATATAAAGCTGTACGAAGTCCGCCAATATGAAGGAATCCTGTAGGGCTCGGTGCAAATCTCACTTTACAATTTTTTGTACTCATCAGGGTGATATTTTGTTGAATTTAAATAGCAATTAAAATTTATCAAGCAAAAATAATAAATGATCAATAAAATACTTGGCTGGTTGTAATGGAAGAGAACCTACGATTTAACGGGTTCATTACTTTCAGTGTAATACTTTACTTTCTTTAAGAATTCCTGACTGTCAATCGGTTTGGGAATATAATCTGTTGCGCCTGCATCCAGGCATTTTTCCCTGTCTCCCTTCATAGCAAAAGCGGTAAGCGCAATAATAGGGGTATCTTTATATTTTTCCAGTTCTCTTATTTTTCTCGTGGCTTCAAAACCATTCATAACAGGCATTTGCATATCCATTAAAATCAGATCGTATCTTTGTTCTTTCACAGCATCTACTGCTTCTTGCCCGTTTTCTACAACTACAATCGATTCAAAACTATTTTTCTTAAGAAGCCGGGTAACGATTATCTGGGAATGTTTGTAATCTTCAACAAGTAATATTTTAATCGTGTCTTTTTGTTCCTTAACCTCTTCAGGTGTGGAGGGTTCATCGTACCTGTTTATCATTGACTTAACAGTTTCCTGCAAATCCTCAATATTAGTACTACTCTTATGCAACAGGGCTTCAAACAGTCCGTCAATTCTTTTAACATCATCTTCATAGTTCTCTTTGCCTGTGTAAATAATGATTGGAAGATGGGAAAATTGCTTCTTAGATTTAATCATTTCGATTAGTTGAATACCATTTATTTCAGGCATATCCAGATCGATTATTGCCAGGTCGAGGTTTAAATTTTCAATTGTGTCTATAACTTTAGTTGAATCGGATTCGGCAACAGGATTAAAACCGGCTTGTTCAACAACTTCCTTCATAAGGTTTAATGTAGGAATGTCATCATCAACAACAAGAATATTAGAATCTCGTTTAAGTTTATAGCTTGTTAGAACCTCAACAAGGTACTTGTAGTTAATCGGCTTAACAAAATATTCAACAGCACCCATTAAAAAAGCTTTTTGCTGTTCGGCTTCAACAGAACAAATAATAACTGGAGTTTGCTTAGTGTTCTTAAATTCTCTCAACTGCTGTAAAAGTTCCAGCCCGTTAGCATCAGGCAGAACAATATCCATCAGTATTGCAAGGAAGGATTCCTTCTCAATTATCTGCCTGGTTTGCTCGGCAGAATTTACAATAGTTGGTTCGTAACCCCATTTATTAAGGTAGTTGCCCAATAGTTTCGAGGTTGCATAGTCGTCTTCAATAACAAGCACTTTGTTTAATTTATTTGCCTTGGGCAGTATGCTAATCTGTTCTTCAATTTCGGTTATTTCCTCAACAGGAATGCTGATATTAAATGTTGTCCCCTTACCAATTGTACTGGTTACATCAAGTTCGCCGTTTAGAAAATCGATGTATTTTTTAGATAGATTTAAAGCCAGTCCTGTCGTATTTCCAATCGTAGAAGTATATAGGTCTGTAATTGAAAATGGTTCGAATATTACATTAAGTTTGTTGGAGGAAATTCCTGCACCGGTATCTGTAATCCTCAGTCTTAACTGGTTTTTTTCTGAAGAAAAAACAGAAAGCGATATTTTTCCTCTTTCTGTTAATCTTAAAGAAGTTGTAATTAAGTTTAAAAGAATGTATCTCAGTTTTTGAGAATCTAATTTAATTGTATTGGGTAATTCCTTATCAATACTAACAATAAATTCAATCCGCGACTTGTCAACCTTCTCTTCCAACAATCCTAAAAGTTCGGAAATAAATTGCTTGATATTTACAGTGGTGCGCTGGTCTGAACTTTTATCGCTATCTAGTTTCGCGATATCAATTAGATCATTTAGAAGTGATAATAAGTAGTATGAATTTTCTTTAAGCGTGTTAAGATATTCTTTCTGAGAGGTTGAAAGATTTTCTTCTCCAAGCAGTGAAGCAAAACCCATAATGCTGTTTGTTGGAGTTCTCAGTTCATGTCCAATTGATGATATGATATCGCTTACGTTGCTGCTCAAGCCGCCTCTTCTGCCACTCCATATTTTTAACAGGTTTCTTATCGATTCACCAACAACCACAAGGTTATCGCGGTCAAGCTGTGTAAATTCAGTTTTCTTGGCTAACTTCAGTACAACCTTTTCCTTTTCGGCTACACTAATGTGCAAACAGCCCTCAATAAGTACATGATCGGTGGCTTTAAATTCACATTTCGGGTCTATCTCAAATTTTGTTTCTGTTGATTCGAAACTGAAGAGGTAACAATTTGCACAGTTATTCAAAGCATTGGGTACCAGCGACTTCCTGGCTTCGCTGGATTTGCCAAGAACCTCAATATTATTATCTACCACTTTTGTAAGTACAGCAGCTTCAATTTCGAATTCACTAACTAAATATTCGCATAAGTTATCCGGAAATTCATGTGATGAAGAAAGTGCGAATTTTATCAGGTCATTATTTTTGGTAATAAAATCAATTTTAGAACTTTGCATAATTCCCGCAATGTATTTTATATTTAATTACACTTATAATTTAACAACTAAAATAAGGATACGCAATTTAAATCAAAAGCGGATTTAACTTCCTATTTCAAATAAAAAAATGCGTTATTAAAAGTTATTAAAGAATTATTTTATCCTTTTTAGAATATATTGTAAAATTATCATTAAAGATTCACATCTAGTTGGAACGAAACCTGGTTGTCAATATTTCCTTCTATTTCGTTATTACCGGAACTGATTGTTTTTACTTTTGGTTTGTATGTTTCAGCGAATTTTAAAGATAATGCAAACATTCTTAACGGTTTATACCTTAGTATAATATACCAGCGCTCGCCAAACATAGCAAGATTGGTTAGTACGCCCGTCAAATTATTTTCGTATTGGTAGATGGCAGAGTTGAAAGAATCTGTTCTAAAAAACATTATCCTGCCATAAAGATTAAAGTATGAAGTCGGCGAATACCTGATATCCTGGAATAAGAGGTAACCATCTTCCGTTTCATTTATCGCAGAAATTCTGAAGCTGTTGTACTCAAATCTACCTTTTATTCGTAACATTTTTGAAATTTCATAGATAAGTTCAGCTCGGATTGCCTGCTTTAAGCGCTTAACAAGTCTGTCACTATTATCAATAGTTTCGGTAACATCCTTATTCTCATATTTGTATCTTAATCTTAATGCAAAGCCTTTAAGCGGTTTGCTAAGAAAATCTACAAGGTACTCGTTTCCTTCACTTGGCAATGGATTATTAAATGTTGCATAAGGAAATTTAAACTGGTCGTAATAAAAATTAAGCAGCCCGATTGGTGTGCGCCATTTGAAACCTGCATAAATTCCAAACTCATTTGTAGTAGCGCCCGATCTTTCTCCAAACCCAAAACCATGAAGACTAATAAAATTCCTTGGATAACTTCGTACTGAAGTAATAAATGTAAAGCGCTGCGCAATAGCAATCTGCACAGAATTTATAGAAGCCACCGAAGTTCCATTATAAACTACTTCGCCAAAAAAGTTTATGTTGCTTAGATAAAAATCGTAATAAGCTGAAGTGTAATTAAATTTATTTCCGCTAATATCGTAAACAGAGGAAGGATGGAATGAATTGCTAAATTCGGATTGGTAATAAAGCAAACCTGTTTTAAATTTATTACCTGAAAGATAATCGATCCTTCCGCCCATCATCTTTTCGCGAGCACTGTTCCTCTTCCTTATTTCGCTCTCAGTTCTGTGAAGTCCGTCTACAGGTGTAGAAAAAATTTCTCCGGTAACCGAGTCAACATTAGCATCTATTGTATTATTTGAGTAGAATCCGGAAACAATAAAATTATTTAGTTTTATTGAAGCGGCACCACCTCTGAAAAAATTAACTTCAGTAGCGCTGGTGTAAGGTCTTATAATCCTATCTTTTTTCTTTACCGGGTAAACTGCGTCAGAACCTTTGGAAAAACCGTAAGGGCTCCATAAAGTAAGACCCTGTCCAAACTCAAGAATATAATCCATAACAACTACTTTATGTATTATGCCAACATCGTTTACTGCAAAATGAAATGATGTAAATTCATCTAAGGAAACTTCACCAGCATCTTTTTCTGATAAAAAACCAAGTTGATATTTTTTATTGTGATTAATTATTAACCTGTTATATACTTTTGGTTTTGTTCCTTCAAATTTCCCTTCCACAAAACCTTTTCTTGTTTGCAGATCGTTCGAAACCCTGCTGCGAATCAGTAAACTGGAATTTGTTAAAAACTCTGCAAATGGATCTGTTGGTTTTTCATCAATAATTTCTTCAGTGGTAATCTTTTTAACTGTTATGAAGGGGGATATATTTTTGATTAGCTCAATATCCAAATTTTGTACCATGTTCAATTCACCGGGTGAGAAAAAGTACCCGTATTTTTTTCGGTGATCAATAATCATTTCTGCTGATGCTAGATCCATGCCTGGCAGACTTTGAAGTACGTAAATATCAGCATTATTAATATCAACGGGATTTATTAAAAAAAACTCAAGCTCCTCGTACAAATCAGAGTTATCAGCTTCCTCAACCGGCTCCTGTAAAATATCTTCTAAAATCTCTTCTGTTCGAAGATAAGATGAATCGGTTTGTGCAATAGAAATAACTGTAAAAATTAAAACTAAAAAAAGGAATGTGATTGGAAACTGTTTCATCAGCTTGATGATGGAAAACTTAAAATCATTTTGCGATCCCCAGATTTTTTCTAATGCTTGCCCTTCGTGTTTCATTCCTGCCAAAACTTAAAATAATTCCTGCCTGGTGGGTTAATCCCAAATCGGGATGTTTGATCAAAGCATAATCGAGATTGAAGATAGAATAATTAATACCAACTCCTGCAGAAAAAGTAGAAGGTTCGTTGGCGATGCCAGCACGTAAAGAGATGTATTGAATAATGTCGTAATCAATACCAAGCTTGACAGAAGGTTTATACCTGATATCTTTTTCAAGTGCAAGATTTAGGGTAAAAGTATTTATAACATCGTAACTAAAACCTGTGGAGAATACCATAGGAATTTGATCATCCTCACCTGCAAGAGTTGCACGGTTAATATTTTCAATTGCAAATCCCCACCGTATATCGTTCGTAATGTAAGCAAGTCCTCCAAGGTTAAAGTAGAAAACACCTTTACTGCCATATTTTTGAATTGAGTAGGAATGATAATTAATCACCCCGCCAGCAAAAAATTTATTATCATAATCCCAGCGAGATTTTTGATTCCCTGTAAAGTTCAAATCCGTAAGTCATCCCACCAAGAGCTACCGATCCAAAACTAAACGGTTCTATGTAAGCAACGTAACCGTTGGCAAGTTCAGAAAGCCCGAACGGAGCAGGCGAATAATATATTCCTACCTCTCTCCAATTTAATTGTGATAGACCGGATGGATTGCTGAAGAGCGCAAATACATCGTTTGCGGCAGCTACATCGGAATGAGATAGAGAAATTTGCTTTGCCCCGGGATTAAACTGCGCAAATAGGTTAATTGTGAAACAAAAAAGGAATGTCAGTAGTAAAACAACTCTCATAATAATATACTGCAAAGTTTGTTGAGGCAGTATATCAAATTTCATATATTAAATCAATAAAAATTTTATTTAATTGGAAAAAGAAATGATTAAAATACTTATAGTATTCCTCGCACTTTCTGCAGCCGGATTGGCGCAGGAACTAAATTGCAGGGTAGAAGTGAATTACGAAAACTTATCTGTAAATAATAGGGAACTGCTTGCTGACTTTGGGAATGTTATTGAAACTTACATGAACACAACCCGCTTCACCACAGAAAATTGGGACGGTGAAAAAATAGAATGCAGCTTAACTATATTTTTTGTTTCTGCTTCCGGAGATGTAGATTATTCGGCCCAGATTGTTATTGTTAGCCAACGCCCCGTTTATCAATCCACCCGTAACTCCTCGATGCTAACGGTTAATGATGCTGCCTGGTCTTTCAGGTATGAAAGGGGACAGGCGCTCTATTCAAACCAGAGTACTTTTGATGGTTTAACAAGTTTCCTCGATTTTTATGCAATGATAATTATCGGCTTCGATTGGGATACGTGGGAAGAATATGGTGGGAGCAGATATTTTCAGAGAGCACAGGATATTGTGAACTTTGGCTCAACCAGTGGCTTTTCAAATGGTTGGCTGTCCAGCAGTAGTTCATATAGCAGGTGGGGGTTAGTTAATGATTTACTTGCCGAAAAATATTCTAAATTCAGATCTACAGTTTTTGACTACCATTACGGCGTAGATATTTACCAACAGGATAAAACCCTTGGACAGCAAAAAATAGTTAGTCTGATTGACAACCTTTACAATATGTGGGAGACCGAAGGTGGTTTAAAGAGTGTCCTGTTAAATACATTCTTTGATGCCAAGAATGGTGAGATGATTGAGCTGCTTAGAGATTATGAAGATACATCAATTTTTGAGAAGTTAAAAAAAATAGACCCGCAGAACTCGACAAAGTACGAAGCCTTATTGCCTTAATGTAAAAGTTTAATACTGTTTATTTTATCTCCCTGTTCGAGTTTATAAACAACATCGAGTCCGTCTGTAACTTTTGCGAACAGGGAATATCTTCCGTTAAGATGGGGATAGTTACCCTGCATAACAAAAAATTGTGAACCTTCGGTGTCTTTTCCAGCGCTTGCCATACCAACCATTCCAATTTCGTAGGGAAGGGGAGAGAACTCTGAAATTATATCGTAACCCGGTCCACCCCAACCTGTGCCTGAAGGATCACCTGCCTGTATGACAAACCCGGGAACAATACGATGGAATTCAATCCCATTGTAAAAATTCTCTTCTGCAAGTTTGCAAAAGTTGCCCACAGAAATTGGTGCGTATTTAGAAAGGAATTCAATTGCAAAGCTGCCTTTATCAGTTATTACTTCTGCGGATTTATATTTTAATGAATAGTTTAAAATTTCATCAAAATGAGTTAAATCTTTTTCCCCTTTATAATTTATTCCTGTTTTATCAGAAATATATTTTCTTAATGAATACAGATTTGAAATTTTAGTTTTCTCTATCACTTTACTAAAAAAATCTTCATCTATTTTTTCAGAAAGATTGACTAGCGACATTATTCCTTCAATAAAATCAGGATTGTCAACTTCCTTTTCAATCTGGCTTAAAATTATTGTTTTAAGTTCAGTGGAATATTTTACAATGAAACTAGAATCAATTCCATCTGCAGCAATAGAAACCAAGGGTGCATTTTGTGATGAAAGACTTTCAAGAAGAGCATCTTGCAGGTCTTCATTTTCGGGGAATGAACTTTGAAACTTTAATAAATTTGAGAGGATTGAAATTTTATCGCCCACACTTCTGTCACTGTTAAAATCACTTATAAGCAAATTCAGAAAAGTTAAATCTTCATTGCCGTAACCCAAAACATCATAAGTATATTTTGTCGGTATCTTTACCCAATCGATTGGAACTGCTTTAATTTCATCTAAACTAAAAGGAGATAACTCGTACAAGCTTACAAATAATTCACCAAGTGTATTAGGAGGGAGATCAATAGTAATTTTTTCTAGAAGGTAGCTCTTCAAATATTCCTTTAAGTTTTCACTTTCAAGTTGAATATTTCTTATTGAATTAGCTGCTGCCCTACTTACATTTGGATTGCTATTATCAATTAAAGTTAAGTATTCATCAAGTTTTTCTTTGTTAGCAACTTTTCTAAAACAGAGAGCTTTTGCGGTTTCAATCTGTAATAAAATATTATTTACATTTAAAAGTGTTTTAACAATCTCTTCATCTTCAGGAAAATATTTTTGTGTGCGGAAATTCATCAAAGCATATTGTTTTAATCCAATATTTTGAGGATCAACTTCATCCGATTTTAAGATATTTATTAGCTCATCATTTATTTTTGTAGAACTGCCAATAACAGCGCATTACTTTTTCTTTCGATTGAGCTTAATGGGTTTGTTGCTTCATCAATTAAAATCTGTTTTGATACATCACTCTTAATTTCTCTAAATGCAAACTGGCGAATTGCCAAAGAAATTCCTTCAAACGGGAAAACAGGTCCATCAAAATTTGCATACATTTCAGCAACTTTTTCTAAATCTGCTTCAGTTCCGGTTTTACCAATTGCTTCAAAAATATATTTTGAGTAATGATAAAAATTATCACCATAGATTTCTTTCCAAAGAAAATTTATTGATTCGGTGCATTCACCAATCTGCCCAATTGCAAAACAGATAAGCTCTGGGTGTTTATTAAATTCTACCTGAATGATCATCGGAATGAAGGAAGTATCTTCAGAATGGCTAACTGAAAGAAGTGCAGCTTTAACTTCTTGAGGATTTTCGGAGCGAAGATTTTTGGAAATTATTTCTTTATTAAAATTACGCTGGTAAGTTGTTTTAAGAAGTTCCCTGGTTTCATTAGAACAATTAAGAAATATGATTGTAAAACTTAGAGCGAATAATAAAAAGAAAGCTTTCATAAAAAGTTAAGCCTCAATTTCCCAGATGCGGTATTTTTTATATCGTTCTGCGTTCATCACATCAAGTCCGCGGTTCATCATTTCGTTATCTTCCAAAACCCAGCTTGCTTCTCCAAGCTTTATACCAAGTTTAGCTGCGCGGTGTACAATTTCCCAATAAAATACTGCATCCAATCCTTTCTTCTGAAATTCGGGTATGATGCCAAGTGTTACTATTCTTGCCCAGGAAATTTTCTTTTTCTGCGTAAAAAGTTTTATAAAATTAAACGGAAACAGTTTCCCATTCATTCCAACAAAAATTTGATTGTAATCTAGCATAACTAATGCTGCCCCAACAATCTGATCATTTATCTCACCGAAAATAATAAGTGATGGTTCAGCTAATGGTTTCAATTCTTTTGCCATTGCATCAATCTGCTCTTCGGTCATAGGTACAAAACCCCAGTTGGGTGCCCAAGCTTTGTTGTAAACATATTTGAACTTATCAAGTTCCTTATCAAATTTCTTCATATTCATCTGGGTAATTTTCAAACCATATCTTTTCCTGGCAAGTTCCTGTACGCGTGTTAGTTTTTCTGAGGCAAGAATTTTTTCAGATTCAATTTTCCACGCATAGAGCTCTTTTGCTTTTTTCATTCCATGGTTTTCACAGAGATTTATATAGAATTCAGGATTGTAAGGCATAAGCAAACGCGGAGTATCATCAAACCCTTCCATAAGCATTCCGTAAACATCATTACTGGAAGGATTGGCAGGTCCTTTCATATATTTTAAGCCGTTCGTTTTAATCCATTCTTTAGCTCTATTAAATAGTGTATCGGCTACTTCCTGGTCATCAATACATTCAAAAAATCCAAAGTGTCCAGAATCATCATTATGATTTTTGAGATGCAGATCATTTTTTATTGCAGCAATTCTTCCAACTATTTTACCATCTCTTTCTGCAAGAAAGAGATCTACTTTAGCATTTTTAAAGAAAGGATTTTTTTCTTTATTAAGAAGGTTTTTCTGTTCCATATTCAACGGAGGAACCCAATACTTATAATTTTTATAAACTGTAAAGGGAAATTTTATAAAATCGTTTAGATCTTTTTTATTTGATACTGATCTAACTGTAACAGAGCTCATATTTTTTCCTCATAAAAAAAGCATACCCCGTTCCACAAAGGCATGCTTAAAATAATTTTTTAGAGAGCAATTAAATTAACCCTACTTGTTTTCCGGTTTCTTCAAATATACGAATGATCTCGTCAAGGTGTTCTTTTTCATGTGTTGCCATGTAACTTGTTCTCATCATTTGTCTTCCCTCGGGAACACCGGGAGAGATAAAAACATTCACAAAAACACCACCATCATAAAGTAAGCGCCACATTTTAAATGCAATTTCGTCGTTACCAACTATTACAGGAACAATGCCGGTTCTACCATCGATAACATTAAAGCCCTTATCTTTTAGCCCTTTTCTCATATACGCGGCATTATCAAGCAAACGTTGTACCCTTTCAGGTTCTTTTTCCAGAATATCCAGCGCAGCAATTGCAGATGCCACAGAAGCCGGAGTTGGTGATGCGCTGAAGATTAATGCAGGAGAAAAATGTTTAATAAAGTTTATAACTCTTTCGGGTCCGGCAACATAACCACCAAGAGAAGAAAAAGTTTTACTAAAAGTTCCCATCGATAGATCGATTTCGTTATCCAGGTCAAATTCACTTGCCGTGCCTCTTCCTCCTTTACCAATAACTCCAACTGCATGTGCATCATCAATCATTATTCTTGCATTATTGGCTTTTGCAATTTCATTCATCCTTGGAAGGTCAACAATTTCGCCACCTGTACTAAAAACACCATCACTTACTATAAGCTTTGGAGCATCTTTTGAAATTTTTGAAATTACTTTTTCCAGGTCATCCATATTATTATGCCTGTACCTAACCAGGTTACCCAAAATTCCCTTCGTGATCATAGTACCGGCAACAATGCAAGCATGATTATCTCTATCAGAAATTACGTACTCATTTCTTCCAACTAAGGTTGGAATAATACCTTGTGCCGTTTGATAACCTGTGCTAAAGAGCAGGACAGCTTCTCTATTGAAGAACTTAGCGAGTCTTGCTTCCAGCTCCTCATGTAAATCCAAAGTTCCGGTAAGATATCGAGATCCTGAGCAACCCGTACCGTATTTTTCTACAGCTTTAATTGCAGCTTCAACAACATGTGGATGAGAGGTAAGCCCAAGATAGTTGTTTGAGCCTGCCATAATAACTTTTTTACCCTCAATTTGTACAACGGGTCCTTCATTTGCCTCTATTGCCCGGAAATATGGATAGAACCCTGATGCTTTAACTTCATCCGCCCGGGTAAAGTCATAGCACTTTTGAAATAAATCCAAAGATTCCTCCTTGATTAAAATGGTATGTTAGTAATATTAAAATGTTTAAGTTTTTTGTAAGTTTTGCATCAAAATCTATCATTAAATAGAGTTAAAATCAAATAGAGATATAAATATGAGCAATAAGAAAATAGCTGTGGTTACAGGTGCAAACGGTTTTGTAGGGAGTCATCTTGTAGATTTATTATTAAAAAAAGATTTGATTGTTAGATGTATAACAAGAAAAACAAGCGATATGCGCTGGCTTAAAGATAAATCCATAGAAATTTTTGATGGGGGATTATTTGACAAAGAAAATTTAAGAATGGCGTTTAAAAATGCTTCATTTATTTATCATGTTGCTGGTGTTGTAAAGGCAAAAACTTTAGAAGGTTATTTTAACGGAAATGTTGAAGCGACCAGAACTATGCTTGAAGTGGCTTTAGAATCTCCCGCTGCAATAGAAAAATTCTTGATAGTTGGCAGTCTAACCTCAACCGGTCCTTCTTTTGACGGCAAACCTGTTAATGAAGAGACAGAATGCAAACCACTCACTACTTATGGAAAAAGTAAAAAGGAGCAAGAAGAAGTTGCCCTATCTTATTCAGATAAATTGCCGATTACAATTTGCCGGGCGCCTGCTGTGTATGGTGAACGGGATACTGAAGTATTTATTTACTTCCAAACATTCAATAAAGGTTTAACCACATTAATAGGTTTTGATAAAAAAATATTAAGTTTGATTCATGCAGCTGATCTTGCGGAAGGATTATATTTAGCTGCAACTTCTGATAAATCGGCTGGAGAAATATATTTTATCAGCTCTGAAAAATATTACACCTGGGATGAAATTGGGAACGTAACTGCAAAGGCGCTTGGTAAAAAAGCATTAAGAATAAGAATTCCTCACTTCATAGTATTTACAATTGCTGCATTTGCACAGTTCTTTGCAATGTTTAGTAAAAAACCTGCAACATTAAATATTGAAAAAGCGAAAGACCTTACTCAGCATGCATGGATTTGTGATACTACAAAAGCTGTAGAACAATTAGGATTTAGACAGAAGGTTTCAATAGAAGAAGGTATAAAACGTAGTTGTGAATGGTATAGAGAAATGAAATGGATTTAATTGTTTTTCGCACCTTCACGAATCCAGGTTTTTACACCTTCTATATGATTAGGCACCAAACCAGGATATTGGAGAGGAGGCATGGGCGAAAATCCTGCCCTGTATTCAATAGTCCAAACTAAAACACTCGTACTGTCACTCCCGGGAAAAACAATCCTTGGATCTGCAATGATTCCTGACCAAGTGGAAAGATCTACACCTCCTTCTCTTAGAGAAGGACTATGACAGCTAACGCATTTAAGCTCAAACACAATTGCTATATGCTCTGCATAACTAACATTTGAATCTGGCATAACAATATTATCGATTTGTTCAGTTGTGAGTGTGTCATCGCAGCTGGTATTAATCAACAACAGGAGGTTGATCCCCAAAATTAGTATTACTATTTGTTTAAGTTTCTTCATAAATAATTGAATATAAAATTAGAGATTGGAAAGTTGTTAATCAATGTACTGTTTGGTAACCACACTACACTTTAAAAGAGTTTTTTAATTATTTCTGGATATTTTTAGATGTATCCGAAAAGAGATGCGACTAAGTAGTTAATTGGTCGCTTATTTCTAGTAATTTGTTTTAATTTTACATAAACAGCAGGAAAAATAATGAAGACTTTTTTCACACTTCTTTTTTTAGTGATTTTATTTATTGGTTGTTCATCAGACAAATATGAAACAGGCGATGTACATATTATCACAAATTACAAGACTTTATCAGAAAGTGTAATAGCAGGTGATGGTTCATTTTTAAGTTTGAGCTATATCACTTGGTATGATAAACAAACAGATAATTTTTTTATTGAGGTAAGAAGTATAGATTATATAGAAAATTTGACAATAGAAAATTCAATATATTATAATGGAAGTGAGCACATAAAATTAGAAGCATCTGTACCGGAAGCTGATGATTTTAATGACCAGGTATTTAAAATCTTTATAGACCATGATGTATTTAAATCTATAGTTGAAAATGGCTATTATATATCTTTCAGAGTTTTAAAACCTGT
>RCNF010001200.1_pt1 | contig 13600 bp, 9 predicted proteins | sample 2041311 | NCBI WGS metagenome assembly RCNF01 (sample SAMN09708228, study PRJNA481090) | Marine sediment metagenome, whole genome shotgun sequencing project. | biome: marine sediment; feature: ocean; material: sediment; isolation source: Sewage treatment plant 2 marine sediment (STP2) ... | reverse complement strand
CGCCAGGTCGCGGTCACCGACAAGGTCGCCCAGTCGCTCCTCTACCATTTCGGCCGTAACCTCAACCATTTCGCCGGCTTGTTCAGGAGCCGAGAAGCTGAGCTCTTCGAGTAAATGTTCGAGGACTGTGTGGAGTCGGCGAGCGCCGATATTCTCGGCGGTTTCGTTGATCTCCGCCGCCATCACGGCGATGGTTCGCACCGCCTCATCGACAAATCGGAGTTCGAGATCTTCAGTCGCCAGCAGCGCTGTGTATTGGCGAATCAGCGAGTTTTCGGGCTCTTTCAGGATGCGTTCGAACTCGTCGGCGCCCAGGGATTGAAGCTCGACCCTGATTGGAAAGCGTCCCTGCATTTCGGGAATGAGATCTGCCGGCCGCGAGACGTGGAAAGCGCCGGCGGCAATGAACAGTACGTGGTCAGTCCGCACCACGCCATATCGGGTGTTGACGTGGGTTCCCTCGACGATCGGAAGAAGGTCGCGCTGTACGCCTTCGCGTGACACATCCGGTCCTTGCCCGCCGGCCTCTTGACGAGAACAGATCTTGTCGATCTCATCGAGGAATACGATGCCCGCCTCCTCGACCCGGGAGATGGCCTCGGTTTCAACCTGGGAGCGGTCGATGAGCTTCTCTTCTTCCTCGGAGCCCAGGATCCGTCTCGCGTCAGCAATTGTCATGCGTTTTCGCGATTTGCGACCCATGAGGCCACCCATCATGTCTTTGAGGTTGATGCCCATCGACTCCATGCCCTGGGGTGTGAACATCTCCACCGTCGGCATGCGGTCCTCGGCAACCTCGAGTTCGACCTCATTCTCCTCGAGGAGTCCGTCTCGGAGTGGCCGTTTGAGGGCCCGGCGACGCTCTTCCAAAGAGGTCTCGGTCGCTGAACTCGAGCTCATGACCAGAAGGTCAAGAAGTCGATCCTCGGCCGCGCGTTCGGCTCGCACCGCGACTTCGGCCACCCGTTCGGCGCGGACCAGCTGAATCGAAGCGTCGAGCAGGTCGCGAATGATGGACTCCACGTCCCGACCGACATAGCCCACCTCTGTAAATTTTGAGGCCTCGACCTTGAGGAACGGAGACCCGGTGAGGCGTGCCAGCCGTCGGGCGATCTCGGTCTTACCGACTCCGGTCGGTCCTATCATGATGATGTTCTTGGGCGCCACTTCTTCACGCAGCTCTGGCTCGAGCTGCTGGCGCCGCCAACGGTTACGCAGGGCCACCGCCACTGCACGCTTGGCCGCATCCTGGCCGACGATGAACCGATCAAGCTCGGCAACAGTCTCTTGCGGGGTCAACTTGTCAAGCTTCACGCCTTGAGCTCCTCGATAGTGATTTGATCATTGGTGTAGATATCGATATTGGCGGCGATCAACAGGCTCTCTCTGACCACCTCTTCGGCACTCAACTCGGTGTACTTGAGGAGCGCGCGGGCCGCCGCCAGCGCATAACTTCCACCCGAGCCAACAGCCACCACCTCGTCGTCAGGCGACAGCACCTCGCCGGTGCCCGAAACGAGAAGGGTCGATCGTTGATCGGCGGTTATCAAAAGGGCTTCCAGATGGCGCAAAGCCTTATCGGTTCGCCAGTCGCGGGCGAGCTCTACCGCCGCTCGTTCGAGGTTGTGGCCGTACTCCTCGAGCTTCGACTCGAAGCGGGTGAACAAGGCCAGCGCATCCGCCACCGAGCCTGCGAAACCGGCCAAGACCTTGCCGCCGGCAAGGCGTCGAACCTTGGCGGCGCCCTGTTTGATAACGGTCGTGCCGAGGGTCACCTGGCCGTCCGAGCCGATCACCACGACCCCATCGCGGCGCACCGCCAGCACCGTTGTGTGATGCCATTCGTTCTTCATGATGTCTCCTGTACGTTCACCTTGTCCCTGCCGGTCCCGAAGAGCATTACGAAGGATACTCCTCTTTGATTCCGGGTCACACCTTTTCAAGTCTCGCGATTGTCGGAACGAGGGTCTTCCGGCCCGCGCGATCGAAGAAGACAACCAGCTTGAGTCGGGCACCGGTTCCCTGGCAGGCCAGGATGACTCCTGAACCGAAGCGTTGATGCCGGACCCGTTCTCCGGGTCGCCAGCCAGTGCCGTCTGCATCGGTAACCGTCGCCGGTACCGGGCCTCCCCGCCGCTTCGCCGGCATTGCGCCACTGCTGCGGGTCGATCCGGGACCCGCTACAGAGCCCGCACTGGATGGAGCGCTCCAGCTGGCAACGGGCTCCGACACATCATCAACAGCTCCCGTCGGCAGCTCGTCGAGAAAGCGCGACAAACGGGTCGGCTGCCTCTGGCCGAAGAGGAAACGACTTCTGGCACCGGTCAGTGCCAGCCACTTCCGGGCCCGGGTCATGCCGACATAGGCCAGACGTCGTTCCTCTTCGAGGCCCTCGGGTTCGTCTCGGGAGTTGGCGTGCGGCAACAGCCCATCCTCGAGCCCAGCCATGAATACGATGTCGAACTCCAGACCCTTTGCCGAGTGGAGGGTCATCAAAGCGACACCATCCGCTGCGCCCTGATCATCGTTCTCCTCGAGGAGTGCCACCGAGTCCAGAAGTTCCTCGAGACCCTGGCCACGCGCCGCCGCTTCGGCCACCGCCGCCGCCAGCTGTTGCAGATTCTCGCGCCGCGCCACCCGATCTTCTGCGTCACCCTCGTACATGGCAAAAAGTCCGGACGCCTCGAGTAGCCAACCGACGAAGTCTCCTGGGGTGAGTTCTTCCCGCCGCTGGGGTGCCTCATCCAAAATGAGAAAGAATTTTTGCAACGAAAGGCGCGCCCGCGGACTGAGACCCTCCGGCAGCTGACGCGCCGCTTCGGGAAGGCTCAGCCCGAGGTCCCGAGCGGCACTGCGCAGAACATCTATCGTGGCAGCACCGATTCCCCGCGCCGGAACGTTTACGACCCGTTCGAAGGAAAGAAGGTCGCCGGGCCTCACCGCGAGACGAAGATAGGCGAGAGCGTCCTTGATCTCGGCCCGCTGCCAGAATCGGAGACCGCCGACCACCCGATAGGGCACCCGTCGGCGGGTGAGCTCTTCCTCGAACGGCCGGGTCTGGGCGTTGGTGCGCATGAGGACGGCCATTTCTCTGAGCGGTGCGCTGCCAGCCTTGGTTTCAATGTGGTCGGCCACCCAGCGCGCTTCTCCGCGTTCGTCTGCGGCGACGTGGAGTTGCACCTGTTCACCACCCTCGCGGTTGGTGAACAGGTTCTTTTTCCGACGTCCGCGATTGGTGGCAATGAGACCTCCGGCAACCGTGAGGATCGGCTCGGTGGACCGGTAGTTCTCCTCCAACGCAACCACCGTCGCACCCTGAAAGAACTTCTCGAAGGAGAGGATGTTGGCGAGTTCGGCCCCACGCCACCGGTAGATGGACTGGTCCTCATCGCCAACCGCAGTGATGTTGCCACGACCGTCGAGGATGACTGTCAGAAGATCCATCTGCAGGCTGTTGGTGTCCTGAAACTCGTCGACCAGGAGGAACCGCGCGCGCCGTGCAACGGCATCGCGGACCTTTTTGTCCTCTCGAACGGCTTGCAGCGCGCGAACCAGCATGTCGTCGAAGTCCACGACCGACGCCGCGGTCTTGAGTTTCTCGTAGCGCTCCCAAAGGCGACCGATAGTATCGTCCGAGGCGCTGCTGGACCGCTCGACAAAGGCCTCGCGGTCGGTGCCGCGGTTGACCATGGTCGAAATCCGCGACAACACCGCCCGTGGCGGCAGTTCTTTGGGATCGAGCCCGAGGTCTTTCAGTGCACGCAGCATCATCGCCCGCTGGTCGTCCGCATCAGCTATGCCGAAACGATTGGGGAGACCGGCGGCCCGGGGCCACCGACGGAGGACCTCGAGGGCCCAACGGTGGAAGGTCCCGACAAATCCTCCGTAAAGGGGGCGCCCAAGCAGCTCCTCCACGCGTTCTCGCATCTCCATGGCTGCCTTGTTGGTGAACGTGACCGCCGTGATCTCGGCCGAATCAGCGGTGCCTGAGGCAAGCAGGTGGGCGATCCGGTACGTAAGAACTCTGGTTTTGCCAGAACCTGCACCGGCCGACACCAGCAACGGCCCCTCGCCATGGACTACCGCCTCGCGCTGCTGTTCGTTCAGATTATCTAGAAGGGAACCCACTCACCACACCTCCGGAGGAGGGAAGAAGGTAGCAGCGCGAAGCCGGAGACACAACCGAACAGAATGAGGAATTAGGAATGAGGAATCAGGAATGCCGCCCACCCACTCGAGGCCACTATTTTGATCGGGATGGGGGGATGGGAATTCAAAATTCCTAATTCCTAACTCCTAATTCGTCGAGTGGCGCGAATGCGTCACTCGACGGTGACGCTTTTGGCGAGGTTTCGTGGCTGGTCGACATCGAGGCCCAGCTCGACCGCAACGTGGTAGGCGAGGAGCTGCAACGGCACGACCGTCACCACCGGCTGCAATAGGGGATGCACCGTCGGCACGGTCAACGTCAAATCTGCAATGTCGACGATTTCGTCGGCACTTTCGTCGGCCACCGCGAGCACCGTCGCGCCGCGCGCCCGAGCCTCCATCAAATTGCTGATCAGCTTGTCTCGATTGGTTCCTCCAGGAACAACCGCCACAACGGGAAATCCCTCCTGGAGAAGGGCAATCGGCCCGTGCTTCATCTCACCCGCGGGATAGCCCTCTGCATGGAGGTAGGAGATCTCCTTGAGCTTGAGCGCGCCTTCGAGGGCAATGGGGTAGAGAATGCCGCGGCCCAGGTAGAGGGAGTCGGTGGCATTGGCCAACATCTCGGTGCCAAGGTCGAAGAGCCCCTCATCGAGGGCCAGCGCCCGCTCAATAGCCTGCGGCAGCCTCTGCAAGCCGGTTACCAACTCGACATCGGTCTCGTCAGCGAGTCCACGAGCCGCACGCAGGCCGAGAGCAATCAGGACCATCGCCACGAGCTGGGTGGTAAATGCCTTGGTCGAGGCAACGCCGATCTCCGGCCCGGCCTGGGTCAAGATCTGCGAGGGAGCCAGGCGCCAGGCCGACGAGCCGCGAACGTTGCACACCGTCGCCAGCAGTGCACCGGCCTCCCGGGCCATCTCCATCGCCGCCAGAGTGTCGGCGGTCTCACCCGACTGGGTGACCCCGATGACCAACACATCGTCGCCGACCAGCGGCGTACGATAGCGATACTCGGATGCGTAGTCGACCTCGGTTGGCAGACCGGTCAGCTCTTCGAGGACGAACTTGCCGACCAGGCACGCGTGCCAGGAAGTTCCGCATGCCACCAGGTGGATCCGCCGGAGCCGCGCCAGTTCCCCTTCCGAAAAGCCGAGCCCCTCGAGATTGACGCCGCGACGTTCCTGATCGAGGTAGGCGCGAACCGTGTTACGGATCGCGTCGGGTTGCTCGAAGATCTCCTTGAGCATGAAGTGGCGGTAACCGCCCTTTTCCGCTCTCGCCGCGTCCCAGACAAGGGTGTCGACCGCTCGCTCGATCTCTCCACCCGAGAAATCAAGCAACCGCAGGGCATCCCGTCGGACCTCAGCGATATCGCCATTCTCGAGGTACACCACCCGCCGGGTTCGGTGGAGAAGGGCGGTGACATCGGAGGCAACCAGATTCTCCTCCTCACCGAGGCCGATCACCAACGGCGGACCGTTGCGGAAGGCAACAACCACATCAGGCTCGGCCCGATGAACCGCCACCACGGCGTACTGTCCCTCGAGGCGGGGCAGCACGGCAAGGACGCGTTCAGCGAGCGAACCCTCCTCGCGACCGAGGAGTTGGGCGATGAGTTCGGTGTCGGTATCGGATTGCAGCTCGACACCTAATTCGAGCAGTTCCCGGCGCAGGCGGCCATAGTTTTCGAGGATGCCGTTATGAACCACCGCCACCTGACCTCTGCTGTCGGTCTGCGGGTGGGCGTTGGCCTCGGTCGGCGCACCATGGGTTGCCCACCGCGTATGACCGATGCCGACCGTGCCGTGCAGCGGTTCTTGATACGCCTTCTGTTCCAGGTTGCCGAGCTTTCCGGCGGCACGGAGAATCCCGATTTCGTCTGACCCCATGACCGCGATTCCGGCCGAGTCGTAGCCGCGATACTCGAGGCGGCGAAGACCATCAAGGAGGACCGGCACGACCTCGTCAGGGCCGACGTAACCGATGATTCCGCACATGCTTAGACCTCCACTCCGCTCTCTATGACTTGACCCGAGCCCCGTCCAAAGCTCCCAGAAGCTGATCGAACGATTTCGCGAACGCCGCTACACCCTCGACCTGAAGCTCGGTCGTGATGGCATCGATGTCGACCCCCACCTCTGCGAGTTCGGCGAAAACACGATCGGCTCCGGCGACATTCTCGAGGAGGCTGGTTCGTGGCTCGCCGTGGTCTCGAAAAGCCTCGAGGGTAGCCACCGGCAGGGTGTTGACGGTGTCTTGACCGATCAGCTCCTCGACATAGATTACGTCTCGGTAATCCGGGTTCTTGGTGCTGGTGCTGGCCCACAACGGTCGCTGTACCATCGCCCCGCGTGCCGACAGCGGTGCAAAGGCCTCAGGTCCAAAGAGCTCTCCGAAACGACGGTAGGCGAGCTTGGCGTTGGCAATCGCCGCCTGGCCGCGCAGAGCGAGGGCCGCGGGTGATCCAATGGCTTCGAGCGCCGCATCGACCTTGGTATCGACGCGGCTGACAAAGAAAGAGGCGACCGAAGCGACCCCTGCTGGCTTCGAGTTCGCTTCGAGGCCGCGCAAATAGGCAGTCGCCACCGCCTCATAGTCGGCGAGCGAGAACATCAGGGTTGCATTGACGTTGATGCCTTCGCCAATGAGGTTTTCGATCGCGGGTATGCCCTCAGGCGTAGCCGGCACCTTGATCATCAGATTCGGTCGATCCACCGCTTTCCACAAACGCCTCGCTTCGGCAACCGTGCCCCCCGTGTCGCGGGCGAGATGGGGCGACACCTCGAGGCTGACATAGCCGTCGCCTCCCTGACTCTCTTCCCACACCGAATGGAGAATGTCCGCGGCGTGCTGGATGTCTTCGATCGCAAGCGCCTCATAGAGGTGGACCGTCGTCATTTCGGGGTCGGCAGCGAGCAGGTCGGCGACCGCCTCGTCGTACGGGCCTCCGCCCTCGATAGCCTTTTGAAAGATGGACGGGTTCGAGGTCACGCCGCGCACGCCGTCCTCCTCCACGAGGAGCGCCAACCCGCCACCGGTCAGAAGGTCGCGCTCGATGAAATCCAACCATACCGCCTGCCGTTGTTCCTGCCAAAGCTGTTTCAATCGATTCATGTCTTCTCCGTTTTCGATCGCTATCCCTGTCCCAGCGAAAATCACCCGAAAAACCGGATTCCGCTTATTTCGCTCCCACCAACTCTACCGCTTTCTTCACTACCGCTTCGACCGTCAGCCCAAACTTCTCCACCACCTCTGCGCCCGGCGCTGAGGTGCCGAAACGGTCGATGCCGATCACGGCCCCCGTGTCACCGATGATATCCCGCCAGCCCAGAGTCACCCCGGCTTCCACCGCGAGACGCGGGACCGCCGGCGGCAGTACTCTACGCCTGTACTCCTCCGATTGTTCGGCAAAGAGCTCCCAGGACGGCATCGAAACGACCCGCGCTTCGATTCCGCTGGCGGCAAGCTCAGCGGCTGCGTCGATCGCCAGAGTGACCTCACCTCCGGTCGCAATCACGACTACCGCCGGCGTCCCACTCTCTGCGTCGGAAAGGACGTAGGCACCACGAGCGACACCTTCAGTTCCGATCTCACGCGCTCGTTTCAGCACCGGCAGCCCCTGCCGGCTGAGCAAGAGGGCTGTCGGTCCGGTCGTGCGCTCGAGAGCTACCGTCCATGCGGCAGCAGTCTCGTTGGCATCGGCCGGTCTGAGTACCACGAGGTTGGGGATCGCCCGCAGGGCCAGCAAGTGCTCGACCGGCTGATGGGTGGGGCCGTCCTCTCCCACCCAGACCGAGTCGTGAGTGAAAACATAAATCACCGGCTGCTCCATGAGTGCCGCCAACCGGATTGCGGGCCGCATGTAATCGGAGAAAACCAGGAACGTGCCGCCGAACGGCCGCAGACCGCCGTGCAATGCCAAGCCGTTGAGCACAGCTCCCATGGCGTGTTCGCGAATCCCGAAGTGAAGGTTGCGGTGGCCGAGCGAAGTCGCTTGAACATTTCCGCCGTTGGCGATGAAGGTTTTGTTCGAGGGTGCGAGGTCGGCCGAACCTCCGACCAGCTCCGGCAGCTCACCGGCGATGGCGTTGAGGACCGTGCCAGATGCACCACGGGTTGCGATCTTCGCGTCGTCCTCGAAGACGGGCAGCGAGGAAGTCCACCCCTCGGGAAAAGACCGATCGAGGCGCCGTTGCCACTCCACCGCGAGTTCGGGTTCGGCCTTCGCCCATGCTTCAGCCGCCACCGTCCAGGCCCGTTGCGCCTCGGCCCCGCGCTGAACGGCCCTACGACAATGTTCGCGAACCTCCGGAGGAACGAGAAAGGTCTCCTCTTCCGGCCAACCATAGGCGGCCTTGGTAGCCCTTATTTCCTCGGCGCCAAGCGGTGCGCCGTGTGCTCCCGGCGTGTCCTGTTTGGAGGGCGCACCAAAGGCGATATGCGATCGCACACGAACAAGGGTCGGTCGGCCGTCGCCGGCGGCCGCCTGGTCGAAAGCTCCAGCGAGAGCCTCGAGATCATTGGCGTCTTCGACCTCCAAGACCCGCCAGCCGTGGGCAGCGAATCGCGCTGGAATGTTGTCGGAAACCGCGATATCGGTGCCGCCCTCGATGGTGATGCGGTTGTCGTCCCAAATCCACACCAGCTTGCCGAGTTTGAGATGGCCAGCGAGCGACGCCGCTTCTGAGCTCACCCCTTCCATGAGGTCTCCGTCCGAACAAAGAACCCAGGTGCGGTGATCGATCACCGTGTGGTCTGGACGATTGAAGGTCTCTGCCAGGTGGGCCTCGGCCAGGGCCATCCCTACCGAGGTGGCCACGCCCTGTCCAAGCGGGCCGGTTGTCATCTCGGCCCCGGGTACAACCTCGATTTCGGGATGGCCGGGAGTCTTCGAACCCCACTGACGGAAGTTTTTGATGTCATCCAGTTCGAGGTCGTAGCCCATCAAGTGCAGAACGCCGTAAAGCAGCATGGAAGCGTGGCCGCAAGACAGCACGAATCGGTCGCGATCCGGCCAATTCGGGTTCGCCGGATCGTGCTTGAGAAATCTCGAGTAGAGGACATAGGCCACTGGCGCAAGACCCATTGGCGCGCCCGGATGTCCAGAGTTCGCTTGCTCGACGGCGTCCATGGAAAGGGTGCGAATGGTAGTTACAGCTCGCTGATCAATATCGTCGAAGTGATGGGTCACGATGCCTCCTCGAGGTACGATTCTGAGCTCCGCCCGCAGCCTATCATTGCCGCGAGAATGCTGCCGATTGGGAGTATTGGGGGGCTCTCGAGAGGTATCTGAAATCAGCGGCTGCGGAGTTCGTAGAGGACCTGTTTGGCCGCCGCCTTGAGGGTCTCGAAGACCCCGATCCCTTTCGTGGCAACGGCCTCGAAAGTAGGCTCGCCCTTGAAGTTGAGAAGGCGGTACATGTCATCAACCAGCATTGCGCTCGGAAGATCACGCTTGTTGAACTGCAGCACGTATGGCACCGTCTTGAGTTCGAAGCCGTTTTCGCTCAGGTTGTCCTCGAGGTTGCTCAGGGATTCGGCGTTGGCGTCCATCCGTGCTTCCTGCGAGTCAGCCACGAATACGACCCCGTCAACCCCTTTCAGGATCAGTTTTCGACTGGCGTCGTAAAACACCTGACCGGGAACGGTGTAAAGATGAAACCGTGTTTTGAATCCACGCACAGCACCGAGATCGAGCGGCAGGAAATCGAAGAACAGAGTTCGATCGGTCTCGGTGGCGAGTGAAATCAGCTTGCCCTTCTGCTTCGGGCTGGATTTCTCGTAGATGTACTGGAGATTGGTGGTCTTTCCGCACAGACCAGGACCGTAGAACACGATCTTGACGTTGATTTCACGGGCGGCGTAGTTTATGAAGCTCATTCGGAGAACAATGCGTCAATGTCGTCGTCGGTGATTTCTGCAAAGGGTGAAACCGTCTCCTGGGCGCCCACCTCCAGGGCCTTGGACTCCATTTCGTGGAGCACACGCTCGACATCGGCGGACGCCTTGCGCACTCGCAAACGGACCAAACCGAGCGACGAGCGTTCATCAAAGATCACAACCAGGATCAAACGCTTGCCGACGATCGAAATGTGAATGTTGTCCTTACGACCCTCGTGGAAAAGGATCGAGAACTCTTTCTCGCCAATCAGTTTGGCGAGGCCGTCGGTAGCGGCAACATTGCCAGCGGTGAGGGATGCGAGGGAGGTCGTATCAACAGAATCTACCTCGCCGGCACCCGCGATCTGCTGGCCGTTCTTGTCGACCAGAAACACGATCTTGGCGCTCGCGTCCATCCGCAACGTGTTGAGGAGGTGCTTAATCCGCTCGAACTCCTCCTCATATAAGACAAGAGACGTGTTCAATATCTCACACTCCCAATAGCCTTAATTCTGACATAACCGGCCTCTTCTAGCAAGCCAGACAGCCATGAGGGCCGCCCCAGACCTGTTCGCCAAGGTTGAATTCTTTCAATAATATACGTGTCAGACTTTGCGCCGGCGCTGGAGCGCCTGGGCCAAGGTCACACGATCGACCAAAGCCACCTCACCGCCGACCGGTATGCCCGACGCCGGACGGCTGACGGCTATACCAAGTGGCTGTATACGCCTGGCGATATACAGGGCGGTGGTCTCGCCCTCAACCGTCGGGTCGGTCGCAAGGATCACTTCCTGGATCTCGCTGGACCTGCACCGCGCTTCGAGGCGGTCGATGGTGAGATCGTCCGGCCCGACGCCGTGGAGCGGTGACAGGTGGCCCAGGAGAGCGTGGTAGAGGCCGTGATATTCACCGGTCATCTCCACAGCCCAAGCTGTAGTGGGCTCCTCCACCACCAGAATGATCCCATGATCGCGACTCGGGTCGGCGCACACCGGACATGGGTCATCCTCGGTGAGCAGGTAGCACGTTGAACACAGCTTGACGGTCGAGTGGAGACCGGCGAGGACGGTGGCAAATGCCTCGAGCTCCCCAGGGTCAATCGTCAGAAGATGCTCGGCCAGTCGTTGGGCGGTACGCGGCCCGACTCCCGGCAGACGCTCCAGGTGCTCGAGCAACCCGCGGACTGCCGGCGGCCGCAAATCCATCATCGCCTCCGAGAGGTCGCGCTCACGAACCTTCGCCGTTCGAACGCACCGCGACCACTTCGCCCCCGAGGACCCGGGTGGCGAGAATCACTCCAGGGTCGGAGCTTGCCTTCTCGGCCAGCGACGGATCTTCTTCGGTGGCCTTGGCGGCCCGATTATCCTCCGGCACTTCGGCTGAAGACGCGCCGCTGGGTGCTGGGGTGGGGTCCGGCGAGGACTGCGTAGGTCCGGCACTTGACGGCGAGCTGGAAGGGCCCGGGCCAGAGTCGACCGGGCCGGCGCCCGCTAACCACTCCTCGACCCGCTGCACCGACGGCCAGCGGGCGAGCCGCATCGACGCCACTTCGAGTGCCAGCTCTCGGTTGGCCGCACCACGTACCAGGGCCTCCTGCTCGAGCCACAGCCCGAGCATGCGGCCCAACGAATCGACACTCTGAGACTCGGCAAAAGCCAGGAAAAGTTTCCGGTGGGTCTCGGACATCGTCGGCGCCAGCGCCGGATCGACGGCCAGATAGAGGGCGGCGCGCAGTGCGCGGCCGATCTCGCGGTAAAGAACCGAAGCATCCTGACCGTTGGCAAGCTGATCGCGCACCAGCGCCAGGCCCTCCCCAACACGGCCCGCTGCCAACGCTTCCAACAGCTGCACCGTGACCTCCATCGGCGGGACACCGAGCACCGACGCCACGGCTTCGTCATCGACGTTATCGGAGGCGAAGGCGCGCAGCTGATCGAGCAAAGACAGCGCGTCACGGACGCTGCCCTCGGCGGCGGCGGCGATTGAGGCCGCAGCCGATGGTGTGAGGGTGAAACTCTCTCTGGCAGCGATCTCCTCGAGCCTGCCACGGATGAGCTCGGACCCAACCGGTCGGAACTCGAGCTGCTGACATCGGGACTGGATTGTGTCCGGCACCTTGAGGCGTTCGGTAGTGGCAAAGATCCAGAGGATGTAGGAGGGGGGCTCCTCGAGGCTTTTGAGCAGCGCGTTGAAGGCCTCGCGGGTCAGCATGTGGACCTCGTCTACGATCAGGACCCGGTAGCGGTCTCTGGTCGGGCGAAACTGGAGAAGCTCTCGAAGCTCTCTGACATCATCGATGCCGCGGTTCGAGGCGCCGTCAATTTCGATGACGTCGATGCTCGAGCCCTCCGCCACTTCGCGACAGGAATCGCACTCGCCACACGGCTCGGCAGTCGGTCCTTCGGCGCAGTTGACCGCTTTGGCCAGCAAGCGAGCAGCCGTCGTCTTGCCGACGCCCCGAAGACCCGAGAAAAGATATGCCTGACCGAAAGTTTCGGAGGTCAGCGCGTTGCACAGGGTCTGCACCACTGCGTCCTGCCCGAAAAGCTCGGAGAATCGCTGTGGCCGCCACGTGCGCGCGAGAACCTGGTAGGTCATCCGGGTATCTTACTCGATCCATGCCCGCACCCGTTCCCGAACCCGACGGTCCGGCAAACAGCAAAGTAGAAAATCGGAGGTTAAGATTTATAACGTCAACAAATCACACCAACCCCTCGTATTCACAGAATGTTGACTTCTCGCCGGCACCGGGGTCAACGCACGAAATTCTGTTATGGTACGTTTTGTTTGTTTCATTGACAGCACCAGGGAGGTCTCGAATGCATCGTTCAACCATTACATTTGTTTTTCTCGCCTTATTTGCGGCGTCGTCAGCGCTCGCCATCAGCCCGGGTGATGACCTGCTGATCTCGGGAGCAGCACGCACCAGTCGGTGGTCGGCCGATCTCTACATCAATAACCCCGGAGCAACCGGTGTGACGGTGGAGGTGTGGTGGCTCAACCGCGATCAGAGCATCACCAATCCCGCCCCCGAGTCGTATTCGGTCGGCGCTGAAGAGACGTTGATTCTCGACGACGTGCTCCTGAATGAATTCGGCTTGAACAGGGCTGAAGGAGCATTCCGCGTCACAACCATCGGCGGCGAGGTGACCGCTAATCTGATCGTCTTCACGGGCGCAGGCGGCGAAGATGGCACCTACGGCTCCGGCTTCGAGGGGATTCCGGCGTCATCCGCCACCTCGGCCGGAGAGACCACAACCCTTGCCGGGATGGTCTTGACCGACGACTTTTACACCAATCTCTTCGCCCTCGCCGGTGCCAACGGGGTGACTATGGACGTCGACCTCCTCGACCCCACCGGCACTCTCCTCGACACCCAACAGGTCGTGCTCAGCGCCTACGCTCCGTGGTTCTCGTCGGTCGAGAACCTGTGGGACGTCGCGTCGTTCGAGAACGGGACGGCGCTGGTCCAGGTCAGCGCGGGCTCGATGGTGATGCTCGGCTCCAAGGTCGATCGTCTCAGCAAGGACCCGACCACCGTCGAGCAGGCCTTCGGCGCCGGCGGCGG
>RCNF010001199.1_pt1 | contig 13601 bp, 7 predicted proteins | sample 2041311 | NCBI WGS metagenome assembly RCNF01 (sample SAMN09708228, study PRJNA481090) | Marine sediment metagenome, whole genome shotgun sequencing project. | biome: marine sediment; feature: ocean; material: sediment; isolation source: Sewage treatment plant 2 marine sediment (STP2) ... | reverse complement strand
GAGAAGACGCAGAAGGAGTACTACCTGAATGAGCAGATGCAGGCCATTCAGAAGGAGCTCGGCGAGCGCGACGAGTTCAAGAGCGAAATCCAAGAGCTCGAGGCGCAGCTCAAGCAAAAGAAGCTCAGCAAAGAAGCGCACCTCAAGGCCCGCAAAGAGCTGAAGAAGCTGAAAATGATGCAGCCGATGAGCGCGGAGGCCACGGTCATCCGCAACTACATCGACTGGGTGATCGCGCTCCCCTGGGGCGACAAGAGCGAAGAGAACTACGACATAGACGCCGCCGAGCAGATCCTCGAGGAAGACCACTACGGGCTCAAAAAGCCCAAGGAGCGCATCGTCGAGTATCTCGCGGTGCAGGCGCTCGTGAGGAAGCTCAAGGGGCCCGTGCTTTGTCTGGTGGGACCGCCCGGCGTCGGCAAGACCTCGCTCGCGAAGAGCATTGCCCGCTGCACCGGCCGAGAGTTCGTGCGCTTGTCGCTAGGCGGCGTGCGCGATGAAGCGGAGATTCGCGGCCACAGGCGGACGTACATCGGCGCCCTTCCCGGCCGTCTGATTCAGTCGCTCCGCAAGGTCGGTGCCAACAACCCCGTCTTCCTGCTCGATGAAATCGACAAGATGTCCGCCGATTTCCGGGGCGACCCGGCGTCAGCGCTGCTCGAGGTGCTCGACCCGGAGCAGAACCACAGCTTCAACGACCACTACCTCGACCTCGACTACGACCTTTCCGACGTGATGTTCATCACGACGGCGAACACCTTGAGCGGCATCCCGCTTCCACTTCGCGACCGCATGGAGATCCTCGAAATCAGCGGCTACACCGAGTACGAAAAGCTCAACATTGCGATGCGCTACCTGGTGCCGCGCCAAAAGACGAACGCAGGCCTTCAGGAAATCGACCTGGAAATCAGCGAGAACGCGATTCGCCAGGTCACCCACTACTACACCATGGAGAGCGGCGTTCGGAATCTCGAGCGGGAGATCGGCAGCATCTGCCGCAAGATCGCGCGCCGGGTTCTCAAAGACGGCGATGAGTCCAAGCAAAAGAGCTACCGCGTCGAGGCGAAGAACATCGCGGACTACCTCGGTGTGCCGAAGTACCGGCCCGACAAGACCAACGAGAAGGACCACGTCGGCCTGACCAATGGCCTGGCGGTGAACGCCTTCGGTGGTTCGCTTCTCGAATGCGAAGTCGCGGTCGTGCCAGGCAAGGGCAAGCTCAACATCACCGGCTTGCTCGAAAAGGGCATGCAGGAGTCTGCGCAGGCCGCGATGAGCTACATCCGCTCGCGCCAGAAGGTCCTCGGCCTCGAGGTCGACTTCCACTCCAAGTACGACGTTCACATTCACTTCCCGAGCTTCGTCCCCAAGGACGGCCCGAGCGCCGGCATCACCATGGCCACCAGCGTCGCAAGCGCGCTGCTCAAGATTCCGGTCCGCAAGAACGTCGCGATGACCGGCGAGATCACCCTTCGCGGCCGCATCATGCCGATCGGCGGTCTCAAGGAAAAGCTCCTGGCCGCGCACCGGGCAGAGATGGAAGTCGTTCTGATTCCGAAGGAGAACCAGAAAGACCTCAAAGAAATCCCGCGTCGGGTCTTGAATGCCCTCCGCATCGTCCTGGTCGAGCACATGGACCAAGTCCTCCGCGAAGCCCTCGTGCTAAGCGACCCAAGCGCCCTCTTCGGCGACCACTCCGTCCGCCCCGACGAATACCGCGAAGGCGAGCTCATCACCCCCGACGCCCGCGACCAAGACGACGTCCCCGAGCCCACCGTAGACGCCCCCGGCGCCCGCCAATAGGGGACACTCTCCGGGTGTCTAACACTCCGTTATCACGGAGTTTTTCAGGGAAAGATCGCAGCAACCTCGACAATCGGCGCTGCGATCCTCGCCGGAGATCCCGTGTGATTCCTGGTGCTTATGGGGGTAGAGAGTGTCCCGGTTGGACATGGGGGTGGGAGGCGGTCATGCTCGGCGCCACTTTGGGCGGGTAGCTCAGCGGTAGAGCGCTGGCTTTACACGCCGGACGTCGCAGGTTCGACCCCTGTCCCGCCCACCGGTTTTGCAGCGTCAGCGTCAGTGCCAGTGCCAGTGCGGCGTCTCCGTCGGCCCTCCTAGAGGAAATTGGGGCGCAGGAGCCCTTTTTCCCCTGGATCTTGCGACTCCTGGCCCTAAGTTTGCTAACTAGTAGTCAGTGACTGACTGACGGTCAGTGGCGGAGGGCGAGCATTGGCCGTAGCGGCACGTAGGGAGCGGGAGCGGACGGCGCGTCGGGAGGCGATTCTCGATGCGGCGCAGGAGCTGATCGCGGCCGAGGGATACTACGGCGTTCGCATGGATGCCGTGGCCGACGCCGCGGAGCTGAGCAAGGGGACGCTCTACCTCTACTTCGAAAACAAGGATGCGCTGTGCGCTGCGGTTGCAACGCGGCTGATCGACGAGTTCATTCCGCGTATAGAGGGCGCCATCAACGAGGCGGAGAGCGGCCTCGACGGGGTTCGTGCGCTGCTCCAAGCCTACTACGACCAAACGGTCGAGAACCCGCACCATTTCCGGTTCGCACTCGCCTGGCTGAGCGCGGGCGAACGCATGGATGACTCGACCGAAGCGTTTCAAACCTATCGAGGCCGCGTCGGCCGCATGTTGTCCCTGGTCGTTGCGACGCTGCAGCGCGGGCAGGTCGATGGAAGCATTCGAGCCGACGTCGACCCACTCCCGCAAGCGATGCAACTTTGGACGAGCTTCCTCGGCATCGTCCTCGTCGGGCTCAACCGGGAAGCCATGGAGCAACGAGTTCCCGTTCCAGTAGACTTGAGTCAGCTGGTGCCCCTACACCTCGACACAATGCTCAAGGCGCTTTCGAGCGAAGGAAGTTCATGATGCGCGGTGTGATTCTCGTCTTCCTGACTTCAGCACTGGCGCTGGGTTGCAACTATAGAAAGAGCACCGATCCGCTCCCGCCCCTAGAGGTGCCCGAAACCTACTCCGAGGGCGCCGAGGTTGCGTCGTCACCGGAGCCCGAGGCAGACCCTGTCCGTGATGCCCGCTGGTGGCGACAGATGGGCGACCCGACTCTCTCCGCGCTCATCGAAGAGGCGCTTCGGCGAAACCAGACCGTCCGCGCCGGCTGGGCGCGCGTGCGCCAATCCCGTTTCATCGCGAACCAAGTCCGTGCAGCACGTATGCCTCAGATCGGCGTCGACGCGGGTTATCGCATCGGCAAAGAGATCCAGGTCTTTGGTGAGTTCAAGTTCCAGAACGTCGATGCAGCGCTGCCGATATCGTACGAGGTCGATCTCTTCGCCCGGTACGCACGGGCGCATCAGGGCGCCAAGCTCGACGCGGAAGCCGCGCGACTCGACCAGGAGGCGCTTGCCATCACGATCTCGGCAGAGGTCGCCGAGGCGTGGTTCGACTCGATCAACGCGCGGATCGAAGTCGCTGTCGTACAAGGGCAGCTCGAGACCGACCTTCGCTTCCTGGAGCTCGTCGAGCTCCGGTACCGTGAAGGGCTCAACTCCGCCGTCGACGTGCACCAACAGCGCCAGCGGGTCGCGAGTCAGCGCGCGCTTCTCGCTCTCGCGGACGGGCAGACCGATCTGACCGACCAACGCCTCTCCGTCTTGCTGGGCGAAGCTCCGGGGCGACCTTTTCCTGTGGACGGGAAAGCGCTGCCGGACATCGGGCCGACCCCCGACATCGAGGCACCAGCAAGCCTTCTGCAGGCGCGCCCAGATATCAAGGCCGTTCGGAAACGCGTCGAAGCCGAGGACCGCCGCGTGGCAGCAGCGGTTGGTGCGCGAATGCCCAGCATCAGGCTCAACTTCAGCCCCGGGTACAAATGGCTTAAATTCACAGGGAGAGACAGAGACGAGCGGAATCCGACATTCGGGCAGGACGTCACTTCAACCGCCAACGGAGTCGTTTGGAATGCAGGCGCCCAGCTGTCGGTTCCCCTTTTCGATGGAATCGCCGGATGGTCAGCGATCAAGGCACAGAGAGCGTTGCTCGACCAGCTCATGGAGCAATACGCCGAGACTATCCTCACAGGCTTGATCGAAGTCGAGAGCACCCTAACCCTCGAACGCCAAGAGCGACTCCGCATTCAGTTCCTCGAAGACGAGTTCCGCCTGGCGAATATCACGCTCGAGGCGACCCGTGATCGCTACCGCGCCGGTCTGAGCGATTTCTTGCCCGTCCTGACGGCGCTCGGGACCCGGCAACGGTCCGAGCTTCAGCTCGTCGCCGCGCGCCGACAACTGGTTTCCTATCGCGTCCAGCTCTATCGCGCGTTGGGAGGCGCGTGGCCCGAAGAATTTGGAGAGCCCGAAAATGACTAAGCGAAGCGAGCGTCGCCTGAAATGGGGCCTGTCGATCGGCGTGCTCGTCGCTGCGGCCGTCGCGGCGTACGTCCTGGTCGCCACGAAGGCAGAGCCGCCGCGCGCGGAGAAGCCGCTCGAAGGAACGCTGGTCGATGTCATCCAGATCGACGCGAGCCGGCACGAGGTCGACCTGCATGCCAAGGGCACCGTCGTGGCCGCCCAGGAAGTGGTGCTCCAGGCGGAGCTCGGAGGGCGTGTGACCTGGCAAAGCCGCGAGCTCGTTCCCGGAGGGCGCTTCAAGACCGGACAGCCCATCGTTCGGATAGACGCGCGCGACTACCAACTCGCAGTCGAAACCTCTCGCTCTGAAGTGAACCAAGCCAAGCTGGAGCTCGCGCTAGAGAAGCGCCGAGGCGAGGTCGCGAAGCGCGAGTGGAACTCCTTCGGCGAGATGGACGTTTCGGAGGAGCAGCGCGCCCTTGCTCAGCGCGAGCCGCAGCTCGAATCGACCAGGCTTGCGGTCAAAGCCGCGCAGAGCGCTCTCAAAAGGGCGCAGCTCGATTTGACCCGCACCACGCTGCGCGCGCCGTTCAACGCGATGGTGGTGAGCGAGAGCGTCGACAAGGGCCAGCTGATCAGCCCGCAGAGCACGGTGGCGCAGCTGGTTGGCACCGACGAGTACCACGTGCAGGTGTCGGTCCCCGTCGCGTCGTTGCGAACCGTCCGAGCCCGTACGGATGACGCCCCTGGCTCCAAAACGAAGATCATCCAGCGCGTCGGCCAAGAGACCATCGAACGTCGCGGCGAAGTGATTCGGCAGCTGCCGGATCTCGATCCAGGCGGGGCGATGGCGCGCATCCTGGTGCGCATCGAGAACCCCGTCGGGAGCCCGGGCGACCTCCCCCTGCTACTCGGCTCGTTCGTGGACGTGGAGGTTGGCGCGCAGCCGATCGACGACGCCATCCGCGTCCCTCGGGTCGCGCTGAGAAATGGGCGCAGCGTCTACGTCATGAACGACCTCGACCAACTCGAGATTCGGGAAGTCCAAATCGCATGGACCGAACTCGATTCGGTGCTCGTCACCGGCGGCTTGCATGCCAACGAGCGCGTCGTCACCAGCCGCATCCCAACGCCCGTGCCCAACATGCTCCTCCGGACCCTTGAGGAGAAGCCTGAGGCCGCGCCCGGCGACCCAAGCGAGCCTGCCGCCCAAGCCACGCCATGACCGACTCCAGCAACTTCGACCCAGACAAAGAGCGCGGGGTCATCGCCTGGGCGGCGAAGAACTCCGTCGCGGCCAATGTCTTGATGCTCATCCTGATCGTCGGGGGCATCGTCACCTTGGCGTCGGGCATCAAGCAGGAAGTGTTCCCGGAGGTCGAGCTCGACATCGTCTCGATCAGCGTCATCTACCCCGGCGCGAGCCCGGCGGAAGTCGAACAAGCGGTCGTGCTTGCGGTCGAAGAGGCGGTTCGGGGCATCGATGGGGTCAAAAAGGTCACCTCCTCGGCGATGGAGGGGCGGGCGAGCACCTTGGTCGAGCTCTTGCTCAACACCGACAAGGACCGAGCGCTCAACGACGTGAAAAGCGCCATCGATCGCATCACCTCGTTTCCCGAGGACGTGGAGCGCCCGACCGTCAGCCTTCTTTCGAACCGGCAACAGGTCATCTCGATCGTTCTCTACGGCGACGTTGACGAAAGCACGCTGCGAGCCGTGGCGGAAAACAGCCGTCGAACGCTTCTCCAAGACCCGCGCATCACTTACGTCGAACTCTCCGGAATTCGCCCGCTCGAGATCAGTATCGAAGTCCCGCAGGCCGAGCTCCGTAAGCACGGATTAACCATCGATGAGGTCGCAGCGCGTGTCCGGGCCGCGTCGGTCGAGCTTCCAGGCGGAGGCGTGAAGACGACGGCCGGCGAGGTCTTGCTGCGGACGACCGAGCGGCGTGACCGGGGCAATGAGTTCGGCAACATCGTTCTGCTCAGCCAGCCCGATGGCTCGCAGGTGCGCGTTCGCGACGTGGCGACCGTGCGCGATGGCTTCCAGGAAATCGACAAAGAGGCGACGTACAACGGCAAACCGGCTGTGATGATCAACGTCTTCCGCGTTGGTTCGGAGACCCCGCTCACCGTGTCCGCCGCCGCGAAGGACTACGTCGTCGAGCTCCAAGAGACCTTGCCCGAAGGCCTCTACGCCGCGAACTGGTTCGACACAGCCGAGATGTATGAAGGGCGACTCTCGCTGCTCTTGCGAAACGCGCGCATCGGCCTGCTCCTGGTCCTTCTAACGCTGGCATTGTTTCTCGAAGCGCGTCTCGCATTCTGGGTGACTCTCGGGATCCCCATTTCGTTTGCCGGCTCCCTGCTCTTCTTCCCGGTGACAGACGTGTCGATCAACATGATCTCGCTCTTCGCGTTCATCATCACCCTCGGCATGGTCGTCGACGATGCAATTGTCGTCGGCGAGGCGATTTACAAACAGCGGATGGATGGCAAGGGGCGTCTAGAATCTGCCATCGGCGGCGCCAAAGAGGTCGCACAGCCGGTCGTCTTCGCGATCCTCACGAGCTGCGTGGCTTTCGCCCCGATGCTGATGGTCCCGGGGCCCATGGGCAAGTTCTTCCGCGTCGTGCCGATCGTCGTCATCGCGGTGTTGATGATCTCGCTCGTCGAGTCGCTCCTCATTTTGCCGGCCCACCTTTCGCACCCGATGCCCTGGTGGCTGAGAATCGTGCTCTCGCCGTACCTCTGGGCCATGCGCGGCCTCGGCAAGCTCGACATGGCGCACCGCCTCCAGCATCACATCCAGCACACCTACATCCCCATCTTGAACAAAGCGCTGCGCTGGCGTTACTTCACGATCGCGGCTGGGGTTGCCCTCCTGGTCGGAACACTCGGCTACGTCGCCGGCCGGATCCCGTTCACCTTTCTCCCAAAGGTCGAGGGCGATCTGATCACCGCGCACTTGAAGATGCCGGTCGGCACGCCGGTATCCGAAACCGAGCGAATCGCAGACGGCATCGCGGCGGTCGCGCAGTCGATCGTCGACGGCGAAGACGCCAAAAGCGATGGGCCGACGATGTCCCGCGGCTTGTACGAGGAGGTCGGGGCCATGAGCGCGCTCGAATCGGGGCCCGAGGGCTCCATGTCGACCGAGGGAAGTCACTACGCCACCGTGATGATGTATCTCATCGACGCGGGGGACCGCGAGTTGACGACCCAGAAGTTCGTCCAGCGCTGGCGCGACGAAATCGGCGAGATCCCGGGTGCCGACTCGCTGACGTTTTCATTCGAAGTCGGTGTCGAGCCGGGCAAACCGATTGAGGTTCAACTGATTCACGACGACGTGCCCATCCTCGAAACGGCCGCCGAGCGCCTGGCGAACGAGATCTCCGCCTATAGCGGCCTTCGCGACATCGACAGCGGCGTCACCAAAGGCAAGGATCAGCTCGACTTCCGGCTCACCGCCGCCGCCTTGGCGCAAGGCATGACGGAATTCGAGCTGGCGCGGCAGGTCCGCGCGGCGTTCTTTGGTGCGGAGGCGGTTCGTCAGCAGCGAGGTCGTGACGAGGTTCGCGTGTACGTTCGGTTGCCGCTCGACGAGAGGCGGTCCCTTTATAACGTCGAAGAGCTCATCGTGCGCACCCCCTTGGGCGGGGAGATGCCCCTGTCGCAGGCCGCCGTGGTCACGAGGGGACAAGCGTATACGATCATCAAACGAACCGACGGGCGTCGCAACATCAGCGTCACGGCCGACGTGGCCGACGAAGATGCCAACGCGAATGACATCAACGCACAGATCATTCAGCGTGAGCTCCCGCAGCTGCTCGCCGACTTTCCAGGGCTCTCATACAGCCTCGGTGGCGAGCAAGAGCGCCAGGCCGAAACGATGGGCGCTCTAGGGCTCGGGTTCATCCTCGCACTGATCGTGATGTTTTCGATGCTCGCCGTCGTGTTCCGCAGCTACGCCCAGCCGATACTCGTGATGTCGGCGATTCCGTTCGGCATGGTGGGCGCCGTTTGGGGCCACGTCGTAATGGGCTTCTCGTTGAGCCTGATGAGCATGATGGGCCTGGTCGCCCTCTCCGGTGTCGTCGTCAACGACTCGCTGATTCTCATCGTCTCCATCAACCGCTTCCGCGAAGACGGGATGAGCACCTGGGAGGCGGTCGTCGCCGGCGGCGCGCGGCGCTTCCGTCCGATTCTACTGACGTCACTCACGACATTCTTCGGCCTTGCGCCCATGATCCTCGAGACCTCGGTGCAGGCCCGCTTCCTCGTGCCGATGGCCGTCTCCCTCGGATTCGGCGTCCTGGCGGCGACGCTGATCATGCTGCTCATCGTGCCCTGCGCCTACATCATCCTCGAAGACGCGCGGCGCCTCGGAAACAACTTCGGCGCACGACTGCGCGGCCAGCCGACGATGCCTCCGCCCGAACCGATGACGCCGTCCGACGCGGACGTCGAGCTGCTCACCGCAGAGTGATCGCGAATCGGGTCAGGACGCCGCGGAGAACGTCCAGGTGCCCGTCGGCGCATGGTTGCGATTCAGCTCCACAGGCTTTCGCATGAGACCCATCGCGGCGACGGTGGAGTGCATCCCCGCCCAACGGGCAAGGCTGCGATACGCAACGAGCTGGGAGCCACCGGGGTTGCGCTTGGCGTGGTCCTTGGCGACTTCGAACACCTCGAGGTAGCGCTGCACGCAAGCGTCGGGGTCGGAGCGATCCTTGGCGTTGCTCGTGGCCTGTTCGGACATCTGGCGGCGGAGCGTGGCCTTGCTGAGCAGGAGCTCCGCGTAGGCCCCGAACTGGCGATCGGCGTCTTCGCCCTTGGGATCGACCAGGAAGCCGTCTTCGCCATCGGTCACCTGACCGGCGACGCCCATGCCGTCGTCCATGGCGACGACCGGAAGGCCGCACCAGAGCGCCTCGCTGATGACCTGCCCGTACGTTTCCGACAGGGAGGTGTACACGAAGAGGTCGGCGTGCCGGAACCAGGCCGGCATCTGCTGAAGCGACTGCTCGCCCATGAAGTAGGTGCGATGGTCGACGCCGAGCTCCTTGGCGAGCTCCTTGAGTGCCTCGCTTTCGGGGCCGTCGCCGACGAGCGTGAGCGTAGCGCCCTCGATGTGAGGGTAGACGTACTGCGCGAAGATGCGGAGCAGGCGATCGACTTCCTTTTCGCGCGCATGACGGCAAACGACGAGAAGCCGCGCGCCTGGCTTGGTGTCGGGCGCGAAGGGATCGTCCTGGCCGGTTTGGTCGAAGATGCGCTTTTCAATCGCGCGCGGAATCACGTGGATCGGAACCTCGACCCCGCGCTCCTGCCAGTAGCGCTTGAGACCCGGGCTCAAGCACACGAGCGCGTCGCCCGCGTTGTACGCATCGGTCGTGTTCGACTCGACCCAGGGCATGACCCGCTCTTCGAAGAGGCGGTTGACCGATGGGACATGATTGAGCGCGTCGGGAAGGATGACGTTGTACACACTCGGCATGTGCACCGTGTTGACAGAAACCAACGGCACGCCGTGCTGCTGCCGGAGCCAGCCACCGGCGTAGAGCAAGCCGCTCGGGCTCTGCGCGAGCAGCATGTCGAAGTTGGCGTCCTTCAGGGACTCGAGCGACGCGCGGGAAGGCATCGCCAGGTAGAAACCGGGGTGATTGCGCAGCGGGATGCTCGGCAGCGAAATGTGACGCGGCGGCAGCTCGCTAGGCTGGGCGTGAGGATCGTCGGGGCCGACAATCGTGACTTCGTGCCCGCGCGCGGACATTTCCCTGTAAAGGAACTGCGATGCGTAGGACGAACCGTTCGCGTACGGAATCCGTACGTAATCATTTAGAATCGCCAATCGGCGCAGCCATCGTCGCTCATGCGAATACATCAAGGCCCTCCGTGTGTGTCACCAATGAGACTGTCAACCGTGAATCAGATTCACACCCTGTGAAAAAAGCTGTTGCATGATAACTACAGGCAACTACATGAGTCCCCTCCCGCGGCACGATTTGCCGCGATTTTGGGACCCTTTTCGGGTTTTTCAGAGACACTTTCCCGCTCCTCCACTTCTCATTGCGAGAACCGGGCCAACCCTACAGGCTAGGTCCTTGAATCAAGAAATTTGTAGTGTTGCCGTCAAGTTAGACCTTGGAGCCCTCTCGGCGTCACAAAGGCGCCACACGCTCGTACGCGTGACTAGCCACAATGATTCGCATCGCATATTTCGTTCACGGTAGAGGCAAGGGTCACGCCATCCGCACTCGGGCTATCTTCGGTGCTCTGGGCCCGAGCTACGAAACTCGGGTGTTCTGCGCTGGCGAGGCTTGGGACACCCTTGAGGACCTCCCCTGTACCCAGCCGATTCTGCCCTGCATGCCCGGCAGAGGGATGATCCGTACGTTCAAGCTCCGGTTCCAGGCGGATCGCGAACGATTCAGGCGCTGGCGTCCCGACCTGGTCGTCAGCGATGGCGACGGGCCCTCGGTAAACGCCGCGAAGTCGCTGGGCATCCCCGTCGTCTCGGTCGGGCACGGTCTGATTCTCCATCACACGCGTCTGCCCGAAGCCTTGCCCTGGCACAGCCACCTGCGCGAGGTGCTCAACGTCGCGAGCTCATCTTGGCCCGCCTGCCGTCGAGTTGCTGTCCACTTCGCGCCCGTCGAGCCGCGCACCGAAGGTACCCTCATCGCGCGTCCCGATCTCCGCAGCGAGGCCGATCTGCACCTAGCCCGCGAGGACTTCATCGTCGCGTACTTCCGGGATGGCAATGGGGCAACGGTGCTCGAGCAACTCGCACGTCGGGGCCACCGCGTGCGGCTGTTTGGGCAAGCGCGAAGCGTGCCCCGTGGAGTCGAATTGCATCCACCGGACGTCACGGCATTCGGCAAGTCGCTCAGCCGATGTCGGGCCGTGGTGGGCTCGGCGGGCAACCATCTGCCGGCCGAGTGCGCGATGCTCGGCATTCCCATGCTCGCGCTACACCGAAAGCACGATCCGGAGCACGAATTGAACGCGCGCCTGGTCGAAGCCGCCGGAATCGGTGTCGCCGCCGCCGTCGATTGCTGCAGCCCCGACATCATTCAACGCTTCGAAGCGGAATTCGACAAGCCACGCGAAGGGCTCGCCGCGCGCACGAGGGCCATGCCACCAGCGTCGGAGGTCGTGCCGCGGGCGATCGACGAGCTCTGCCATCGCCCCGTCGCCCGCCCGACGTGGAACGCGCAGACGGTGTGAGAGCAGGCCGAAGCTGGGCGAAAACCAGAAAGACTTCATGTCTTTGACAGCCCCTACCCCCCAGGCTACAAGGCCGGTCCCGAAGGGCTCTGCCCGGAGGTGGATGCGGCGGTAGTTAAGTTGGTTATAACGCCGGCCTGTCACGCCGGAGGCCGCGGGTTCGAGTCCCGTCCGCCGCGCCAGAAAAACCCGGGGGAAGTGCTTCCCTGGGTTTTTCGCTTTGAGGGTGTCAGTGCCTTCTCTATGGCTCCGCGCCCGCAGGATCTTTTCCCGGTGTAGAGCGCGCGGCCACTACGTCCCCACGCCCCAAACGCAATACCAGCGCAAACACACCCCCTACTCTCCGGTGAGACTCGGCGTTGCAGCTGGCACGGCTGATGCGATAGCATGACTGCACTTATTAAACTTGTGAGACGGCTTAATGCGTTACACATTTGGATTCTTAACGGCGCTCGCGGTGCTCGCGTTCACTGCTTGCGGAGGCGAGGGGCGTGAGCGCGCTGAGCCATCTGACATTGCGGGTGTTTGGGAGATCACCGCCAGAGGCATCTCGGACAGCTGCAACGGGCTTGGCTCTTACACGTTTCCGCTGACGATCGCACAAGATGGCAAGACTCTGTCCGGTGAGAGCCCCGACGGGACGCTTGCCGGAACCGTCTGTGGCGACGCGATACAGATGACCGGAGCTGTTCCCGGGCTGTATTTCGGAGGGACCACGACGGCGAGCCTACAGCTCACCATCTCCGCGGATGGAAATTCCGTGGAAGGTTCCGACACGTGGAGTTCGACGAGTGGTTTGCAGAGCTGTGAGGGGTCGGAATCCGTCAGTGGCGCTCGCGCTAGCGAGGATGTTTGCGAGTGGGGGTTCGGCTGCCCGTGCGAACGCCCGCTTGATGAATACTCGCAAGGCTCCGGTTGCCCCACGTATGAGTGCGCCCTCGCCGCGGCCGGGGACTTTGCTCAGCAGGTCGGCGAATGCGATGCGGGTTTCGGCTGTTTTTCCGCCGCGGGGCGATGCGGAGACTTCCGATACGTGAGGACCGGCTGCAACCAGGGGGAGGAGACCTGGGAGTACTTCGGCGCCTCCGATACGCTGGTCGCCGCCCACTGGTTGACGAACGACTGCGGGAGCGTTTGCCGAGGGTCATGCGCCGTTGACTATGGATTCCGCGCTGCGTGCGAGTTGATGCAAGAACAAGATTTCTGCGACCAAAGCGACTGATCGAACCGGCCGCCAGAGTTGCAACTCGACCTGGGGCCGCTTGAGGTGCAGCCCGCGCCCCGGCTGCTGCGTCTACAGCTGCTGCCCGGCCTTCACCGCGACGAGCCCCGCGCGCGCCTTGTCGACCGTCTCTTCGTATTCCTTATCCGGATCGCTTGCTTCGACGATGCCTGCGCCCGCCTGGAGCCACATTTCGTCTTTGTGCGCGACGATGGTGCGGATGGCGATGGCGACATCCATGTTGCCGTCGAAGCCGATGTAGCCGACGGCGCCTCCGTAGACGCCTCGGCGTTCAGGCTCGAAGTCTTCGATGATCTGCATGGCGCGCACCTTCGGGGCTCCGCTCAGGGTGCCGGCTGGGAAGGTGGCGCGGAGGACGTCGAGTGCGTCGCGGCCGGGGGCTAGGTCGCCGACGACGTTGGAGACGATGTGCATGACGTGGCTGTAGCGCTCGATGATCATTCGATCGGTCACGCGCACGGTGCCCGGACGGCTGATGCGGCCGACGTCGTTTCGGCCCAGGTCGACCAGCATGACGTGCTCCGCTCGCTCCTTCGGGTCGGCGAGAAGGTCTTCGGCGATCTCGCGGTCTTCCTCTTCCGTGCGGCCGCGGTGTCGGGTCCCCGCGATGGGGCGCACGTGAACCTGGTCGTCTTCGAGGCGGACGAGCGTTTCGGGGCTCGCTCCAGCAACGAGGCGGTCGGGCATCCTCAAGAAGTACATATACGGGCTTGGGTTGATGATCCGCATGGCGCGGTACACGTCGAACACGTCGGTGTCGCCGAGTGGGACGCGGAACCGCTGCGAGAGGACGACTTGGAA
>RCNF010001456.1_pt1 | contig 13608 bp, 14 predicted proteins | sample 2041311 | NCBI WGS metagenome assembly RCNF01 (sample SAMN09708228, study PRJNA481090) | Marine sediment metagenome, whole genome shotgun sequencing project. | biome: marine sediment; feature: ocean; material: sediment; isolation source: Sewage treatment plant 2 marine sediment (STP2) ... | reverse complement strand
GGAATGTTAGGCGGAGGCGGCCAAAAAGAGCAAAGTATGGTTGAACGTTTATTAGATAAGGATGGAGACGGAAGTGTTATAGATGACATTGCTGGAATGGTATTAGGCGCAGGCGGCAATAAAAAAAGTAGCGGACTAGGCGGATTGCTTGGAGGTCTATTTGGTAAAAAATAATAAGCACTACAATTAATTAAGAAGCCAAACGATTGTTTGGCTTTTTTCATGCTTTTTTAATCAATATTTAATTCTATTTTTGCGACTCAAAAATAAATAATGGAAAAATTAAAACAGCGTTGGAGCCTAACATCAAACTGGCAGGTTCTATTGATAATTATCGCATTTTCCATTAATGGCTCATTTGCTACTTGGATAGCCAAGCCTGCAACAAACTTTATAGGTTTAAACTCTGAGACAACAAACCCATGGCTATTTTGGCCTGTAAGAATTATTCTAATTTTTATTATATATCAAATAACACTACCAATAGTTGGATTTTTCTTAGGTCAATTTAAATTTTTCTGGAATTTTGAAAAGAAGATGTTGCGCAGACTTGGCCTGAAACGTTTCTTAAAAGAAGAAAAATAAATATTTCTATACATCAATAATAGTTGCTACATTTTTCTTTTCAAATACGTAGGTATATAGCCACATTAACGTAAAAGTAGGTATCACATCTAAAATTGGTAGTGCCTCTTCAATAAAAGTAACAGCGGCAGCTATTTTACCTTTTTTACCCTCATACATTTTAGTCATTAAATATGCAGCAAGTGGAGCCCAAACTATATCAACAAGGGGAAAAACAAATGACACATAACCAAAGGCATCAAATAAAATACCCAACCATAACTTTTTAAATTTATTTTTATTTTTCATATTCTTTCTTATATCTAATACGTAGCAAAAAAAATGCCAACATTTAAGAAAGTTTAGAACTAATTAATTTTAAGAATTCGTTCCGGGTTTCCATAATTTTAAAAGTGCCTCTAAAAGCCGAAGTTGTGGTTACCGAGTTTTGCTTTTGCACGCCTCTCATCATCATACACATATGAGACGCTTCTATAACTACAGCACAACCTTCAGGCTTTAAAACCCTATTAATTGTATTTACAATTTGATCAGTCAATCGTTCTTGAACTTGCAAACGCCTTGTCAACTACTCGTGGTAATTTACTTAAACCAACGATCTTCCCATTGGGTATATAGGCAATGTGTGCTTTACCAAAAAAAGGTAATATATGATGTTCACAAAGTGAATACAATTCAATATCTTTCACAATTACCATTTCACTATAATCTTCATCAAACAGTGCTGATTTTAAAACTTCCTCGGCATCCTGTTGATATCCTTGGGTTAAATACTGCATGGCTTTAGCTGCTCTTTCAGGCGTTTTTAAAAGCCCTTGCCTATCTGTATCTTCACCAATACTTTCAATTATTGAATAATAATTTTTTTTAACATCATCGGTTACTTCAATATTATATTCTTCAAATTTTAGATATGACATGGATATTTAATTTAAGATGGAAAGATAATAAATAAAAAAGAAGATTTGCCGAAAAATGAATTCCGACAAATCTTCAAAACCAAAAATCAACCAAATTTTTTACTATTTTTTCAGCTTACTTTTATATTTCTTGGTGAACTTTTCTAATTTAGGATTAATTACCATACGGCAATATCCTTGATTTTTATTATTATTATAATAGTCTTGATGATAATTATCAGCAACATAGTAATTATTAATAGAAGTTACTTCTGTAACAATTTGATCTTCAAAAACCTTTTCTTGCTCTAATTGGGCGATCATTTTCTCAGCTTCTGCTTTTTGCTCATCACTGTGAAAAAATATGGCCGATCTATACTGTGTTCCAACATCAGCCCCTTGCCTATTCAATGTTGTTGGGTCATGCGTATTAAAAAATACATCTAATAATTCTCTATAACTGATCACTTTTGGATCATATGTTAACCTAATAACTTCTGCATGACCAGTATTTCCAGAGCATACTTCTTTATAAGAAGGATTTTTTACTTCACCGCCTGCATATCCGGATTCTACCTTCGTGACGCCTTCCAATTGCTCAAAAATAGCTTCTGTACACCAAAAACATCCGTTTCCAAAAGTGGCTAATTCTAATTGATTCATTGATTTCGTATTTTGTGTAAATGTTTTATTTTCTACTTTTTTACCAGAAGTTAAATTACATGATAAAAAAGTTAATATAAAAACAGCTACAACACTTTTTTTGACCATCCTATACTTAACTTTAATTATAAGACGCATAAATACGTAATTTATTACGGCCTTAGGAAAAATTTAACATTAATTTTTGAGTATTAATTTGATTGGAAAATGAATAGTGTACTTTCTTAATTTTTTCGAACCATAGAAACTCCAAATATATAGTTGTCAATAGCCAATTATAAACAAATAAATTAATAAAGTTTTCGTTACAATAGTTCAACCTAATAAAGTTCAATATGAAAAATAACCTATTGGTAATATTCTTATTATGTACAATCTTCACAAATGCTCAAGTTGACAATGATCCAAAATTTTGGGATAATGTACATTTTGGTGGTGGATTCGGTTTAGGGTTTGGTTCTGACCAAACAACAATATCAATAGCCCCTAGTGCTATTTATGACTTTGGAAATGGCCTTTATTTGGGTTTAGGGGGTAGTTATCTCTATGCAAAAAACAACGATCTTAAATCAGATGTTTTTGGTGCAAGTATTATATCATTGTTCAATCCAGTTGAGGAAATTCAGTTATCAGCCGAATTCGAACAGTTATTCGTTACACAAAGGCAATTAGGTTTCGACAATAATAACTTCGACTACCCTGCACTATATTTAGGAGCTGCTTATAGGGTAGGTTGGTTTGCAGCCGGAGTGCGTTTTGATGTATTGTATGATGATAACAAAAGTATATATACTTCACCATTTTCGCCAATTGTAAGATTTTACTTCTAGTATAAACTTTTCAATTCTTGCAATAATTTTTCGAACATTGATTGAGTAAAATCCAAATGGGTAACAATTCGTAATTTACCTTGCCCCATTCCTGTAATTAATATGTTTCGCTCTTTCAATTTATTGACAAAATCAGCATCATCAATATGGTCAGCTGTATAAAATATTATGATATTGGTCTCAATGGGCTCTACTTTTTTAATGAACTCGAGATCTGATAAAAATTTTGCTATTTTCTTAGCTTTCAGGTGGTCTTCCATCAATCGCTCTACATGATTATCTAAGGCATAAATTCCGGCGGCGGCGAGATAGCCTACCTGGCGCATACCACCACCTAATAATTTTCTAATACGTAATGCTTTTTGAATATGCTTTTTAGAACCTAATAACAAGGATCCGGCAGGACAACCTAATCCTTTTGACAAGCAAATAGAAATTGTGTCAAATAATTCACCGTATTGTTTTGGCTTTTCTTCTTTTTCAACTAGTGCATTAAAAATTCTAGCTCCATCTAAATGAAATGCTAACTGATGGATATCACAAACTTTTTTTATTTTTATTATTTCCTCAATGTCCCAACAAGCTCCGCCTCCTTTATTCGTAGTATTTTCAACTGTAACCAATGAAGTCATTGCTTGATGAATATCACTTTTATTACTTACATTCTCAGCAACTTGCTGAGCCGTAAACATTCCTCTTGTACCATCCAATAATTTACAAGAAACTCCTGAATTAAAAGATGCACCACCACCTTCATAATTGTATACATGTGCCCATTTATCACAAATTAGTTGCTCACCCGGCTGGGTATGTAATTTTATAGCAACTTGATTTGCCATAGTGCCAGATGGAAAAAACAAAGCATCTTCTTTTCCAAACAAATTTGCTACCTTTTTCTGTAATTGATTAACTGTTGGGTCTGCATTAAAAACATCATCCCCCACTTCGGCATTAAACATCATCGCTAACATACCTTTAGTAGGCCTTGTTATCGTATCACTCAATAAATTTATTTCCATAATCGTTTCTTTAATCCATTCCTATTGGTGAGCCATCAGGAATTTCTGGAGCATTAGTTTTTTTAAATTTTGATGGATTCTTCTTAAAATTATCAATATTTTTTATAAGCTCAGTATCATACATTTTTTGAACTCCGCTTGATTTACTGGCCTTCAAGAGTTTTGTAATCTCATCTAATTTAGAATTAACAATAGCTTTCACTTGTATATAAGAATTCTCATGAGAAGTCAGATAAAATAACTGATTAAGTACCTGAGTATTAATTATATTTTGCAATTCTTGATGGTATCTGTTGTTGTGATTCTTGTTAAAAGTATGTCTAATTACAAGATCTATGATTTCATCTAAACCTAGTTGGTCGTTGTCTAAACTTTTATGCTGGATTAAACGCGAAGCTCTTTCGGGGTGAAAAAGAAGCTCTAAGGTCATTTCTGAAGCCGTTTCAACGATTCCAAAAGGATCAAAGGCAACCCCATTTTTACTTTTAAATGATTCTCTGCTTCTGGAATATCCAATGGCTCTTGGCGGTAATAATTCTAATATTCGTACTGGAATTGCTATAGTTTCAACATCTATCGTTTTCAACAAAGCACGGAGTGCTTTCCTTTCAGTTACACCACTTATCCTATTAACAATAGGTTGATTTCCTCCTTTTACTGCATAATTATAATCTAACCCTCCTATTAACTTGGAGACCGCTTCTGATTGATACCTGTGAAAGAAATATAACGGTACAAAAACATCTTCCAGAACAGAATATGGTTGAGACGATTTTATATTATCAGGTGAAAAATTTTCAATAGATTTTGCTCTTATCCTCAGTACATTCACTAATTCATCAGAAATATCACTCCCATTATCCCATAAATGTCCATAGGCATGCGCACTACCTTTCGGTCTGGCATCTTGATCTGAAATAAAACGTAATCCACTCGCAAAAGCTCTGTTCAAGATTTGCCTTAATTGATCAACTTCATTACTCACAAAATCTTGATAAGAATACCCAACTGTAACTTTATCCCAATCTCCAATGCCTTTTGTGTAGGCATCTGAAAAATCTATTTCTCCTTCATTAAAACTAAATTTAGGATGGGGATAATCCATCACCGAAGCCCTATTATTTGTACTTGCGGCAAAATTATGTGTAAACCCTAGGGTGTGACCAACTTCATGTGCAGACAACTGACGAATCCTTGCCAACGCCATTTGTAATGCAAAATCATCCTCAGTATCGTTATCAGCATAAGGTGCTTGTAAGGCTTGAGCAATTAAAAAATCTTGCCGTATCCTTAAGGAACCTAAACTAACATGACCCTTTATAATTTCTCCAGTTCTCGGGTCAGAAATGCTACTTCCATAACTCCAACCTCTAGTTGACCTGTGCACCCACTGAATCACATTATAACGAACATCTAAAGGATCAACTCCTTCGGGTAATAGTTGCACCTGAAAAGCATCTTTATAACCGATTGACTCAAAAGCCTGATTCCACCATCTTGCGCCTTCTATTAGTGCAGATCTTATCGGTTCTGGCGCTCCTCTATCAAGATAATAAATAATTGGCTCTACAGACTCACTAATGGCTGCTGAAGGATCTTTTTTTTCTAAACGATGACGATAAATAAATCGTTTTACAAGTGATTCGTTTACAGGTGTAGCATAATCTGAATATATCATAGGATATGAGCCTGAACGCGCGTCAAATAATCTTGGCTTGTAGTTTCCATCGGGCAATTCAACAAAAGAATGATGTTGATGAACTGTCACCGATGATGCATCTGGTGCAACACTGCTGATTTGAAACCCGTTTGGTTTACCCGTAAAGGTTAACATTACGTCAAACTCAACATTTTTAGGAAAGGCTTTGGTCCCTTCAATGTTAAAGGCACTTCTTGTTTTGTCTAAGCTATAACTGCCTTGTTTATTCTTTTCTAATCGATTGGCCACCCCATGCGCATCTCTCATAAAAAAATCCGTGGCATCGACCAGGTAGGTTTTTTTATTTTCCTCTTTAATAACAAACCCATGCAAAACAGATTTGGCAAAAGCTTCATCCACAGATTTCCGTTCGTCCTGATTTTTTGTTAATGCTCTATAACGTTGATTTGGCTGGATCAATAATAATTTATTACCTGCCTTGTGAAATTTTACTACAACACCACTACCTAATTGCCCTCTATCTAAACCAATATCATTAGAACCAATACCCTGTGATAAAGCTCGCATATATAAAAAATTCGAATCTAAATTATCAACTTCTAAATATAACTTATCATCATTAGAATCGTAATAAAAAGTATAATAGCCATCATATTTTGTGATACCCTTTTTATCTTTAAAAAATTGAGAAAATCCGATTTGACATCCAAATAAGAATAGTAACGATAAAGCAAGATTCCTCATGATATAAATATTTCGGATAAAGCTATAAAATAAGAATGACAAATTCAACAGCTATTAAAATATCTAATCTTATTTTTTAACTTATTTTTGCTTATAATTATGATCACACAAGAAAATATAAAAAATATTATTGAGCGAATAGAAAAGTTAAAAGATTATCTGAATATTGACGAAAAATTAATTGAAATCACTAACGAAGAAGAAAAAGCCTCAAATCCTGATTTTTGGAATAACCCAAAAGAAGCTGAAATTTTAATGAGGTCATTACGCAATAAGAAAAATTGGGTTGAAGGCTTCAACAATGTTAGAACGGGTGGTGAGGAATTACAAATAATTTATGATTTCTATAAAGAAGAGGAGGCCACAGAAGAAGAAATTAAGAATCTATATAACAAAACAATTAAACTATTAGAAAGTTTAGAATTTAAGAATATGCTTTCTGATGAAGGTGATAACTTAAGTGCCGTACTTCAAATTACAGCTGGTGCTGGTGGTACTGAAAGCTGTGATTGGGCAGCAATGTTGATGCGCATGTATTTGATGTGGAGTGAAAAGCAAGGCTATAAAGTAAAAGAATTGAATCATCAGGCCGGTGATGTGACTGGCATAAAAACCGTAACCCTAGAAATTGATGGTGAGTATGCTTTTGGTTACTTAAAAGGAGAAAACGGAGTTCACAGATTGGTACGTATATCTCCGTTCGACAGTAATGCTAAGCGGCATACCTCGTTTGCTTCTGTGTATGTGTATCCTTTGGCTGATGATAGTATAGAAATAGATATTAGTCCTGCTGATATTTCATGGGCTTTTGCGAGATCTGGTGGTGCAGGTGGTCAAAATGTAAACAAAGTTGAAACCAAAGCCATACTTACACATCACCCCACTGGGATTGTAATCCACAATTCAGAAACACGTTCACAATTAGAAAACCGTGAGAAAGCAATGGTGATGTTGAAATCTCAGTTATATGAAATTGAATTACAAAAACAGCGCGAAAAACAAGCAAATATTGAGGCCGGTAAATTAAAAATTGACTTTGGTTCACAAATAAGAAATTATGTTATGCATCCGTATAAATTGGTTAAGGATGTACGCACTGGCCATGAAACTGGAAATGTTGATGCTGTTATGGACGGTGATCTTGATGCGTTTATAAAAGCATATTTAATGGAAAGTGGACAAAAACAAAGTTAAATTTTTGATATTATGAACAAGATTGATACAATTATATTCGATCTGGGAGGTGTTTTGATTGATTGGAATCCTGAATACGTTTATCGCGAAGTATTTAATGGTGACCAGCAAAAAATAGATTGGTTTTTGAACACTATTTGTACACATGAATGGAACGTTGAACAAGATGCCGGGAGATCAATTCAAAAAGCAACGGAATTATTGGTAGCGCAATATCCCGAATATGAAGAATGGATCAGGATCTTTTATGATAGATGGGAAGATATGTTAGGTGGAACGATACTAGAGACCGTTACATTACTCAATAAATTAAAACAAGCCAATAACCACCGTTTATACGCTCTTACTAATTGGAGTGCTGAAACTTTCCCTGTTGCATTGCAACGCTATGAGTTTTTACAACACTTTGAAGGTATATTAGTTTCAGGTGAAGAAAAAACCGTAAAACCCTTTCCTAAAATATACGAAATCTTGCTGGAGCGATATCAAATTAACCCTCTTTTGAGTGTATTTATAGATGATAATCTTGAAAATGTTGAGGTGGCAAAAAAATTTGGCATTAAAGGTGTCCACTTTAAAAGTACTCAGCAGTTAAGGGAAGAATTGACTAATTTAGGGGTACAATTTTAAACGTAAAGGTATCTCCAGTTGTTTTTTGGGCTAAATTATTAATAGAACTTTCTTTTAATTGTAAAATTCTTGGGTAACCACCGGTTATCTGGCAATCACGCATTAAAATAATCAATTTACCAGATGGCGTTAACTGAACAGTACCTGGTAATACAGCTGATGTAAGCAAGGAACCTAAGTCATTTTCTATATGCTCCTGTAATCTATAGCCCATCCTGCTATTTTCTTTTGAAATAGTAAATAAAGTCTTACTAAATTGTTCTTTTGGAAGGGCATTCAGCATATTATATTCGGGGCCTGTATAAACTTCAATAGTTGTACATTTAAAATTAGTTGCTTCTTCTTTGACTGATGATAGCGATTTCATTAATGAAATATCATATGGTTTATAGGGTATTTCATCGTTTTTCTTAAGCCTATTTTGAGGGGTAATACCACTATAAAAACTTCTACTCTTTAACACTACTTCAGTTTGAAAACCTCCTTTTACAGCCAGATAACATCTTACCCCAAAAGTTGGTTTATTAAAAGTTAAGACATCACCCTGCTGAATTTTTATAGTTGAATTCAACAGTACTTTTTGATTGTTTATTTTAGGTGAAAAATCAGCACCAGTAATACTAATAATAGTTTGTTCATTAAATAATAACTTACAGGTGCCTAAAGTTATTTCCAAAAGAGCGTCGTTATCTTCATTACTCAAAATATGATTCGCCAACTTCGCCGAATACTTATCCATAGCTCCTGATATGGGTACACCAAATTTACCATACCCAAACCTACCCTCATCTTGAACGGAAGTAAAAAAACCTGATGAAAGAACCTTAATCATTTAAAACCTGTTTTCTTAATTTATAAAAGTTAATGGCAACTTCTACTTCTATTTTTTTATACTCATTTATACTTATCGGTACAAACTTTATTTTATCTCCTGATTTTGCAAAGCAAGGACTCTCTTTACTAAGATCAAAAAAGGAAATGGGAGATTTACCAATGATATTCCAGCCGCCAGCACTTTGCATAGAGTACACTCCAGTTTGTGTTCCTCCGATGCCAACCGAACCTTGCTCAACCATTAATCTTGGAGTTGATCTTCTTTTCAAATGTAAGTGTTTTGACAACCCTCCTAAATATAAAAATCCAGGTAAAAAACCGATAAAAAATACTGTGTAAGTTGAACCTGTATGGAGCTTGATTATTTCATCAATAGGTATGCGGTTCACATCAGAGATTTCTTGTAAATCTAACCCAAACTCCTGATCATAACAAACCGGAATATCCCAACAATAATTTTTTTCATGTTTAATGATGGTTGGCTTCTTATAAATTGATTTTAAGCTCGTAATTTCACTATAAATATTTTCTATAGTAGTGCTATATATTATTGTTAATGAGTTATATGTGTTGATTACCTCAACTATTGATTTAATATTATAATATACAATTTTATTTTTATAATTTATAATATCTTTAAGTATATTTTCTTCGATTCTAGAAGGCCAATCAATTAAAATTGCCCGTTCTCCATACTGTTTATATGTTAAATTATAAGATTTCAATTAAACAATTTTAATACCTTTTTTAGAAAATTTATCAGTGATTTTTTTTAATATTTTTACGGCAGATGGGTTGTCACCGTGTACACAAAAAGTATCGGCTTTTATCTCTGCTTCTACCCCATCAATGGCCGTTAATTTTTGTTCTATAATCATTTTTAATAAATGGGTTATTACCAAATTATCTTCTATAATTAATGCATTGTCTTTTTTTCTTGAAACCAAGGTTAGATCAGAATTATAATTCCTGTCAGCAAAAGCCTCTACTTTAATTTTTAAATTATTTTTTACGGCTAATTTTTGAATAGTAGAATTATATGGGACATATAAAAATACGTCATTGTTTGTGTTTTTGACGGCTTTTATGATTACGAGAGCAATCTTATTATCTACCGCTGCCAAATTATAAAGAGCTCCATGTGGTTTTACGTGATGCAATTTTCCTCCTAATTTTTCTAACGCATCTCGCATTTGAATAATTTGATCCTCAATGCTCGACTGTAATTCAGTTGGGTTCATAAACATAGCTTTCCTACCAAAATTCTTTTTATCCGGAAATGACGGGTGCGCACCGACCTTAACAGAATACTTCATTGCCAGTTTAATAGTTTCATTGATTATATCAAGATTGCCAGCGTGTCCCCCGCATGCTATATTACATGAAGAAATATATGGCATTAATTCCGTTTCATTACAAATCCCTTCTCCTACGTCACAATTAATATCAACACTATATTCCATTATAATAAATTAAACACCTTAAAGATACTTTTAAATCCTAAAAAAATTGTGATTGCTAAAATTATGAATCCCACGCTATTTTGAAATTTAGTATTTACAAATTTACCTAAGATTAATTCGTTGTTCATAATCCACAATAAAAATCCAGCTACTATGGGCAGTAAAATTCCATTTGCAACTTGGGCAAACTTAATGATCTCAATAGGTTTGATACCAATTGAAGAAAATATTACTCCTAACATTAGAATAAATATCCAAACCGCTTTAAATTTTTTAGATTTGAGATTCGCTTTCCAACCTAAACAACCACTAGCAACGTAAGCGGCTGCCAATGGAGCCGTTATAGCCGATGTTATTCCTGCTGCAAACAAACCAATAGCTAAAAAATATTTTGCAAAACTTCCAAATAAAGGCTCTAAACCTATCGCTAGATCGGCTGCATTACTGATCTTTTGAGTTTGTATTGCTGCCGCTGAAATTATAATGCACATTGATACGATACCTCCTAATACTATAGCAATAATGGTATCTTTCCTTGCGAACTTTAAATCGCTCTCATGCTCCCATTTTTCTTTTACTAATGATGCGTGTAAAAAAAGATTATAGGGCACTACTGTTGTTCCTATTAATCCTACAATAATAAGGATACTATTTCCTGGAATTTTAGGAGATGCAATTCCTTTGAAAATTTCTAATAAATTAGGCTTCGTAATAATTGCTGTAGTTAAAAAAGCAATACTCATTAAGATTACAAGTGAAATTAAGGCTTTTTCAAGCACTTTATAATTGCCTATAAAAAGTAAAACAAATGCAATAAATCCAATTAGAATGCTAAAAAAATTGATCGTAAAACCATTAAATTCAAGCACGGGATTATCAAATATAGCTTCCAACCCTAAAACTGCACCACTAATATTTCCGGCTTCATATGCTGCATTACCTATGACAATTGCTGAAATTATTAAAAGAATGGCCAATCCTCTAAAAATCGGGGTTTTAATCTCACTCCTTATTATTTCTGAAAGACCTTTTTGTGAAATAATGCCCAATCTCGCGGACATTTCCTGTAAAACAATGGTAGCTATAACTGACAAAACCATTGCCCATAGCAGAGCATAACCGAAATTTACTCCGGCCAAGGTGCATAAAGTAACGGTTCCAGGTCCGATAAAAGCAGCTGCAACTAAGGGGCCTGGTCCAATGTTTTTAAACCAAGTTTTAATTATCATCATTTGAATTTAAGGCATATATGGCAAAACTTCCTAACCAATGCCCCCCTTCATAATTGTCATCGACAATACTTGGTAAAGAATAGTTAATATGATGGTTAGCAAGGTTTTTTAGATGATCAAATTCTGATAAACCCTCTGCTATTTTATTCAAACTCCAGGCTCTTGAAAAATTAACACCATCAAGATGCACTAACTTTCCGTCGGTTCTATCTGAAACTCTTCCAGGTGCTAATTCAAAATGTTTGTCTCCTAATTGTGGTAAAAATTCGCCTATCCATGATCTGAATTCCTCTTTAGATAAAACGCGTTTCATTAAGGCTGCTTCTTCTAAACAAGGAGATAAAAAATCAAAACCACTAGGTTCCCATGTCAAAGGGCAACGCTGATCATTTAGGTAAAACTCTCTTGCAATTTCATTGATAAGAGTCTTTAATTCTTCATGGCCTGTAGTAACAGCATAATCCCATGCAAATGAAAGTCCAAAAGCAGTATTAGGGTGCTCTCCTACTCTAATGGGGTAATTTAATTTGGGTAAAAATTCAATATATTTCTCGATTATCAACTCCGTTAAAGGTTGTAGATTCTCTTCCAGTTGTTTTGCTATAGGGTCATTCCAAGAATGCAACGCTTCTGCCAATTTAAGTAGCCAGGCCCAGCCATAAGTACGCTCATAGGTTTTATTATGTTTACCTCGAAAGTACTGGACCTCTTGTAGTATATTTTCTTTAGACAAATTCAAAAGAAGTTTTTCTTTAATATTTTTTGCTTCTTTAATGGTAGGAAATTGTTTTAACAAACTTACTAAACTCCAATGTCCATGCACGGCTGAATGCCAGTCAAAACATCCATAAAATGCGGGATGTAATTCTTTCGGGGCTTTTAAATCATCAATCCCTCCTATGGTTTGACCCAATTTATTTGGATATTCTACCTCCATACAATTAAGTGGTAATTGAGCTAATCTAGTTGCCTCAGTTATATTGAGGGTAGGTATTTCGGCAATTTCAATTTTCATATTTAGGGATTCTTTATCTTCATTTAGAGAATTGCAACTTAAGACCATAAATACAAGAAAGAGGATATAAAAATTTTTCATAAACAATTTTTGTGAAAATTAATATTATTAATTGCAGTGCTTAATTTTTGTGGTCAATTCGATATACTCACCATCCAGACTTATTTCAAATAAAGATCTTCTACTATATTAGTTTTGGGTAACTTTATACTCTTCAATATGAGATTCAGCAAACTCATGTTTCTTATTCGTTTTAACTAAATTGGCTAATTCAGGAATATTCAGAAAATATTCAGATAATTTGTCAAGTATTGGATGTTGATCATTTGTGTTAATTTCTATCATTTCACCATTAGATAATTCAACTATATAGTTATATCTGGGAGTGTCGTTTGGCTTTGACTTTTGTTTCCATTTTTGATCTAGTGTAGGTAATTGGCTTCTATTCACTATTTTTCTTAATTGATAAAAGTCTTTGGCAGATAGCTTACCTATAAAATTTCCTGTAAATTCTTTGGCATAAATCCTTCCCTGATAATAAATAGTACCGTCATTATTAATTTCAACCGACATTGACGGACATGTGCCAAAACAAGTTGACGCGTGAAACGTAATTTTTTTAAAATTAACTCTTGAAATTAACTCACCTCTGTTATAGAAAATTAATTGTTCTTCTTTCAAAAAAGGATTAGCATTCAATCTGCTATAATTCTTTTTTTTAAGATCCTCCATTTTATCGATAGGGACAATTACCAATTTATCCTTTTGAAGCTTTTTAATTTTAAAGTTAAACTCTTCTGTTTTAATATCTGTTCCTCCTACCCTATATTTTATTTTAAA
>RCNF010001197.1_pt1 | contig 13612 bp, 10 predicted proteins | sample 2041311 | NCBI WGS metagenome assembly RCNF01 (sample SAMN09708228, study PRJNA481090) | Marine sediment metagenome, whole genome shotgun sequencing project. | biome: marine sediment; feature: ocean; material: sediment; isolation source: Sewage treatment plant 2 marine sediment (STP2) ... | reverse complement strand
GGCAGCTACTGAAGAAGACCGGCCAGGGGGACTTCGAGCACCTGGTGGTCCAGTCGAGCATCATCCGTCCGGCGGCCAACGAGTTCATCCGGGAGTATGTCCGTCGCGACCGCGGAGGGACGTACGAGCCCCTGCACCCGAAACTGGCCGAGATCCTCGAGGAAACCCACGGGATCCTCTGCTACCAGGAGGATGTCTCTCGGGTGGCCATGGCCCTGGCAGGCTTTGACGCGGTTCAGGCGGACCAGCTGCGCAAGGTCCTCTCGAAGAAGCACAAGCAGGCACGGCTTCCGGACTACCGGGACCGGTTCTTCCGGGGCGCCCTGGCCCGGGGCGCCGGTTTCGGTTTGGGCCGGGGTGATACCGTAGGAAATCTGGTGGCAGATCTGTTCGCCGGTCCTGGTTTCTGCCCGGCGGGCACAGCACGGGACTATCTACTGGAGGGGTGGTTCGAAACCGGAGACGAGCAACTTTTCCATACCGGAGCCCCGGTTTTCAAGAACGTCGCGGGCTACGATCTGACCCACATGTTGTGCGGATCGGGCCGGGTTTACGTAAAACCGATCGCGGCCACTTTCCAGCTGCGGCCGATACCCGAGAGTGTCGGCTGCTGGCGTTTCGAGCTGCCAGCCGGAATCCGGTTGGAAACCGAGATCGACCGTTTGATTTCGTTGTTGGCCGGCAGGGAAGACAGTCTGGGCGGTCCTGTGCTTGTGGCTGACGCCGGCGATGAATCGGATCCCATCCACCTGGTCGTCCTGGTGCCTGGGCGCGACCGTCCCTGGGATCTGGGCCGGGTGGCGAATAACCTGACGGATCTATTCCCGGCAGCATCTTTTGGCGAATCCTTAATTCTGCCGTTTCAGCGTTCGGAGGAATTTCTTTCGGAGAAATTGATTCCCCGGTGGGCCTTGGCTTGTCCGAATTGGAATGTGTGGGCCGAGGATTGTCGCGAAACAGCGGCTTTGGGACATTGGCCCTCCGGAGTTCGGCGAGGGGTTTGGCAAGCTGCCCCGCGCCTGGTCTGGTCTCCTGATGAGGTGGCCGAGATTACCGGCTGGCATCTGGATCGATTCTGCTCCGCGGACCGGGTTCAGCCGTACGGTCCGCCGGCCGCTGGCGTTCCGGTGGACTTTCTCAAAAGTTTGAAGGTTCTTTTTGATCCTTCCGGAGCCCTGGCTGTTCCATCGTGGCTGGAGGAATCGGATGGCTGATCCTCGAACGGCCCCCATCGACAATGGGACGGATAAACTCCTTCGCCAGTGCGTTCAGTGCGGTTTGTGCCTGCCGCATTGTGCCACCTATCTTGCCACGGGGAATGAAGTCCAATCTCCCCGAGGGCGGTTGGTCCTGCTGGGAGGGCTCCTGGAAAATAGAAGTGGTGTCCCAATTTACGAATGCCATTCCTTTTTTGAGGCCTTTGACCAATGTATCGGGTGCCGGGCCTGTGAAACTGCTTGCCCCAGCGGAGTCCCCTTCAGTCTGCTGGAATCAGGGATGGAGATCGCCTCCACCTGGCTCGAAACTTTGGGGTCCTCAGCCGAACCCGTGGTCCCTGCTTGGGTGCTGGACAGGCTGGACCGACCGGATTTCCTGGCCAAGCTTGCTCGCTACGGACGAATCGGAAAGAGGCTGGCCCGGATCCTGGTGGGGAAAAACTGGCGGGTTCGTCTTGCTGATGGTCCGGCCGGTCGGCTGGTTCGCCTGCTGGGATCGATGCCCCAATCTCCCGGAACGGACAAGGAACTGATCCGTCATCTGGACGACCTTTGTCAGGCCGATAAAACCAACCGCACCCGACTTCACAGGATAAATGCCACCGGACCGGCCGTAGCCTTTTTCCAGGGATGCGCCAACGCCGGTTTGCTTGACGGTACTTCGCGCCGGTTGCGGGCCCTGTTGGAGGCCACCGGTTGCCGGGTCGAAGACCCGACCGGCCAGCGTTGCTGCGGCGCCCTGGCGGCCCACTCTGATCGTGCGCAGGGAAGCCGGGCGAAACACCTGGAGGGGGTCAACCGGAATTCCTTTGCCGGTGCCCTGAAGCAGGGGAAAACCATCTTGGTCGAAGCTGCGGGCTGCGGACTCCACCTGAAAAACTACGGGGACGGTTTTAAGGAGTCGGTGAAGGACTCCACTGTATTTCTGGCCGGTTTGGATCTTCCGCCCCTCGGCCAGGTTCCATTGCGTGTGGCCTACCACGATCCCTGCCATGCCCGCCACGGTCAATCGATCGTGACCGAGCCGCGGGCGCTCCTGGCGGCAATTCCGGGAGTGGTCATCGTGGAGCCAGCCGAGCCGGATGTCTGCTGCGGCAGCGGAGGAATCTGGGGGCTCAAGTATCCAGAGATTTCCCTGGAACTGGGGCTCCGTAAAGCCGCCAACCTTATGGCCACGGGCGCCGACCTGGTGGTGACTTCCAATCCCGGGTGTATGGGGCAGATCGCCGACGCCCTCCAGTTGACCCGATCGGACCTACCCATCCTGCCCCTGACGGATCTGCTGTGGTACGCGGCTGTCCGCGGGCCGGCAAGTCCCACCCAGAATTGACTTGATCCCGCCCGGAAAACCCAGGAAAAATTGCAACTCACGCCTTTGATAACTTTATAATGATTAAGGAATATTTTAGGTTGCAATTCCCACAATATGGTTTAGAATTATGGGCATAGAAGTGGACTCGTTTCGTATCTAAACCACCGGAGCCGTTGTTTTGCGCCCTGTATTCAGTCCCGCGGCTCTGTTCCAGTCCGTCAGCGACGAATCCCGTCTGCGATTGTTGCGGCTGCTGGGCAAGCAGGAATTGAATGTCCAGGAACTGGTGCAGATCACGGGTTTGAGCCAGCCCAGGGTGTCCAAGCATCTTGCGGTGCTCCGCGAACAGGGCTGGATCAAGCAGCGGCGGTCCGGTACCTGGAGCTGGTACACGGCCGTTGCCCCCGAGGAGTTCGAACCGGGGGAGCAAATTTTTCTCCAGATTTCCGCTGCGGCGGACATGGTTCCTGAATCAAGTGCCGACGACGGCCGGCTCGGCATCGTCCTGGGTGACCGCCAGGCCAAGGCCAAGGATTTTTTCTCGGGCATCGCCGATCGGTGGGACACCATTCGCGAGGAGTTCGAGCATCCGGACATCCGGATCGGAGCGATTAGCGCCCTGGTTGTTCCGAACCTGAAGATTCTCGATATCGGTACCGGGACCGGCGCCATGCTTCCGGTTTTTGCCGCCGCGGCGGAAACGGTCGTGGCCCTGGACAACTCCGAGGCCATGCTGACCCGCGCCCGCGCCCTTTGCCGGACCGAGGGTCTGGACAACGTTCGGTTCTGCAATGCCGATGTGGGGGACATTCCTTTTTCCGACGGGCATTTCGACGCCTGTAACTGTTCCATGGTCCTGCACCACGTGGTTCGGCCGGAAGTCGCCCTGGCCGAGATGGCCCGGGTGGTGCGTCCGGGCGGCCACCTTATGGTCACCGCCTTCTGTAGCCACGAGCAGACCTGGATGCGGGACGAGCTGGCCCATCAGCGCCTGGGATTCGACCGGTCCGAGATGGAGGACCTGTTCACCGGCGCAGGCCTGACCCTGAAAAATTATCTGGTGCGCGGCCGCAGTCCAGGAACGGGGACCGCCGCTGAAAGCTCCGGTCCCAGCGCCGAAAAACTGCAATGGCCCGAGGTCTTTCTGGCCACGGGGGTCAAAAGAAAACTGTGACCAATGCCAATGATTGAGATCGACCGATAGATGTAATGAAAGTGGGGGAAACCCCCTAAACCTGAAAAGGAGAACGGAAATGTCAGACCAGTTCAGCACGGGAGATAAATTCAAGGTCCGCGACCTGGGCATGGCCGCTGATGGCCGCATGAAGATCGATTGGGCCGAGTCCCGCATGCCGGTGATGATGACTCTGCGTAAGGAACACGCCGCGAAGCAAAGCCTCAAGGGCATGAAGATCACCGGTTGCCTGCACGTGACCAAGGAAACGGCCGTTCTGATCGAAGCCCTGAAAGATGCCGGCGCCGAGATCAGCTGGTCGGGCTGCAATCCCCTGTCCACCAACGACGAGGTGGCCGCCGCCCTGGCCGACAAGGACATCTCCATCTACGCCTGGCACGGGATGAACACCGAGGAGTTCTACTGGTGCATCGACAAGACCCTGGAGATGAATCCGACCATGACCCTGGACGACGGGGCGGACCTCATCTTCCGCGTGCACAACAAGCACCCCGAACTGATCGACGGTCTTCTGGGCGGAACCGAGGAGACGACCACGGGCGTGCACCGGCTGCGGGCCATGTCCAAGGCCGGAGCCTTGAAGTATCCGGTCATCGCCGTGAACGACGCCGAGACCAAGTGGGATTTCGACAACGTGTTCGGCACCGGGCAGAGCAGCCTCGACGGCATCCTGCGCGCTACCAGTGTGCTGCTGGCCGGCAAGAACTTCGTGACCGCCGGCTACGGCCACTGCGGCTACGGTTGCGCCATGCGGGCTGACGGCATGGGGGCCAGCGTGATCGCCACCGAGGTCAAACCCACCGCCGCGCTGAAGGCCACCTTGAACGGCCACCGGGTGATGAAGATGGACGACGCAGCCAAGGTCGGGGACGTGTTCATCACCGCCACCGGCATGAAGGACGTCATCGTGGGCCGCCACTTCGCCAGCATGAAGGACGGCGCCATCGTCTGCAACACCGGCCACTACGACTGTGAGATCAATCTCGAGGATCTCGAGGCCATGGCCGAGAGCAAGCGCACCATCCGGGACAACTGTGAAGAGTATCTCATGAAGGACGGCCGCCGGATCTACATCCTGGCCCAGGGTCGTCTGGTGAACCTGGCCGCGGCCGAGGGTCATCCCAGCGAGGTCATGGACATGAGCTTCGCCAACCAGTTCCTCTCCATGGTCAGACTGGCCAACGAGGGACGGGACCTGACCGTCGACGTCCACGACATTCCCGAGGACCAGGACCAGAATATCGCCGCGATCAAACTGGGGAGCCTGGACGCCGGTCTGGACGTGCTGACGCCCGAACAGATTGCCTACAACGACGACTATGCCGCTGGTACCTGATCCAATCCGGTAATCAGCCAAGCAAAAAGCCTCCCGGAAACGGGAGGCTTTTTTTGGTCGCTGGGTCGGCCGGCCAGGGTCTAGAAAAAGCCGTAGGTCAACCCGAATGACAGGGCCCAGGCGTGAGTGTTGGTGAAGGTGTTGTCCGGGTCGGGCCACTTGGTCGTGTCCCCGGTAAGGAAGTAGCGCCAGAGCCACTCGAGTTCCAGGGTGATACTTTTGCTGAGTTCGTATTCAGTTCCCAGCCCCAGCGCGACGGCGAAATCATCACCCTTGAACGGTTTCTGATCCAACTCGATGACCTTGGTACCGCGGGCACCCTCGGTAAGCTCCCATTTGACGACGCCGCCGGCGGCGGTCACGTATGGATTGAATTTGGAATTGCGCATCATGACATTGCCCAGGAAACCCATGACCCCGAATTCCATGCCGTCCAGTTTCCAGGTCGACTGGCTGACCAGACCGATGTCGTTGAAGTTGTCGAGTTTCGATTGGTCGCTGCTGGTCTTCTGTGATCCGCGATATCCCCGAACGAAAACATTGAATCCATCCATGATGTAGTAGCGCAGGGTCCCGTCAAAACTCCAGTCGCCGACGGTCAGAGTGTTGACATTGTAATTCTCGTCCTTGACCAGGTGCAGGGCGGCCCAGTAGCTGACCCGACCGGTGAGGGCAAAATGGTAGTCGTGGCGAATGCGCGCCGGAATCACCGGCTCCGCGTCGGCAGCGACGGCCACGACCTCGGAGCCCGGCACCCTTTTGAACTTCACGAATCGGCTATTGCCGCGCAGGGAAAAGGTACCGGTAACCCGGTCATCACCGGCGAGATAGGATCCGCTGAAATGGGCGGGGAAGGGTGCGCCTTCGGGTTTGAAGGTGAAGCTGATCCGGGTATCGGTCACATTCAGGCCCGTGACATTGGTGGTCCCGATGGCGTCGCTTTCCAGGGTTCCTGACCACTCGGCCCCCGGTTGATCCAGATTCAGGAGGATTTCCACCTCCTGGCCGTCCGGGGTCTTCATGGTGCCCGTCCATTCACCGGCAGGGGTGGTGCCCGCGGAGGCCGTTTGCGGAGTGAAAAACACCGCCAAAAGACCCAGAATGATGAAAGCAGACCAAACCCTGGGATGGATTCCCTGCGACATTGGCATTCTCCTCATGAATGACTCCAAAAAGCAGTCTGGGGTAGTCTGAAGAATATACAGTTTGGGGTTGGCCTTGTCCAATCTCCATTGGTGCAGGTTGTTTGGGGTCAATGGGAAAAAATAAATTACCTACTTGCAATCCGCCGGATGGATTCAGTATACTAACAGATAGATGGTCAGGGGCTGCTCAGCTGCTGCCATCACCTTTTTCGATGCGGGTTTCCAGGGCGGTCTTGGCTGGACTTCTGTGGAGAATTCGAAGTCGAATTGAACGCCTCAGGGGAATGAGTCGCCCTCTGAACGCTGGAGATTCAATCTTCGCCCGCATCGATAATTTTTTTCCATACGCTTTACTTTATGATTACTTTCAGAAATACCTTACGCAATAATCGATAATCATTATGCAAATTAACTGAATCCTCCCGGCCGCCTCCGGGTTTTCGTCAGACCAATCAGGAACCGGGGAAAAAATGAACACTGCCGAAAGCACACCCAGCCTGGATTTCCTTCACGCCTTGCCCAAGACCGACCTCCATGTTCACCTCGATGGTTCCCTGCGCCTGGGCACCGTTCGCGAGCTCTCCGCTCACCACGACCTGGGGTTCGACTTTCAGACCGACGAGGACGTGCGCGCGGTCTGCCAGGTGCCCGACGATTGTGAAAGCCTGCTGGATTATCTGCGGGTCTTCGACATCACTCTGAAGCTGATGCAGACCGCCGATGAACTGACCCGGATCGCCTACGAGCTGGCCGAAGATGCCCACCGGGAAAACGTGCGTTACATGGAAGTCCGGTACTCGCCCCTGCTGCACACCAAGGCGGGCCTGGATTTCGACAGCGTCGTCGCAGCGGTCCAGGCGGGCCTCGACCGGGCCCGTCGCCAGTATGGGATCGTTTGCGGTCAGATCATCTGCGGAATCCGTCACATATCCGCGGAGTCGTCCCTGGAACTGGCCGACCTGGCCGTTAACTGGAAGGGCCGGGGTGTGGTTGGGTTCGATCTGGCCGGCGCCGAAAAGGACTTCCCGGCCAAGAATCATGTCGCTGCCTTCCAGAAGGTGCTGAACCACAACATCAACATCACCATCCACGCCGGCGAGGCTTTTGGCGCACCTTCCATTCATCAGGCCCTGCACTATTGCCGGGCGCGCCGTATCGGGCACGGGACCCATCTGATCGAGGATGCCGACCTGATGAACTGGGTCAACGATCACCGAATCCCCGTGGAAATCTGCCTTGCCAGCAACTTGCAAACCAAGGCCATTCCCGATTATCAGAGCCATCCCATTCGTCGCTTCATGGAAGAAGGGCTGCGCGTGACGCTCAACACGGACAACCGCCTGGTCTCCGGCACGACCGTGACCAACGAATTCCGGTTGGCCGTGGAAAACTACGGGTTGAACCAGGACGAGGTTCTGGGCCTGGTGATGAACGGCTTCAAGTCGGCCTTCCTGCCCTTGAAAGAAAAGACCCAACTCGTCGACCAGGTTCTGGCGGAATTCGCCTCCCTGGGCGCCTCGTTTTCCGGCGAGATTTCCCGCCGCCGCAGAATCCAACTCTGACCAGAATCGATTTCGAGGTTCAAGCTTCGGCGGCGCTGCGATTTCCGAACGAGGGATCGGCAGCCAGGATCAGCGCGGTGCAATTGTTCCGTAACCGGTCCGCCCGCCAGTTCAGGTACTGGTTGGAGGCGACGCACCCGTGGCTTTCCAGCAAGGTGTAATAGACACAGAACCGCGAAATCTTCGTACCGTCGATACTGGCGGTGCGCAGGGGATCCTTGAGGCAGGCTTCGAGGGTTTTCCAGGCCATCAGATAGTTGGTGGCGCAAAAGAGCTTGTACTGATTGAGGCTTGATTCCAGGCCGAGGATGTATTCCTTGCCGCCGGTCAGGTGGGAAATGGCGGCGCTGGCCAGGGAGAAGATCTCCCAGTTGGGATCGTCCTCGGACGGGGTCGACACCTGACCCGGCCAGTGTGGGTTTTCACCGGGGGGGCAATAGTGAATATTCCGGAGCCGATCCTTCTGGATGTCCTTGACGATGTTGGTCAACTGCAGGCCGAGCCCGAGTTCGACGGCCGAACCGGTATCGGCGGATTTGTCGGTCCCGCTGATGGCGGCAAACATGTCGTTCATCATCAGGCCCACGGTCCCGGCCACGTAGTAGCAGTATTGGTCCAGCTGTTCGTGCGATTGGAAATGTAGGATCCCCCGTTCGTTCTGCTGCTCCAGAAACATGACCATGCCCTCGGCCATTTCCACCACATACCGGAAGATGATGTCCTGGATGTCCACCGGGAACGACCGGATCAGGTCCAGGATATCGGATTCATGCAAGGTCAGGCGTTCCTCCCAGGTGGCCGGATCGCCAAAGGCGGCACCGGCGCTGCCGGAACCGGGGGTCCCGGAAATCCGCCCGCAAAAATCCCGCAGATAGACACACTTCGATTCGGTGGATAGGGATTCGCAATCCTCGATGGTGTCGACCACGCGGCACAAAAGGTAGGCGGCCGAGGCATAGGTGCGCAAAGGATCGTGCAGCATCCGGATGGTCAACGCGAACGTCCGGGACACGCGGATCAACCACACGGGCAGATCGTCCCGGGTCAGGGTTTGGGCGGTGGTGTCAGATTTGGCGGGGCGCTTTTTCATTTCGGTCCATCACCAGGGTTGTCTTGCAGGTAGCGCCTGCGGATCTCGAAGGCCAGCACCCCAAAACTGACCGCCACGTTCAACGAATGTTTGACGCCCGCCATGGGAATTTCCACCACCTGATCCGCCAGGTCCAGCAATTGTTCACTCACGCCCTGAACTTCATGGCCCACGATAAAGCAGTGGGGGAAGGGATAGGTGATTGATTCCCAGCTTTGGGACCGGCCCGTCTGTTCGAGGGCGATCAAGGGAATACCCTGATTTTTCAGATGGGCCGCGGCGGCGGCTGCATCGCCCCAGTAGTCCCAGGGCACGGTTTTGGTGGCTCCCAGGGCGGTTTTTTCGATGTCCGGCCGGGGTGGGGTGGCGGTCATTCCGCACAGGTACAATCCCCCGAGGGCCACCGAATCGGCGGTGCGGAACATGGAACCCACGTTCCAGACACTGCGGATGTTGTCCAGCAGGGCGAATACCGGCATCCTCGGCCCGGGGGCAAAGGACAGGACCGGATCTCCGGTTCGGGGCAAGGGATCGCCGCCTGAGGCGGTTGGGGGGTCAGGATGGATCATCATTTTGATATATTGGAGCAGGACAATGCGTTTGGCAACCAGCCAACGGGAAAAAGTCCCATCACAGAGGTTAACCCGCGCCCGGGTCGGTCGATAAATAGGGAGAGATGGCAATTACCCCTGTTTTGAAGGATTGAATCCCGTTTCATGAAACGCAACACCGTCAGTCTGTGCCTGATAGCCAAGGATGAAGAAGCCACCATCGGTATGGCCATCAAATCGGTATTGGCCCTGGTCGACGAGGTGATCGTGGTGGACACAGGTTCCCAGGACAACACCCGCATCATCGCCGAGGGTTACGGGGCCACGGTGTGCGACGTGCCCTGGGCCGACGACTTCTCCGCCGCCCGCAACGCCGCCCTGGATCAGGCTTCGGGGAAATGGATTCTGGTCCTGGATGCCGACGAGTTCCTGGAGCCGGTGCGACCGGTCGAATTCCAGAGGTTATTGCACGATCCGGTGGCCGCCGGATACCGCTTGCGCATGGTCGGTCTCGGAGCCGGAAACGACGAGGCGATGACCAGTCGGGTCCGCCTGTTCCGCAACGTGCCGGAAGTCCGGTACCGGTATCCCATTCATGAACGTTTGGCGCCTTCGTTGAGCGACTGGGCCGGCCGGGAAAATCGGCTGATCCTGGATACGGACCTGGCGGTGATGCACGAACGCAATGATTCCGACCGCCGGGCCCACCGGCGCGAACGCAACCAGCGGATTCTGCGCAAGGCCCTGGAAAATTTCCCCGAAGAGCCTTATTTCCCCTACCGGCTCGCCTGCGAGGGCCAGGTTCTGATGGACGGCGAAGTCCTGCCCGTGGCCGGGCTGGGGGCGGCCCTGTCCCATTTGCGTACCGCCTGGTCAAAAGTCCGATCCCTGGATCCTGACCAGCAAGTTTCTTTGACCTGGTTGCCCGATTTCGGGGCCAGGTTCGCCTCCAGCCTTCTGGCCACCGGCGCGGTCGAGGAGGCCAAAGCGGTGATGGAGGAAATCCGCGTTCTTTTCTCCGACCATCCCCAGGTCCTTTTGCATTCGGTGGCGGTTGATTGCAGCGGTCTGCAGATGTCCGGCCATTTGTTGTCCAAGACGGCCCGCAACAAGATCATGGCCAAGGCCCGACGGGACCTCAAACGCATCCTCAATTCCAAGTCCCTGGCCACCGGAGTCCCCGTGGACAACAAGGTGCGCCGGTTGTATCCTTTGCGGTACCTGGGCGAGCTCGCTCTGCTGGAAGGGAAGGTGACCGAGGCGGTGGGTCTGTTCGAACAGGCCTTGAGTCTGGATCCCTCCTATTCCTGCGGTTGGCTGGGCTTGGCCGAATGTTCCCGGATCGCCGGGGACAGCAAACGGGCTTTGAAGCTCTATTTGCGGACCGTGACGGAAAACGACGGCAATCACCGGGCCTGGCTGCGCGGCTGCGACCTGATGATGCAGATGGATTTCCAGGACAACGCCGCCAGCTGGTGGCAGAAGGTCGTGGAAAAATTCCCCGAGCATCCGGTGGTTCTGGCCCGTGGCGCCGAAGACCGCGGTGTTGATTCGCCTGTTCCTTGTTCCGCCCTTCCGGTACCGCATTGACCCATTCCACGACCCTGACCCGCTGACCCGGGTGGGAGACAATCATGAATGAAACGGCCAGGCCGATCCAACCCGGTCCGCAAGCCGGGAGGACGGATACGCCTCCCCGTCGCCGGGTGTTCACCAATCGCAATCTGCGCATGGGCTCCATCGAGGCCATCGGCTTCGACATGGACCACACCCTGGCGGTCTACAACACCGACAATTTCAACCACCTGAGTTTCGTGATGGCCATCGAGGCCCTGATCCGGGACAAGGGTTACCCCGAAGAGATCCGCACCATGGCCTGGGAGCCGGAAGCGGCCATCCGTGGTCTGGTGGTGGACAAGAAGCTGGGCAACCTGCTCAAGATCGACGCCTACAATCACGTCACCCGGGCGCGCCACGGGCGGAGGTTTCTCGACAGGGAGGAACGGCGCCGGCGATATCCCCGGGGGGGCATTCGCCTGGGGTCCCGCCGCTACCGTGTTTTCGACACCCTGTTCGATCTTCCCGAAGGCAGCCTCTACGCCGGGTTGGTGGATCTGATGGAAAAATCACCCGACTTTTTGAAGGTGGATTTTCTCACCCTGTACGAGGACATCCGCGGGGCGGTGGACACGCTGCACGCGGACGGATCGCTCAAGGCCCGGATCACGGCCGACCTGGGCGCCTACTTCCTGAAGGACAGGAATCTCGTGCCCACTCTGCGCAAGTACCAGCAGGCGGGCAAAAAACTATTCCTGCTTACGAATTCCGAAGCCTCCTATACGGCGGCGGTCATGGATCACCTGGTCGGCGGTCCTACCGGTTGCTGGGAAGAGTTCTTCGATCTGGTGGTCTGCTTCTCGGGGAAACCGGAATTTTTCGTGGCGCGGGGCGACGGGAAACCAGTGCCGCGGGGTTCGGTGCCGCAAATGCCGAACCACAAGGGTCATTGTTTTGTGGGTGGCGATTCGTTTTTCCTGGAAAAGAAAATCGGATCCAGTGGTGATGAGATTCTCTATTTCGGGGATCATACCTACGGCGATATCTTGCGCAGCAAAAAGAGTGTCGGCTGGCGCACGGCCATGATCGTCCCGGAGGTCGAGCAGGAAGTGGCGGCCATGCGGCCCTTGCGGGACGACTGGCAGGCCCTGGCCGTCCAGGAGGACATCCTGGAGGACCTGGTCATGGAGCGTGACCACCTGGAGGCGATCTCCCAAAAATCGTCCGAACGCTTCGTGGAACTGGACAAACTGGTCAGCGACGCCCTGGGTAAACGGGCCCGCCTGCAGCGGAATCTGCGGTCGGCCTTCAATCCCCACTGGGAATCCCATTTTCGCGAGGGGAGGGCGGCCAGCCGTCTCGGCAGGCAAATCATGGAATTTGCTTGTATCTACACCAGCAGAGTGAGTAACTTCCTAAATTATCCGGCGGATAAGTTCTTTGCCCGGCCTGTCGAGGTGCTGCCGCACGAAAGATGGGCACTGCCCGAAACATGATCGTCGCTGCGGTCGGTTAGTCCGGCCGCGGTTTCAAAGGGGAAAAGGAGAAGCCAATGCTGGGGTCCAAATCCGTACTTGTCATCGGGACGGGCACGATCGGTGAGCCGTTGATCGGCTTGCTTTGCAATTTCAAGGCCCAGCTGGGCATCGACGAGGTCCTGTTCCACAAACGGACCCCACTGTTGACCGATCGAAGCAAGGTCAAGAATCTCATGCGCCGGGGAGCTCACCTTGTCACGGACAAAGACCGGGTGGATGGATTCGAAAAGATTGGGCTGAAGGTCGAGACGATCACCGAAGATGCCATGGAAGCCTCGAAGGTCGTGGTCGACTGCACTCCCAGCGGCAACGCGATGAAGGAACGCTGGTACCAAAAATACGAAGACAATACCGACCTCTTCATCGCCCAGGGCAGCGAGTTCGGCTTCGGCAAGCAGTACGCCCGCGGCATCAACGACGAGGTGCTTGACGTCGGCCAGGACAAGTATTTGCAGGTCGTCAGCTGCAACACCCACAACCTGTCGGTGTTGATCAAGATTTTCGGGCTGGCCGATCAGGGACCGGACAATCTGAAGGAGGGCCGCTTCATTTGCATGAGAAGGTCCAACGACATCAGCCAGGACGACAAGTTCGTGCCCAGCCCCCAGGTGGGTAATCACTCGGACGCCCGCTTCGGCACCCATCATGCCCGCGACGCCTGGCATCTGTACCAGACCAAGGGTCAGGAATACGATCTGAACCTGTTCAGCAGCGCCTTGAAGGTGAACAGCCAGCTCATGCACATCATCCAGTTCACCATGAAGGTGGAAAAACCCGTGACCAGGGACGAGGTCATCCAGAGGGTCGTCGATGACGACCGGGTGGCCATCACGTACAAGACCACCGCCAACAGCGTGTTCTCCTTCGGCCGGGACCATGGTTTCTGCGGTCGCATTCTGAATCAGTCGGTCGTGCCCATCGAGACGATCCATGTTTCCGAAGACGGAAAAACCATCAGCGGCTACTGCTTCACCCCGCAGGACGGTAACAGCCTGCTCAGCTCCGTGGCGGCCACGGTCTGGGGTCTTTATCCCGAAACCTACGACAAGATCGTTCAGTGTCTGGCGCCCTATTTTTTCCAGGAAGTGTAGAGCTATGTCCCCAAGGGA
>RCNF010001196.1_pt1 | contig 13618 bp, 9 predicted proteins | sample 2041311 | NCBI WGS metagenome assembly RCNF01 (sample SAMN09708228, study PRJNA481090) | Marine sediment metagenome, whole genome shotgun sequencing project. | biome: marine sediment; feature: ocean; material: sediment; isolation source: Sewage treatment plant 2 marine sediment (STP2) ... | reverse complement strand
GACAGCGACGTGAACGTGAGAAACGCGACCGCTACAGGTCTGACAGCTAACATGGAATTGCTTATAGGCATGGATGTGTAATCGGTTCCCGAAAACGGTGCCACCTCGAGTAACACAACCGTGCGTCACTGAGTCACAGGATTCTTACACAGTTCAGAGCGCTTCGACAATCTCTACATTGGTGATGCCACCACCCTCGGCGATTGAAGTCAGCGCGCCCGAACCTGTACTTTTTCTGCCATTCAAACGCGGCAATCAGCCACGACGCACTAATCCACGCTAACGCGTTGAAATTTCCTATCCTTAAATCAATCGATAAGCTGTAAAATACTTTGAAACTTATTCAAAAATTAGTTTAGTATTGGGGAAGAGATTAGAAGATGGATGGTAGAAGATAAAAAATCGGTCTCCAGACTGCCTCGGTTTTCGGAAGAAAACCTGAGTTGCGGTCGGATCTTAGGCTCCGATTTATTGAAGTGCCAACAGCCAAAATCCACAGCAGTTCAATTGCGATTTCAACGTGTAGATCAATCAAGACACGTACAAAATAAAGGGGAAGCAGCTATGAAAACCAGGTTATCCACCAGACTCCTGTTATTAATGCCACTCTTCGTGGTTATGCCTGATGCTATTGCTCAGGATAGCAATGATGATGGCAAGAACAGTGCGGGCGCTTTAGACGAAATATTGGTCACGGCCACTCGACGCCAGGAGACGGACATACTCAGTACGCCGATTTCCATGACAGTGCTAAACGGCCAGGACATTGAAGCCTACGCGATGAGAGACCTGAACGATATTGCGTACTCAGTCCCTGGCCTGTCTTCGGGCACGGTCTCCGCGTTCAAATCTGCGCAATTCGCGATGCGCGGCGTTTCTGAAACCACCATTATTCTTTACAAGGAATCCCCCGTTGGTGTAACCCTCGACGATTTCGTGGTTCCTCATATCCAGACTTCCAACCTGGAGATGTTTGACATTGAAGCGATCGAAGTCCTGCGTGGACCTCAGGGCACACTGTTTGGCAAGAATACCACCGGTGGTGTCATAAACGTTCGAACCAAGCGCCCGATTCTGAATGAGAACAGCGTGGATGTCCGAGGACACTTCGGCGACTTTGGTACGACGAAAGGAAATGTTGCGCTGAATGTTGGCAATGACAATCTGGCATTCCGCTTCTCAGGCATGTACCTGAAGTCTGACGGCTACTACAAAAATACGGCTACCTATGGCCCGCTGGGCGCTATACCAGCAGTACCGGTTGATCCAGCATTTGCAGGAACTTCAGGTAGCGGAGACGGCCGCGATCTGGGCGGTGATGATGTCTTCTCAGGTCGAGCCAAACTCTTGTACTCACCGACCGATGCCCTGAATCTGTTATTCCAGTACGAAATTGTTCGCGATAAAGGCGATTCTCCGCCGATCGTAAACGAATCGACGGCAAGCTACGTTGCCACGTTGTGGGGATTCCACCCGGCAACAGGCGATCCGATTGATAATGCCGGTAGCACGCTGCGGGATGATATCGGGCTCAATATAACCCAAGGACACCGTGTCGATATTGACGGTATTTATGTGAACGGCGACTACGACTTTGGCGGCCATACTCTGTTCTTCAATGTGGGCTCAAGAGACCAGGAATCTCGACTGCCCAGCAGTTACGGCGGCACAACCGCGCCGCAGTCGTTATTCGATGCGACACGCGACGACGATCGTAAGACGCAACAGGCCGAGTTCCGACTCGTCTCAGATAGCGATGGTGCGTTCAACTATGTCGTTGGCGGTTTCTACCAGAAAGATGAAACAGAGTTCTGCGTCTTGCAGGCTGTTGGCTTCCTGGACAATTTCTTCCTTGGAACACCGTCAGAGTTCTTCAACTCGAATCCTTTGATCCTTTGTAACAGCCAAGACGCCGATGCAACGGCTGTATTCGTCGACGGCAGTTACCAGGCGACTGACAATTTAAGTATTTCTGGTGGTGTCCGCTATACGCGCGAGAACAAAGACTGGGCCGGACGGCCTCGCGTTAATGTATTTGCACTCGACGGTGCACCGACGCTTGAAGAACTCGGCCAGCCAATCAACGCAGTGGATTTCGACACATACCCGACGGGTGTTGTTAGAAATAGCAAAAGCTGGTCGGAGCCGACTTATCGCCTGAATTTTAGCTATAACTTTAGCGACGACACCATGGGCTTTGCACAATATTCGAGAGGCTTTAAGAGTGGCGGCTACAACGATCAGCTCGGCACACAGTTGAATCCGATCACCGATCTGGCCGCACAACCGACCGAGCCGGAAATTGCTGATTCGCTGGAGTTTGGCATCAAGTCTTCGTTGGCAGACGGACGAGCGAGCATTGCCATAAACTCGTACTACGTTGAATATACCGACGCGCAAAGAACGTTTAATGTGTCCTTCCCGGGTGGCGGACAGGAAACTTTGTTCTTTAATGCCGCAGAAATGACCGTCAAGGGAGTCGAATTTGAAGGGTCCTTGGCGGTAACTGACGAATTCCTGGTACGGACCAGTTTTTCGTGGATGGATGCGGTGTTCGACAAGTTTGAGGCAGATACCGATTTCGACGGAATTATCGACACGGATCTGAGTGGCCAACCGGTTACTCGTGCACCTGAGTGGATGGCCGTACTTGAGGGACGCTACACCTATCCTTTATCAAACGGTGGCGATTTGAGCATTTCAGCGAGGGCATCGTACGAAGATGAGTCGATTTCCTCGTACTCGGATGTTGATCCTGCATTCAATACCTCGCTGCAGAAGAAAACGCTGTTTGACGCTAGCGTCACCTACACACATCCGGACGAGCGGTTCTATGTTCGAGGACTGATGAACAATATCACCGACGAGCGCTATAGAACCGGTGCGCTCTCGGTGGCAACGATTTGGATCATGTCAGCGTACGGCCCGCCACGTTACTTCGGTCTCGAGGTAGGCGCGAAATTCGGCGGTAATTAGATCTTGATACGAACTGATTGATCGGCGCAGGTAGTCCGGCATCTCCCCCAGATGCCGGGCCCTCCGCCGACCTCATTTCACGATCCGAACAAACGACTGACAAACCAGAAAGAACCCAGACCGCCTACCGTTGCCGCTAACGTCTCGCTAATGAGCTGTTCCTTCCCAGGCATGACGCGTCTGGCTTGAGAAGCCAACGCCAGCATCGCCAGAACAATGAGTTGGCCAATTTCAACACCAATATTGAAACCCGCCAAAGACAGGGCCAGCCGGTCCGTCGGCAGGTCGATAGCCAGGAATGCTCCCGCGAAGCCGAAGCCGTGAATCAGGCCAAACAATCCGGTGATTGATAAGCGAAATAAGGCGTACTGATTGAGCTCATGTGCCAGCGTCAGATAGCAATACGAAAAAACAGCCATGCCAGACAACAAGAAGAGTTGCCATTCACTGCCACCGACTAGAATCACACCCACGAGTGCCAGCAACAAGATTGCAGTAATCGCGGCAACGGGGCGAGGACTCACCATTGCGTTCGACGCTCGCTCAACAACCACCAGTAAGATTGTCAGGCCAATAGCTGCTTCAATCGCACGAATTTCCGGCTGGACGATACCAAGTACAGCCAACGCGAGACTGCAGCTGTGACCTAAGGTAAAACCAGTGATGGCCCAGACCACCTCCCTGCCGCGCCAACACACTAATAACAGCGCGAGCAAAAACACGATGTGGTCCAAGCCTCCAAAAATATGCCGAATACCCTCTACCAAGAAAAGCGCAAATGCACTTTTTTCCGATGTCACAGCCTGAGCCTTTGCATGCGGCATCGACCAACTTCGTTGATCAACATCCAGCAAACTTTGAAAAAAGCTATCTTCGATTTCAACACTGATCAGGTGGCTGTGCTCAGCCTCCAGATCAAAGAATGACCCAACATCGATCGCTGATGGGCCCTGCGGGCAGGCCCACGCAGCAACAAACTGCAAGTATCCAGCGTTGGCATTAGTCGGACTGAACGCCTCGATTTGCTCGCACCTGGACTCTTCGGATGGTCCGACTCGATCGGTGAGATACGCGGCCAGACTCCTTTGCAAGGACCGCTTGCCGTTCGGCGAAAAATACCGTTGTGCTTCGGCTTCACTCACTGTGAATAGCACGCCAAGCCGTTGAGCTTCGTATTGCCAACGACTGAATGACTCACTGCGCTGGTGGCCCCAGGCGTTTTGGAATGAGAAACAAAGAATCGCCAGGAAAACGCTGAGAAACAATGACCGTACGCGAACCCGGATCATTTTGTCTCTGGATCACTGACCGTCACGGAGGTCCGTGAACGCAGCCAATCGATGTACTCACGCAATGCCATGTCACCTGCTCGATACAGATACTCCTGTTCAACCGCATCCCTGACCGCTTCAAATCTCGGCGTCGATTCTGGCACTCGTTCCGAAAGGAAAAAAATATGCAGCCCCTGGTCATCTTCTATTGGGCTTGTGAACTGGCCGGGATGAACAGAACCGATATGCTCAAGTAACTCCGGACCAATGTAATCCAACAATTTCTTGGTGGGCAACAGGACATCGGGCAATTCCGCAACCCGTTCGAATCCATAACGATCGAACAAGGTCGCCGGATCGTCGCCCAGCAATTGATGTTCGATCTGCTCTGCCGAGACCCGGTTTTCAGATCCCCGCACATTCTGTTTCCACCACAGCAGACGGACACGGCCGGTGGACGAAAAATACGTCGAAACAGAATCGTAAAACGCTCGCAGGGTTGCCTCGTCCGGACGCGCAGCACGCGTAGCTGTTACGACATGAGATATGACTTCGGACGCCATCGCCTTGCGTACGGCTGGAGCGTTTTGTGCAAGACCGAGTTCGACACCTCGTTGGATAAGCAATTCTTCGTCGATCAAGCGTTCGAGTGCGAATTCTCGATCCACATCGGTCAAGGGATTTCGTTTATCCGAGCTCAGATCATCCAGTACTGCCGCGTATCGGCTCACGCTGATTAGTGTGTCGCCTACCCGTGCGATATTTCCGGGCGGCAACTCGCTCGTTTCGCCAAGCCTGCTATCCACCATCCCAAACGCGGCAAGCAACAAGCCAATGGCCGCGCCTGCGATCAACAACGGCAAGCGAAATCGCGGCCATGAATCAGGGTCAGTCACGCAGTTATTCTCACTACTTAGCGTTGAAATCTACAAAAATCGGCGACGACCATGCCCGTGCTTCGGACTCGGACAGGCAATCGTCCGAAGGCTCCGTGCGATCATCTCCATAACAAGCATCGACTCGCGCACATTCCCCCTGTTCGTCCAACTCACAGCGCAGGCCACCTGCATTGATGACCCCTTGGGGAGTTTGCAGTGCGCGCACATAGTAGACCGTATCCCTGCCATTTTCGGCGTAGTCTGGATCCTCGAATTCAAAACTGCATCCGCTTCGATCCGAGCTGTCGCACGCGAAACTCTTCCACGGATCCTCAATCAGCGCCGACACCTCTTCACCCGCTTCGATTTGCGGTCGGATACGGATAACGTCTATTCGGCTTATGCCGATTCGCGTCGCCGACGGGTTATAGCATTCACCGCGACAAAGACTCTCCAGCCGTTCCTCACTCAACGCGCTCACGCTGTGATCCGGACACCCCGGCAGTTGTTCGAAGGATCCAACCGCCCGCGCCCTGAAGCGCGGGTTATCGGCCATCTCGATTTCAGCACCCATTTCCATTGGAAGACCATTGCTATTGGGAGCGTTAAGAAGCTCGAACCACAACAACATTCGTTGACCCGATGTTCCGTAGACGGCCTTGCGCTGCATCGCGTTCCATACGGCATCGCGATCTCGACCTCTGGCATGGACCGCCACCAGACCCCCGGTCAGGAAATAGCTGGACTGCCGTTCCAGTTCGAGAATATTGAATACATCCAGTTTCGACGCATCGACTTCAACACTCTTGGCCTCAGGCGCGCCGCGATCGGTCGAAAACAGCTCGCGCGATGCGGCGTCGCGATAGCCCCACCAGTCGGCGAACGATTGCCGATTAATCTCTTTGTAGCCAGTGCCGGGTCGACCCGTGTGGTTATCGCTTGAAGCCATGAATCCGAAGCGCAATCGCTTCGGTGCCCCGGAACTGTCGAAATTGCCAATCGCGAGTGCGTACTGTCCGGAACCCCCAGGTCGATAATTGAAGGCTGGCTGATAACAGTCACGACACTGCCCGGCATCTAACCAGTCCGGCAGAGTTGTACCTGGCACCGTATGCCAGCCCAGTTGACCATATTGAAGGTATTGGTCACGTGCGATCGCGGCTCGGCTATCACATTCTGTTTCGTCAATTCCATTCGCCGCGCACCGCTCGCGTACGAGTTCGCCCGCCCGCCAGCACGATGGCAAATAGTCGCCTCTTGGAGGTGGGCAGACTTTCGAGTAGTCGTTCTCGTACTCAACGGCCGACCAGTCGCGGTACTCCTCAGAACTGCCATGGCCAGAATAGATCTCCATCAGGATTTGCCGATCCGGATCGTGCATATCGCCGACCAGCTGTTTGTCCCAGGACGTTCCAGCGGGAGAGTAAATTCCCCAGGTATTGCCATGCGGAATGACAATGGAATCCAGATCCCATTCTCCGAGTTTGCGAAACAGGTCGGATGGTGTCGACGCGATCTCGGCACAATCCGTTGGCAGTGTCGTCGTATCCTCACCGTCCGCACAGATCGGCTGGTCACCGAGTGACTGAACGAGATGATTGAAATCATAATAACGTTGCCGATCGGGAAGCTCTCTCAGCGGCGGCAACAGACGCAGCTTGAGCGGAATACTGCCGAAGGCTGCCCGAAAATCCGATGAGATCGGGCGCGTCGGTAACTGGTCTCGCTCGTCGTACTTGAAGATTACATTCTTGTGTCCGTAGTGCGTTTCGGGCGTGGACCCTGCCTGTGTCCATTCAAAGCCCATGAATGTCAGCATGTCAGGATTATCACCTGGCCCGGAAACGGCGTTGCACTGTTGCACACTTTCGATTGAGCGGTTCCACTGTTGCTTTGTCAGGCTCTCCGCATGATCGGTTAGCGCCCAAAAATCCAAAGAGGCACAAACCCGTGCAAAGTCGCAGGCATCGGCTGGTGGATGCGCACCTTCGCCTTGAACCATCGGCAAACTCATCCGAAAGGCATCGGATGAAAAAGTGGTGTGCACGTGCAGATCACCAAACAGGATCTGGCTGGCCTCAGGGCGGTTGGGCTTATCCGACTCCTGTCGTTGCGCAGCGACCGCAGCTTCTCTAATGAGCGGCGGAAGCGCCGGTGCCTGTATCTGGCCGGCGTCCTCAGATTCCCCGTACCAATCCAGGGCAATGCCCAGAGTATACACAGCGCCTGTTAGTGCCAGTAGGCCGAATAAATAGAATAGTTGGGCTCTTTTTCGCACTGATTTGTTATTTGCTCCCTGAAAGGTTCCTCAATAAATTGCTGTTCGTCGGACTACTTTTCGCCGTCTATGTATCGATTCAGTTCGACATGAAAGTGCCTGAGTCGCTGCTCTTGTTCGCCCCAGATTGCGCCGTCGAAGCCTTTCGATCGAATACCGCGTTGCACGACAGGCAACAGTTCGGAATCCTGGTCCAGCACCTGGCCGAGATTCGGCGCTTCGCCGATTGGCACATACTCGATATTGGGCCGTGTTTTGCCGCTGGTGTCCGTCCCTTCGGGCAGGCCCATCCAGCCGGGCACCGAATAGTCCGGGTCGTCAACCGATCTGACCAAGGTCATCGTGTCATAGAAGAACTTTTCCGGATCGCTTGGATGCGGCATAAATCGCATCAGGAACGCACCTTCCGGGTGCAAACCGATCTGCACATTCGGAAAAATCCCCGTTGCCCAGCTGTCGGTGAGCTGACCGTCCGTAAATCGCTCATAGCCAAGATCCAGTCGATCAGAACGCTCACGCTTCGCTTGCTGAATCGCAGGACGAACGTCTTCTGCCGTGCCGTCAAATTTGTCAGGGTCGATATTCGCTTCGCTCAACATATATTGCAGACTGGGATTCATCGACTCCTGATCTGACTGCCGCTTGGTCTTAACTCCGATGGGTACCAACATCCGGCTGCAACCGTGCGGATAGACATCGACCTGAACACCCATGTCATCCATCACATCTTGTGTCTCCGGGTGCACGACATGCAGATGATAGGTTTCATAAAATGCATCGACACCGGATTTCCAGTTCGCAGCCCATTCGCTGACGACGTGGCGCACACAATGCATTTTGTCGAGCTGGTAGGTTTCCAGATAGCCCTCGGGCAAACCGATGCGCTCTTTCAGCGGCGGCGGATTTTCATCAAGGTTAATGAATATCAGTCCGGCGTAGGTCTCGCAGTGCACCGATTTGAGTCTGGGTTTTTGCTTTAGGAGTTTCGAGTTGAATGTCTTGCCATCGGTCAACCAGGTGCATCGTCCGTCCAGACCGTAACGCCAAGAGTGGAAAGAACAGGTAAATTGATCGACCGTGCCGCGGTCATCTTGTGTTATCTGGTTGCCACGGTGAGCACAGGCGTTAAACATGGCTTTTACAGAGCCATCCTTTTGCCGCACTACGATGATGCTTTCATGCCTGACACGAAATACAGTGAAATCGCCCGCCTCCGGAATATCCGTTTCTATTCCCGCGATCAGCCAGGTTCGGGTCCACAAGCGTTGCCACTCGAGCTCCATGAATTCCTTGCTGTAGTAGCGCGCAGGGTCCATGACCTCCAGCCCGTTATCAATGAACGGCTGCTTTGCTTCCAGGTTATCCGGTCCCGCCTGCGGATCGATTTGCCAGCTCTCAACGACATTCTTAACCATTACTGTCTCACTCCGTTTAAGCCGCTGCAGTTTTGCCGAATTCGCAATAGCCTTCTTTCTGTACCAGACCCAGCGTAAACGACAACTTGACGAGACCGACAATGACGCCGAGGCAAAGAGAGATATTCAGAATCTCTTCAACGCTGAAGTGCCGCAACAATTTTTCGTGTAGCTCGGGCGAATACACACCCTCGCGATTATTCAGAGCAATCTCGTCAGCCAGCTCCATGACCGCCTGTTCGTCTTCACTAAATGAGCTGTAGTCTCCGGACCACATGTCATCGATTTGATCCTCGGAATAGCCAAAGCCAGCCACGCCTTTTACGTTCTGCAGGTTACAGGTCCTGCAGCCATGATTCATGCTGAGCCGAAGTCGCGCCAGTTGCATATAGCGCTCATCTACCCGACCGTCAAAAAATAGCTTTTGATAGAAATCCCCCATCGCAAATTCCAGAAGTTCCGGAGCGCTTGCGAAAACCTCCACAAATGTAGCGTCGCCCGATAGTGCGTGCAGCGCATCGAACGCCCCTCTGGCAGCATCTGTCATTTCCTCGCGAGGTACACGAGGCAATATCGTATTACTCATAGCCCTATTCTCCTTTTCATTGTGTCATGTGCAGCCAGTTCTCCACAGCTATCAGACCGGGAGCTCAATAAAGTCTTGCATGCGGGGTTCGACGCGCAATGCTTCAGGAACTTGTCCCGACCCGATTCGGCGATCCAGTTCCTCATGCCAATGGTAAATCCGGCGCTCTTGAAAACTCAGCTGACCACCAGCAAACCCTCTCGATGCGACCGACTTTTGCAGGTAGGGCGCAAGCTCAAGATCTTCCTCGAGGATACGTTCGAAATTTCGCATTCGTGTCTCCCAAAGATCATGCCTTTCACCCTCGCCCCAGTCTGGAGAGAACCAGTGGCAGTCCACTTGCATTGATGCGTCATCCAGCGGCCAGAACAACAGGAATGGAATACCTGTGGGCGCAAGCGGGGCAATTAGATTCGGGAAAATATTGTATGACACGTTAACCTTGCCAGGCAGTTCACTGACACCGGGAAACTCCGGCATGCCTTTCGTCCCCGGGTCGACCCACTCTTCATCACGGTTTGGCGTTAGCATCAGGGAATGCCCTTTTGGCCATAGCGTGTGACGACTGGCCCGATAGTTCAGGAAGCGATCGACCGTAGCGCCGTGCACGTTGCGTAAATGATAGACCTCCAAGAAAGCCTCGAGCATCATTTTGCAATTACATTCGACCACGTAACTACTGCTGGCTATATAGCGGGTGGCGTGCGGTTCGAATTGCTGCCAGTGGTCTGTGATTGGCGTCAGGTAACTCAGCAGTGATTCAGCCTGCGGGTCTTCGTTGATGAAAATCCAGTTGCCGAATCGTTCACATCGAATTTCGTTCAATCCGTGACAATCGAAATCCAAAACGCCGAAATCGCTACGGTCTCGCACGCCGACCAGTCTGCCTTTCAAATCGTATTTCCAGCCATGAAAAGCACAAACGAAACCACTGTCCAATGTGCCCGCTGCATCCTTGACCAACGGACCACCGCGATGCTGACAGGTATTGTAGAAAGCCCTGACCTGGTCATCCTGACCACGCACAATGACGATCGGCACTCCGCTTTTTTCCCAGCTTATGAAGCTGCCCTGTGCAGGCAATTGCTCCGAATGACACGCGTATAACCAGGAGCGATCCCATAAGCGCTCTTTTTCTAATGCCAGAAAATCCGGGTCAGTGTAGCGGCCCGCCGGAATACGGGGCAGGCTCTGGAATCCTTCAGGCGGTCGGTCGATCGGCCGTTCCTGGTCCGGGCCGGCATCAATACGATCAAGGAGCTGGTGATCCATAAATATCCGTCAATGCACTGTTTCCGGGTCGCCACGGCAAACGAAAAATAAGCATTGCAGATACACTCTGATGCTTCGGATTAGTATATCATCGAAGGTCATGTTTTTGAATATCTTTCAAAACGCGGCTTACTTGGAAGACTCAAGCAATGCGAAAGCCGCGCCTTGAAACCTGCGAATGTTCGAAGTGTTTGCTAAAATTAAGCGTATTGAATGTTATTCAAGACTTGTCCCCATCAAAAACTGAACCGGAGAAAAAATTATGATGACTTTTCTGGCGAGAATGAAAGTCAAGGAAGACAAGGTCGACGATTTTGTTCGCCTAGCAAATACCCTAACCGAAAAGGTGCGTGAACTGGAGCCCGAAACCGTCAATTACGAATTCTTCAAACTTCGGGACGAGCCGCTCGGTTATGCAGTTTATGAACAGTTCACATCCGAGGAAGCTGAAGAGGCGCATCGCAACACGCCTCACTTCAACGAACTGGCAGCGGATCTGATCGACTGCATCGATGGCACTTACGAACGCGAATTCCTGGATCCGCTGAACTAACGAGGAATACCCCATGACTTCGGAAATTGCTTCGAGCAGAGTAACAAGCACGACTCTCGGCGATCTTCTTTTGACAGCAGCTGACCGCCAGCCGGATCGCATGGCGATCATCCTGCCAGATCAGCGAATAACGTACGCCGAACTACGCGATCAGGCGATCCACCGTGCACTCAGTCTGCATGCTTTAGGGGTTGGGCCGGGCGATCACGTCGGGCTGTTGATGCCGACCGGCATGGACTTCGTTATCACGATGTTTGCCTGCTCGATGCTCGGCGCCGTTACGGTACCGGTCAATGCGCGGTACCAGCCACCGGAGCTGGCGTACGTGATAGAGAATGCCGACTTGCGCGTTTTGCTGACAACTGATGAAATCGCCGATGCCGTCAACTTCGTAGAGCGGTTGCACGTGGCGATTCCTGCATTGGCCACAGCGGACGCCGGATCGCTGCAACTTGAAGCAGCACCGATGCTTCGAAGCATTGTCTTACTGGGCAAATCAACTGGCGGCGGAATGATCGGGCACGCTGAGTTTGAAGCACTCGCCGACACGGATAATCTCGATTCACTGCACTTGAAACGACTGCAGACAAGACTGGGAAGTACTGCATTAATTCTCTATACATCCGGTACCACGGCCAATCCGAAAGGCTGCATGATTTCGCATGAAGCGATCGTTCGAAACAGCATCGCTTTGGCGGAGCGCTATGAACTCGGTAATGAAGACAGCTTCTGGTCTCCCCTGCCGATGTTCCATATTGCGGCCATCCTGCCGCTGGCCGCGATATTCAGTCAGGCCGGCACTTACGTCACCACACAATATTTTCAAGCCGGTGAAGCACTGAAAATGATGGAGGAAGAGAAGGTTACGGCAACTTATCCTTGTTTCTGGACCATCATGGCAGATTTGGTTGACCATCCGGACTTTGAAAAAACCGATCTGAGTCGGGTCAAACTGATGAACGCCAATTTCGCGGTGCAACCGCCAGAGATCGGCGAGAAGATGAAGAAAGCCTTACCCAATGCGGTATTTGTTGGCACCTTCGGCATGACCGAGACCGCCGGCACGGTCACCACCAGTCGACTCGATGCAAGCGAGCAACAACGTTTCACGCGACTGGGCACGCCCTTGTCTGGCATGGAAGTGAAAGCCATCGATGCCGAAACCGGCGTCGAGGCAGCCACCGGCGAAAAAGGCGAAGCCTGGATCCGCGGCTACAGCACATTTACCCGCTATTACAAATCGCCCGAAAAGACGGCCGAGGCGCTCGATGAAAACGGCTGGTTCCATTCGGGCGATCTGATCTCAATTGACGAAGATGGCCAGTTGATGTTCCACGGCCGTCTAAGAGACATGTTGAAGGTTGGCGGCGAAAACGTTGCTGCGGTGGAAATTGAAAACTGTCTGCAACAACATGCGGCCGTCAAGTTGGCTCAGGTGGTTCCCGTACCGGATCGCAGATTGACCGAAGTCGCAGCCGCTTTCATTGAACTCGAAGCTGGCACCGAAGCGAGCGAGGAAGAACTGATCAAGTTCTGCAAAGGCAAAATAGCGGGCTTCAAGATCCCACGCCACGTGCGCTTCGTACAGGAGTGGCCGATCTCATCAACGAAGATTCAAAAATTCCGCCTGCAAGACCAAATTCATGAGGAACTTGGTCTGAAATAATGCCGCGACACCCGTTACGTCAGGGTGTCGGGTCGGCAACACCGATTGCCAAAAGTACATTACCGGGCATGTGCTTGTACATTCCGTAACCGGAGTTAATGTAAATCATGCCGTCCGCGACTGCACCACCGCCGCCGCTAAACGAACCGCCGCGGGCAATCTCTCCGGAAACGGTCTCGAAGTCCTGCACGGTATTCAGATCCCACAGCAATTCCCCGCTGTCGCCAGCATAGATCCTCAAATGGCCGTCCAAATGACCGGCGACGACAGCTCCCGGGATTGCGGCAATCGCTTGCGAGATGCCCGGATCACAATTTTGCAGGTCACCGCAGACGCCGGGCGCTGGTACAGACCATTCAAGTTCGCCGTTTTCGGCATTGATGGCGTAGAGGCCAGGCCTCGGTTGGTCATCCGCACCGTAGCGTTGGTCATCAACCGGGTAATACATGTCATTGATCGGCACATACACGCGACGGCCGTCGCTGGCCATCCCAAAATGAACGCCACCTTGCACTCCGCCTCGGCCAAGTTTGGAGCTCCAAAGCGTTTTGCCCGTGTCCGGATCGATGCCCATTACGTTGCCGGACTTCTGCCCGCCAACAACTACGTCGCGCTCATCATCGAGTGACACCAGTATCACCGACGCTCCAAAATCATAATCGGGCCCATTCTCCACTGGGCAGTTGGAATGGTCCTCAACGCCTTCGATCAGACAAGCCATAT
>RCNF010001842.1_pt1 | contig 13632 bp, 11 predicted proteins | sample 2041311 | NCBI WGS metagenome assembly RCNF01 (sample SAMN09708228, study PRJNA481090) | Marine sediment metagenome, whole genome shotgun sequencing project. | biome: marine sediment; feature: ocean; material: sediment; isolation source: Sewage treatment plant 2 marine sediment (STP2) ... | reverse complement strand
GCCTACACCACCTTCACCAAGAATCCACCGCTTTGCACGGACGATCTGAAGTGTTGCTTTGTCGAGAATTCCTGAGTTTTGCAAGCGGCTCAGCTAAAAGCTAAGGGCTAATAGCTGATTTCCCGGATCCCTGGCGTTCTATTTCTTTGGCGGGATTTCGAGATCCAGGAGATCCATCAGCTCGTTCCGGCCAAGGCTCGAGATCACGTCCTCTGTGGGCGCGACCACCCGCTCGATGAGATCCACCTTCGATCGGATGAGCTCGTCGATCCTCTCTTCAATTGTGTTGCGAGTGATGAGCTTGAAAACCTGGACAAAGCGCTTTTGGCCGATCCGGTGAACACGATCGGTAGCCTGGTTCTCCTTGGCCGGGTTCCACCACCGGTCATAATGCAGAACCACCGAGGCGCCGGTGAGGTCGATGCCAACACCGCCGGCCAAAAGACTCGCCAGCAGCACTCGCTCGTGCTGTTCAGAGTTGAAGCGGCGGACGATCCGGCCTCGGTCTCGACTTTCACCGGTGAGCACCAGGTGCTTGGTCTTGCGGCGATCGAGATGGCTGGACATGAGCTGGATCATTTTTACGTATTGGGAGAAGACCACCACCTGCAATCCGCCGTCGAGGGCTTCGTCGAGGATTTCGTCGAAGATCTCGGTTTTCGCCGACCCTGCGGTTCCACCCTCCGGACCTTCTACCAACGCGGGGTGGTCGCAGACCTGTTTGAGTCGGGTGAGGAGAGCGAAGATGTGCATGTATGGGATCTCGGCCTCTTCGTCGCGCAAGAGCTCGACGATCTCCTTTGACCGCTGGCGGTGAATGTTCCGATAGACGGTTCTTTGCTCGGGCAGGAGACGGCAGTAGCGAATGTCCTCGACCTTTTCCGGAAGGTCCGCCAGGACCTGGTCTTTGACTCGACGCAAGGTGAGCACCCCGAGTCGTTGTCGAAGAAGGTGGAGTTGATGGTGAGTGGGATCGCGGTGAATGGATCGGAACTCGCGCTCGGAACCGAGGTAGCCCGGGAGGATCAGATCTACTACCGACCACAGTTCGAGGAGGCGGTTTTCGAGCGGTGTCCCGGTAAGGGCGACGCGAAACTTCGAGGGGATTTTGCGGGCGGCCCGCGCGGCCTTGGTGCGCGGGTTCTTTATTCGCTGCGCCTCATCGAAGACCGTAACCGCCCAATTCCGTTCGATGAGATCTTCGGTAGATCGAAAAAGAATGTCGTAGGTCGTCAGCACGATGCCGCCGCCGTTGAAACCTTCAAGCGAACGTGACGGGCCGTGGAACAACCGAACAGGAAGTCCGGGAGCGAATTGTTCGAGAAGGGTGTGCCAGTGTTCGAGAACACCACGGGGACAGACCACAAGAGTTTGCGCGGCCGGATCGCGGTCGGCAAGCAAGCACAACATCCCCATCACCTGGTGGGTTTTCCCGAGGCCCATGTCGTCGGCCAGCAGGGCGCCGACCCCGACCAGGAACCGGCTCCACAACCAAGCGACTCCGTCGGCTTGGTAGGGCCGGAGCTGGGAGCGAAGGCCGGGAGGACTGAGAATCTCCTGTCCTGCTCTTCCCTGGAGCACGGCTGCGAGCTCCCGGAGATCCTCGTCGGGTCCTTCCACCGGAAGCCCCGTCTCAGCTACCAGACGGATGAAAGCAACTCTGCTACCGAGCATTCCGAGATCGCGGCGGCGTTTCGGCATTCTGAAGCCGAGTCCTTGTAGAAATTCTGTCTCCGGGGCACGGACGATCGTTTCGCCGATTCGGGTGAAGCCACTTTCGATCAGAACCAGCGCTTCCGCCCACGAGATTTGGGTGTTGGCAGCTTCGTACCTCGGCCTCACCCGGACTTTCCCGTTTGGAGTGTATTCAGCCTCGAACGCTTTCGGTGTCGGCAGCTGCGGCTGGCGGAAGGTTGCCAGCTGTCCCTGCGGCAGGTACCAGGAGTGCTGTCTGAGTTGCGGATGATCGAGGTTGAGGAACCGCAGGGCCTCCTTACCCTTGAGTACCCGACCCCGGTGAAATGGCACCAGCGGCGTAGCCGGGTCGAGCAGCCGACAGAGATGGGAACCGATTCGAGCCCACCGGCCGTGGATGCGACCGTTGAGGTCCGAACCGGTGAAGACCTGACCGGAGCCGAGGCGATAGCCCGGCTCGAGAATGATGCCCTGTTCGTCCCACGTCGAGGTGAGCACCGGCCGCAGCCGCGCCTCCGACAGTTCGAGGTCGGAGAGTTCCCCGTCAAGCCGAATGGTCGGCAGCGAACGGAGCATCGGCAAGGCGCCGGGGAGGTTCGAGGCCGTAAAGAAGACCAGCCGTGTGTCGCCGGACGGCAGGGCGATCCGAATTTCGACGTCGTTGCCCTCGATCCGCGCAATGGCAGTGCCGGTCTTCTGCAACGAGAGCTGCAGCTCGAGTGCAGATCGGAGATCAGTACCTGTCAGATGGCTGAGATCGACCCGCTCTGCCGCCGATCGGCCGGGGGAAATAAAGGGGTGGCGGGAGTTGGCGCGCCACATCGCCCCGGGACCCAGCCGCTGCATAGTGGCTCGGATGTCGAGCCATTGAAGCAGCGTCGCGGTGGCGTGAAAGCACGGCATGTCCCGCTCGCCGCAGACCGAGCACGCGCACGAAGGGAAGGTGCTCTTGCCGACGTCCGAAATGCGCACCGTCAATGCGGGTGACGTGAGTTCGGACTCCAAATCCTCGCCTGTCCAGGTGATCTTTGCCACTCGGCGGTCCTGGTAGAGGTGGTAACCGCGTTCCGCGATTCCGCGCGGCAGCTTACCGAGCACCTCTCCGGTGTGGATCTCGAACAGTCCTGACCGGGATCCGTGCTTCCGGCCGGGAGTGGGGTCCGACGTCATAGCCCATCAATATAGCAGGATCGTTGTCGACTTTCTCTCCCTTTTTTTGGGGTTTTTGGTGACGGAGACCCGGATTTTCCGGCTCTACGACATTACGGCCGTACGGCTGTACGGCATTTCAGATGCTGAGCGGGAGAGCAGAGCAGACCTGATCGCTGCAGTATTTTCCCTTTCTCCCCTTTACCCTTTTCTCACTGCCCATCACCTTTGGCCGCAAAGTGGTCGTGAGAGGGCAGCAAAGGCGATGGCGAGAACGATACCGACGGCCCCGATGCTCAGCCAGAGCACTTTCGGGCCGAGGTTCTGATAGATCGCGGTTCCGGTGATCGGACCGATGACGAAGGCGGTCGAGAACGTGAGGGTATACACGCCCATGTAACGCCCTACCGATTCTGTTCCGGCACGCTCTGCGACGACGGCATTTGCGATTGGCATTGACAGCATTTCGCCGACGGTCAACACGATCATGAAAACGACTGCCGTCATCCAACCCGGCCCGAAGGGCAGGATGGCGAGTCCACCGCAGACCAAAAATGCGCCGAGGCCGACCATCCTCATGCGGTCCTGATTCTCCACTGCCCGGATGAGCAGCATCTCGGCGAGCACGATGAGCAGGGCATTGAGAGCCAGCAAGAGGCCGATGCTCCTCTCCGACAGCTCGTAGAACGATCGCAGATAGAGTGGCACTGTCGACCAGACTTGGAAAAAGGCCATTGCGAGCAACACCAGCAGCAGCATGAATCCGAGAAACGGCCAATCCCGCCACGGTGACCCGCCCCGACCCCTGGCCTGCCGGCGATCGGCGTTCCGACCCTGAACATCCGTCCCGATCGTGGCGAGCAGAATTACCGCAGCAGCCCGGCAAGTGAGGGCGTCTCCAACGAATATCCAGAAGTAACCGTAGATGGCGAGGAGGCCTGCGGCAGCCGGGCCGACGGCCATTCCAAGATTGGCTGCCAGGCGGATCAGCGCAAACGCCCGGGTCCGATTCTCTGGTGAGCTTCGGTGGGCCACCGCCGCCATCAGTGCCGGCCTGAACGCGTCCGATATCGCCGCCAGGATGAGTACCCCAAACGCCAGGGCGGTGAGGCTTTTGAACTGTGTGAAGGCCAGGAATCCAAAGCCACTGGAGAGCAAAGACAGCGATTGCACCCGGACCGGATCCACCCGATCGGAGAGCCAACCGCCGATGAACGAGCCGGCCATTGAGCCGAGACCGAAGCAACCGATGATGAGGCCGGCGTTGGCTGCGGTGAGATGGAGGTCCCGGGTCAGGTAGAGGGAGAGGAACGGCAGCACCATGGTGCCGGCACGGTTGACCAAAAGAGCGCCGGCGAGCAGCCACACCTGGCGCGGGAGTCCGGCATAGGCGGCGCGATAGGCGGCAATCAGGGCTCGGAGCGGCTTCATGATGGTCATCTCGGGCAGTGGAGTATAGCCCGCACAGAACTATCGCCCAATTGCAGAGGTTCACCACACCGATCCCGTTTCCACGGTTGCGATAGATGGATGTTTGTCGATCATAAACATAACTATTCAGATAGTTTATTGTGAATATGATAACTTATCGCTTAAATTTAGAATATTTTTGTTATTTATGACTTGACAATTCTAATATCAGATCCTATATTCATGAATAGAACGAAGCGAAAAGGAGAAAACAACCATGGTCATGCTGACAAGATTCAATCCGACAACTGATGCGGCGAACCTCTCGCAGCGCATGGAGCGCCTGTTCGACGAGATGCTGGGACGTGGACTGGGACGGACCTCGGAAGAGCGCCCACCGCGCGGATCCTGGCTGCCCGCAATCAACATTCTCGAGCGCCAGGATGCGGTTCTGATCACTGCCGACCTGCCCGGACTTGTGGCCGAGGACGTTGAAGTCACGGTGGAGGAGGAAACCCTTTCGATCCGCGGTGAGCGCAAACTCGAGGAGGCGGCCGAGGGCGAGACCTACCACCGGGTAGAGCGACTCTACGGAGGCTTCGAACGCACGTTTACTCTTCCAAATTCGGTAGATATCGAAAAAATCGAGGCAAGGTTCTCGAACGGTGAGATGGTTCTCACCCTGCCAAAGCGCGAGGAGTCGAAGCCGCGATCGGTCAAAATCAAGGTCGAGAGCAACTGAGTTCGTTCCGTTCCTCATCAGAAACTCGGTAACGAAGAGCCCCGGGAATTCTCCCGGGGCTTTTCGTTTCCACCCACCCACCCGATACTCGCTGCTGGATACTCGATCCACCCACCCATGCTGAGATTTCGGAATTCGGATTTCGAATTTCGGATTTCCGCTCACTCGCCCATGACAACTCAGCAGGAGGAGCCATCGATTTTTTGAATCGAGCATCGAGCATCGAGCATCGAGCATCCTGAGGTCCGCCGTTCCGCTACACTGCGCCCATGACTGAGAAACGAGTTGCACTGGCCCTGGGCGGTGGAGCGGCCAAAGGTCTCGCTCACGTCGGCGTCTTGAGAGGCCTTGAAGAAGATGGCTTCGAGGTGGCGGCGATTGCCGGAACCTCGATGGGCTCTATCGTCGGAGCGCTCTACGCCCGCGGAATGGGCGGGATCGAGATGGAGGCATTTTTCGGATCGGTTGACTGGGCACGGCTCGGCAGGATCATGCTTCGCTCGCCGGGGGGCGCCGCCTTTCATGATCTGCTTCGGGAGACCCTCGGGCTCGAGCCTATTGAAAATCTCGCGATACCGTTTGCCACCGTGTGCTGCAACCTCGAAAACGGCGATGAAGTTGTCCTCCGCCGAGGATGCCTGGCCGACGCGGTCCTCGCGTCATCCTCGATTCCAGGGATCTTGCCGCCGTCCGAAATCGATGGGCAGACCCTGGTCGACGGCGCCATGGTAACGCCGGTGCCGGTGGCGTCCGCGGGGGAGATGATCTCGGCACCTGTCCTCGCAGTCAACGTTCTCCGGCCACCCTCATCCAGTCACAGAATCAAACCCGTGGTCAAGCGACTGTTGGAGGGCGCAGCACCGATTCAGCTCCTGAACCACGTTGAAGCGTTCCTCGACAATCACCCGCTCTCAATTGGGCGGCGAAAACCGGACTTCCCCAACCGGCTCGAGGTGGTGATGCGTTCTTTCCACATCATGCAGTACAACCTGGCGAAGCAGGGGAAACGGGCATCCACGATTGTGGAACCCGAAGTCGGAGGCATTGGCTGGTTCGAGTTCGAACGCGCCCGCGAGATCATGGCCGAGGGCTACCGGGCATACCGTGCGGGTACGAATCGCTGAACCTCGAATATCAGAGGTTCGAGCCGACGAAATCCCAGTTCACGACATCCCAGAAGTGCTCGATATACTCTGCGCGAGCGTTGCGGTAGTCGATGTAATACGCGTGCTCCCAGACGTCGCAGGTGAGTAGAGGCTTGTGGTTGTCTTGGAGAGGGTTGCCGGCATTGCTCGTGGTGATGATGGCGAGACGGCCAGATGGCTCACCCACCAACCATGCCCACCCGGAACCAAAATGGGTCAGCGCCGCCTCAGTGAATTTCTCGCGGAAGGTGGCGAAGTTTCCGAAGGTGTAGTTGATTTGGGCCGAAAGAGGCGCCAGTGGTTCGCCGCCGCCCACCGGGCTCATGCAGGACCAGTAGAAGGTGTGGTTCCACACCTGGGCGGCGTTGTTGAAGATGCCACCTTCTGCCTTTTTGATGATCTCCTCGAGCGAGCTCGCCTCCCAGGGGGTGCCTGCAACCAGGCGGTTGAGGTTGTCGACGTACGCGCGGTGGTGTTTGCCGTGGTGGTAGGCGAGAGTTTCGACCGAGATGTGCGGGACGAGAGAATCGTCCGCATACGGAAGATCCGGCAACTTGAAAGCCATGATGTCCTCCTTGTGTTTCTTGCGGCTATCATATACCGATCCCGGCCGCATGGTGTGTCTTGAGATGACGGTTTGCGCAAGTGAGAGTTTTACTGAGAGAGACCCGTGGCGCCCTTCGATCCGTCGGCGACGGACTCGTTGTCGGCAGCCACCTCCGTGACGCCGTTCGGGACCGCTGAACTCGAGATGTCAAAGGGCTCCAGGATTTCGAGCGGCCGGCCCTCGTTGACGAGGAGGCTCAGACGGTCACTGTGTCCGAGGCGGGCGTCGCTGACCTCGAACGCCGGCTCGTCGCGGGCAAAGGCAATCAGTCGAATGACGCTATTGTTGGACTCCTTCTCGATAGCGTGCAGCGCCTCCATTGCTTCGACCGACTGTGGGTCGATGACCAGCTCCGAAACCTTGTGATTTTCGATGCGCCGGATCCACTTCGGGACATCGATGCCGGTGCCGCCGAACACATCGATCCACGCCCGCGATCTTCGACCGAGATCGTCGGGTGGACGCTGCATTGCCACGACCGGGTGCTCGACCCCAAACTCGGTGCGTACCAGTTCCGCCACCAGAAGGTTGAGTTCGTCGTTGGTCGTCGCCACGACCACCAGGGAGTCACGTTCGACGCCCGCCTCTTCATAGGTCACGACATCGCGCGCATCGCCGACGACGGTCCGCAGGCCGGCTTTACGGAATCGGTCGAGCCGCCACGCCACCGCGTCGACTGTGATGGTCGTTCGACCGTTGTCTGTCAATATCCGGGCGAGCGTCTGGGTCAGCGCGTTCGCGCCCACTACGACCGCCCTGCGCCGTGCCGGGTCGGCGGTATATCCGAGGATTCGGGGAAGTACAAGCGCTACGACGGTCGACCAGGCGCCGGTGACCAGGATCGACAGGTAGACAAGGCCTTCCATTTCAATGGCACCATCGATCCCGGCTTTGCCCATCTCGTGTGCGGCCAACGAGGCGACCGCTGCCGCAACGATGCCTCTGGGTGCAGTAAGAGCGATGACGGTGCGGCCGCGACTGTCGAGCTGCCCCGGCCAGATGGAGAGTCCCACAGCGAGAGGGCGAACGAGAATGATCAGTCCCACCACGACCGCGAAGCCGCTCCAACCGAGGGCGATCACGGTGCCGAGATCCAGCTGCGCCGCAAGCAGGATGAAGAGCATGGAGATGATCAGGGTGGTCAGCTGGCCTTTGAATGCGCGCACCGACACAAGATCCGGGAGCTCAGCGGCGGAAATGGTGAAACCCATCACGACCGCCGCCAGGATGCCGGACTGCGGCGCCTGGTGTTCGGAGACGAGGTAGCAGACCATCAGGAGGGCCAGAACGGTCAGATTTCTCAGTTCACCGCCGACCACCCGAGTGCGCAAGATGAGCTTGGCGAGTGCACCTGCAGCGAACCCGAGCACGATCCCTGTGGCGGCAAGCATCAGCAATTCGCCGGTGAGGGCGCGAAATGGGATGCCCGCGAGCTGAATCCACTGCAGCACGATATAGGCGAGGATCGCGCCGATCGGATCGACGATGAGGCCCTCGGAAAGGAGGATTGTCTTGATCTCGCGCGGCGCGATCATGTGCCGTAACAGAGGCACGATCACGGTTGGCCCAGTGACCGTAACAATTGCGCCGAAGAGAGCTGCTGTCGCCCATGGCATGCCCACGATCCAGTGGGCGAGTGCTGCGGCACTGGTACCGGTTACCGCGACGCCGATTGTGAGCAGGTTTCGGACCGCGGCGCCCACCTTCGCCAGGCGTTGCGGGTCGAGCGAAAGGCCGCCCTCGAAGAGGATGATTGCGACCCCGAGGTGGATGAACGCCTCGAGAGCGTCTCCGAGCGCCTCGGGGTGGACAAGGCCGAGCCCAAACGGGCCGCACAGGATGCCGAAAACGAGCAGGGGCAGGATCGCCGGCAATTGAAAACGCTCGGCGATGATCTGGCCCACGATGCCGAGTGCGACGGCTGCGACGAGGGTCGTCAGGATGGTGTCCACGCGGCCCCCTCCGTCGCCGACTCTCTTTGCGGGCCGGGCACCACTCGCCCGCAGCCTCCGTTGTCATCGCGGTCTTCTGCAGCCGAGTCCATATCGTGCATCATCATAGCTACAACAGACGTCGTCCGTTTCGTTCCGCCCGACGCAGCCCGCCGGAGAAGCGGTCCGGCACCTCGGCCGCCGGACACTGTGCGTTGAATCCACACCAGGCGCAGAGGATGCCGGGTCGAGCTGGAAACTCGCCGGCAGCCGCTGCTTCGTTTGCGAGATCGAGGAAGCGTTCGAGAAGCTGGGCGGCGCGTTCGCCGTCCACCTGCTGCCAACGGGTGGTACCGTGCCGCAGATAATGGTAACCGGCGAGGGCCTCCTCTTCGCCGTGGTCGCCCAGCACACACGCCGCATACAGCGGCGCCTGCAACCCCTCTGAGAACTCCGAACCGTCGCCTTCTTTTTTGGAGGTTTTGTAGTCGATCACGAACAGTCGGCCCTGTTCAGTTCGTCCGATCCGGTCTGCATAACCGGTGAAGACGACAGCGTTCGACAGCCGAGTCGAAAGTCGCTGCTCGAGAGCCACGGTTTCGCTGCGGTCTCGGGCGAAGGTCTCTTGAAAAAATCGGATCAGCATCTCCCGACCTGTCTTGAGATACATCTCCTCTGAGTCTTCGATGCGGACTATCGCGACTGTGTCATCGAAATTCTCGGTCCAGTCTGCCGCCAACCGGCTCAGCATCGTCGATTCGTCAGGTTCCCTGCCTCTGTGACGTTCCGCGTACAGCCATTCGAGGACATCGTGCACGGCGTTTCCGAGATAGGACTCGATCGAGCGAAAGGCCTCCTTGAGGCCCTGGAGATACCGGTAACGGTATCGCAGGGGGCACTGGTGGAGGCACTTAATGCGACTGAACGAATACGCATTACCGGGGGTGGGAGCGAGGTGGCCGTTATTCATCGGCTGGAGTGTATCTGAGCCAAATCAGGAATGAGGAATGCCGCCCACCCTCTCGAGGGAGTTTTGAATTCTTAGTTTTGAGTTTTGAGTTACCACCCACACTCCCTGTTCTCAAGGGCCTGCGGAAAATCCGAAATCCGAAATCCGAAATCAGATCGGGTTGGGGATATCGACGAACTCGACATCGAGCCCGTGGCGGTCAGAGATCCATCGGCCGAGAGCGCGGATACCGAAACGCTCGGTTGCGTAATGGCCCGCAGCTACATAGTGGACACTATCTTCTGCCGCCTGGTGCATGACCCACTCGGTGGCCTCACCAGTCACATAGGCATCGAGTCCGGCGGCTACCGCCTGGTGAAACTCGCGTTGAGCGCTGCCGGTCACGATACCCACCGACGACACCAACCGATCGCCGCCGGGGAAGACCTGGGGCTCGCGATCGCACGCCTCGGCGATGGCTGCGAAAAACTCGTCCGCCTCGACCGCCTCCGGGAAGACGCCACACACCCCGGCGGGAGCGCCGCTATGCACTCCGAAGCCTTCGAGTTCTTCAAGCCCGAGGCGACGGGCCAGTTGGGCGGCATTGCCCAACTCGAGGTGACGATCCAACGGTAGGTGGTAGGCGATCAGCGAAATCCGGTTCTCGATCAAGAGGCGGACGCGCTCCCTGAATGACCCGACAATTCGGGGCGCTTCCGAACCGTTCCACAGGATACCGTGATGAACGATGATGGCGTCGGCTTCGCGATCCACGGCGAGAGCGAAGAGCTCCCGCGAAGCGGATACGGAGGTGACGATTTTATTGATCTCTGAGCGACCCTCAACCTGAAGGCCGTTGGGACAATAATCAGCAGTACCCTCGGCCTCGAGCAGCTCGTCGAGCTCGGCGACCAGTTGTAAGAGATCCATGCGCCAATGGTAGCGCAGCTCGGTTCGATCAGCGGTAAAATGGTTGAGGTCGTGCGCAGACAATCCTTCAATGTCGTCTTCTTCGTGGTGGCGCTCGCGTTCCTTGCTGAGGCCTGTGGCCGGGACGCACAGCCTCCGGACACAAGCTTCTCGGTTCGGGTGCTCACGGCGCGGACGATCTCCGGACGATGGGAACGGGCTGCAGAGCTGGGATTGGACCGGATGGCTACGGAACTCGAAGCCGATGTCGCTCGGGTTGGCATCGCCGATGCCACAGACGAACGGAGGGTGCTTGTCGAACAGGGGCGAGCCGGAATAAGCCTCGTGTTCTGTATAGGAGGGTGGTCCGAGACGACCCTTTACTCCGTGGCGACGGCGTTCCCAAACACCATTTTCGTGATGCTTCCGGGCCGAGCTCGAGCCGAAAACGTCGCCGGAATCAGGTTCCTTCCTGAGGAGGTCGGTTATCTGGCCGGCGCAGTGGCCGGAGCTCTCAATCCGGATGGGCAACTCGGACTCTTGCGCGGCGACGGGCAACTGTGGCTGGAGCCTCTCGAGGAAGGCTATGTTGCTGGGTTCAAAAGTCAATGGCGGCGGGCCAAAGTCATGATAGGAGAGGGGCCCGACGGCGCCTGGGAGCTGAGCTCGGCCGGCGTCCTGCTTGCTCTCTATTCGGCTGACCAGGCCGACCCCGAGGTCCTCGCCGCGGCCCACAACGCAGGCGTGCGGCTCGTGGTCACCGATCCGGAACTCCTCGAAGTGGCGCCGAATACGGTGGTGGCGGCGGTTGATTTTGACGTCGCCGAGGCCATGATGAGGGTCATCCACGAGGTTCGCGACCATACATTCGAAGGTCGAGTTTTCGCTTTTGACCTCGGTTCCGGGGTTCTCGATGTCGTGGTCAACCCGGCCCTGGCGCCGGACACCCGCTTGATCGCCGAGGGAGCGCTCGAGGAAGCACGGGCGGAAATCACGGCTGGTCTGGTCGAGTTTGATGGACTCGGCCTCTAAGGCTCAACGGCTATGCGGGTTGACGGCCTTTCCGAGCCGCCCACCAGTGCTGAGATTTCGGATTTCGGATTTCGAATTTCGGATTTCCGCCCACCCAACCCTTGACGATTGACCGAGTGGATCGACGCTTATGTTGCATCGAGCATCGAGCAGCGGCATCGCTTATGATCCCTCGTGAGGAGGAAATATCACATGGGAATCGTCGTTTGGCACAACCCTCGCTGAAGCAAGTCCAGGCAGGCGGTCAGCCTGCTGCGTGAACACGGTGTCGAGCCGGAGATCGTGGAGTACCTGAAGAACCCGCCGAGCGCGGGCGACTTGGACGCAGTTCTCCAGATGCTCGGGATGGAGCCTCGCGAGTTGATGCGGAGCAAAGAAAAAGAATATCGGGAGTTCGGTCTGAAGGACAAATCGCTCTCCCGCGATCAACTCATCGCCGCAATGGTCGAGTACCCACGTTTGATCGAGAGGCCGGTCGCGATATCCGGTGATCGCGCGGTCCTGGGGCGCCCAACCGAGAGAGTCCTCGAGCTCCTTTAAACCAGGGATTTCCAGACGGTCTCAACCCGACTGAAGACGGTCTTCCAGCTGAAGTGGGTCAGTGCCTCGGCCATGTTCTGGACGGGGTCGCCGATCGGAAGCTCGTCGAGGGCGCTCTCGAGGGCTCCCTCGAGGCGGTCGACAAAGGCTGGCAAATCGTCGGGGTGGGGTTGGTCGATGACTTCGAGACGAGGCAATTCGACCATTGTGAGTGCGTTACCCAGACGCGGCGCGAGCTCCTCGACGATTCCTGGAAGATCGGTAGCGACCAGCCGGCAGCCGCTGGCCAGCGCCTCCACCAGCACCAACGGGAGGCCTTCATAGAATGACGGCAAAACACAGACGGTGGTTCGTCGGGCGACCTCGGCGAGATCGGGCTGTGAAAGCTGGCCGTGTTGGACGATCGAAGGCGCCATACTGTCCATCCGCGCGCGCAGGGTGTCAGCTTCCTCTCCTGAACCGCCGCCGGCAATATGGAGCTGGAGCCCGGGTCTGCGAGCCGACACCCTCTCAAATGCGTCGAGCAGCCAAGGAAGTCCTTTGGCAGCACTGTACTTGCCGACATAGAGGAGGGCCGGTTCCGGAGCCGACGCCGGGACGAAGAACAGATCGTCTCGGTAGCCGGCGCCGACCTGGTGGATGCGGTTGCCGCTGACCCCCAGACACCGCTCGAGCTCCTTGGCGTGGCCGCGGTGGAGGACCGCAAAGGCGTCGATGCGCGAACACCCGTCGCGCACTTGATCGGCGAGGTGCGGGCAGAGCTCCATCTGGCGGATGCCGGTGGCGTGGCAGTGGGTCAAGATCGGAGTGTCCGGCGCGACGTCTTTGAGTTCGGCTGACATCAGCCACAGATGGTGCGAGTGAATCACGTCGGGTCTGAAGTCCGAGAGAATCGGCCGCAGGTGATCGGCCCATGCCCTCCGGTATACCTTCACCTGGTCCTCTGTGAGTGCCGAGAATCGAGTGCTCGGATAGGGCATGACGTCACTCATTCCGGGCACTGCGAAATCGAGCGGGGGTCTGCCAAAGGCGAGAGGCAAGATCTGCTCTCCGTCCAAGCCGCCGACCGCTGGTGGCGGGTCATCGACCGGCAAACCGACCACCACCCGTTGATCGTGACCGGCGTCGGCAGCATGTCGGACCATCGCCTCGAGAGTGATGCCGCTACCGGTCAGTGAGGGTCGTTGAGAGAGGGCGTGAAGTATGCGCACGCGAGAATTATGAATGAGGAATGAGGAATTGGGAATTCCGTCCAGACACGAGATGCGAGATGCGAGATACGAGATTAAAGATTTCGGGCGCCGACAATCCCGAGGGTGGGGGTGGGCGAAAATCCGAAATCCGAAATCCGAAATCCGAAATTCTCGTTCGCTGGTAGGAGTTGACGTAAGAGGAGGCGAAACATTGGAGAACGTGAAAGACGAATTACTTTATTTCTGGTTTGGAGATAGTCCGGACGATGCGGCGGTCGCGAAGACCCAGGCGGAACTCTGGTGGGGTCATTGCCAGGAAACAGACGAATT
>RCNF010001195.1_pt1 | contig 13635 bp, 12 predicted proteins | sample 2041311 | NCBI WGS metagenome assembly RCNF01 (sample SAMN09708228, study PRJNA481090) | Marine sediment metagenome, whole genome shotgun sequencing project. | biome: marine sediment; feature: ocean; material: sediment; isolation source: Sewage treatment plant 2 marine sediment (STP2) ... | reverse complement strand
ATAGCACTTGCAAACTATAAATCAACGATAGATAATTTTAAGAACATAGGGTCTAATTGGAATGAAGATATAAAAGACTATGAAAGGATTGTGAGCGGATATTTTAAAGGAACTATTCAACAGCAAGGTCTTCCGATTGATGGCATAGATATATCTCAAAATAATAATTTGAGATTCGATCTTGACGAAATGTCAAAGAATTCAGACCTAATATCAAGAATAAGACATATTGCGTATTTCACTAAAATGGAAATAAATATAAAGAAGTACGGGATTATCCCTTTATGCGATAGTATTATCAAGGATATTAATGCTGAATTGTCAAATTAGTCTTCTCTAGAATACAACAGCTTAAGGTAAAGAGCTGTATTTATGCTAGATAACCTCCAACATCCATACCGCTCTCCCTTAAAGTGAACTTTTATAGTATTTAGGGACTTAACCTTATGCTTAAGTAAATTTATCCTTGTAATTCGGCCATTTTTTTACCAATATGATCCATTACTTCTTTGAATTCATTCTGGGGACTAAACTCAAGAAATTTCACATCTTCTTCAACGATACCCGTATGTCCGGCCGGCCAATAATACACATCCCCAGCTTTGCAAAGTTCTTCCGATTTATCGTCATAAAATATACGGATTGCACCTTCAACTATATAGCCCCAATGCGCACAGTGACAACTGTTATTGTCCAAACCATTTAGCAATGGTCTGAAGTCGGTTCCCTTGGGCAACTCATTAAAAGCTATGGCCATGCCTCCTAAACCGCTCATGTTGCGTAGAATTGAATCAGGAGTCTTCATAATAACTGGTAAGTCTTTTTTATTAAGTTTCATAATAATACATTTAGAGGTTAATACTTTAAACTAATTCTTAGGTGGATCAAGATAAAAATCTTTAAACCCAGTAATAACTAAATTTGGTTCAAAAACAAACAATTTTGATTCATGAATTTTAAGACTTCTGAAGTGTTAAGGGTTAAGGGTTAAGGGTTAAGGGTTAAGTAAAAATAATTTTTTCTAAGTCAAACAGAAATACTTAATCCTTTGTCTTTCGACTTTAGTCTTTAGACCCTACCCTTCATAGGGTATGCCAACTTTGAAATTTAGTTGAGTGATTTTACTTGGATAACTAATAAAGCGGCTTCGGACACTAAAACTACCCATTCGTCCTTAGAATTAATTAAAACCGTCTTAAAATATCTAACTTCCATTCTAAATTTAAACCAAATCTATTTATTATGAAAAAATTACTCACATGTTTACTGGCTCTACCAATACTTTTATGGTCATGCCAAGAAAATGGAATTGAAACTTCCCCTGAATTAGAAGTTAGTACTTCAAAGTCAAACGGGCTGAAATTAATGGAAATTAATATTGATAAGAGTTTATTATTCAAAAAAAACTCAAATAAAAAAGGTGATTTTGCAAACCGTGTAGCCATCTTAAATGAAGCACTGCTTGAACATGGTATTCAACTTGAAAAAATGGAATTCTTAGGAGCTGAAGGAGCCGGCAACACCGTATTTTTTAAGGATGTAGGAAACAAACAATTGGGATCGGAATTTGTACCTAATGACCCAAGAAATTGGTTTAGTGAGGCTAACGGTAATGTTCCACCTGATTTTACGGATGGAACTATACCATATTGGACTGATGGATCCGAGCAAGGAACCACAAGCGGTATGACCACACCTCAAACATTAAGTGCTATTCATAGTACAATGAATACTTGGGGTTCAATCAGTTGCTCTGAAGGTCTTAGGATTTGGGATGTATATACAACTACGCCTGGTTTTGATGACGGTGTTTCTACTTTCGGCGATGCAGGTTTTGTTCAATGGCTTGAGGGTTTTGGTGGATTCCCTGGTTATGCACCTGGGTCAATTCTACATGGAGGTAACCTTCCAGCAGCATTTTTTGAACAAGTTACGGGTTCACAAAATGTTCTTGGTGTTACTTTTACATTTACTTGGAATGAAGATATTAATCAAAATGGCAAAGGTGACGTCGCTATTAAAGAAATATATATAAATGATGGTTTTAATTGGCAAGACGCTCCAGATGATGTACTTGGCAATGGTATTTATGACTATGAAACCGTAGTATTGCATGAAGTTGGTCATGGATTAAGTCAGGGTCATTTTGGTAAGGCTTTTAGGGACAATGGAAAGAAGGGAAAATTGCATTTTGCTCCACAGGCATTGATGAATGCTGGTTACAGCATCGGTGTAAGAAATATCACAGGTACTGACAATGGAGGACATTGTAGTAATTGGGGAGATTGGCCTAATAATTAACTTAAACAGATTAAAATAATTCAAACCCGAGTGATCCTGTCATTCGGGTTTTTTTATTCCTTCTTATTCTAAGAAACCACTCGTTGATGCCATAAAGCTAATTTTTCTCATGAGCCTTTTTAAACTTTAAAATATTGGCTGCGGTTTCTTTTTTTTCGTTAGAAATGAAAAGATCGCCCATAGAGTTAAAGGTGATACCTTCGGGTTGTTGAAAAATGTTATTACTAAGTTGAATGTTATTTAGAATTGAACCATTCGCAGATAGTACAAGAAGCGTTTTTGAAAACGAACTGAGCACATAAAGGTTTCCGTTGGGATGAATAGCTATGGCTGACGGTTTAAAATTTTTATGTACTTCATCTCTTTTGATCCTGAAAGCGGGCTTCTTTTCGTACTCCTTGGATTCAAGTGAGAATGAATAGATGAAAAAATGATCTCGCTTATCTTTGATGCCATTCATTTTACATGCCACCAGTAATCGATTATTCAATTGATCTAAACAGAGTCCTTCAAAATCGAATCCTTTACCTTGCTTAAATTTGTATTCTTCAGCTTCCTTCTTAGGGCTTACTTTAAAAATATTCCCATCACTTCGTAAGACGTAGAAATGTTTTTTATAATGAGCAATTCCTTCGTAATCGGCATTCTTTCCAAAATCAAATTGTTCTATTATTTCTCCAGAATATGAGTCCAGGTAAAATATGTGAGCTTTTTCATCTTGAATTGCAGTAATTACCGAATCGGAAAGCATTTCCATTCCAGATATTTCATTTAGTTTATCTGAAAGTTCAATACGATGATCGGGGAAATTAAGGTTGTAGAGAAATTTTTGACCACTTGGATGATGAGTGCTATCTACAAGTTCTTCAAATCGTTTTATTGAATGCTGAGCCTTTTTTACGTTTTCGAGCTCAATTCCCATTGTATCACTATCAAAAGCCATACCATCCATCAATTGCTCCAGTACCTTCGTTTCTTTCACTGTATCTTTCTGGTCACTATTCCAATTGATAATTTGCCAGGCGATTAGTATAACAATACTAATTTCACCTATTGCGAAAAGTAGGTATTTGCTGAATTTTTTTTTAGGCAACAATTGTTGTCTTATTTTTCTAAAGAATTTAATCAATTGTGCAAAGTTTTTATTATTTAATCTAGTACTCCTGGCATAAAGTAATTAGCGATATGCATATTGATATCATCCGGTGACCTTAACCAATTTCTAGCTCCATTTGTCAATAAAATGACCGTCACGGTTTCGTCAGAACCTTCGTTCCAATAATGTCTTATTGAAGATATTCCAGCTCCACCATGTCCAGTCATCCAAATTCCATTATTTAATTTATAAGTTTCCCAACCCAAGCCAAAATAACCATCCTTGCCATTATTTAGTTTTGCCGGAGTCCAAATAGTAGCTAACTGTTCTTTACTTACTATTTTTTCATCTAATACAGCTTGGATCCATACTATTAGTGCATCCATATTAATGTTTAATCCAGCTGCAGCATACATTGTAGAGGAATAATTTAAAGGAAACATTTCGAAATTTTCACCAAGCATTTGGTAACTGGTAACTCTATTCGGTACAATTTTTTTAAATCCACCATAATTTGAACCTATAAGGTTGAATTTATCAAAATAGTTTTCTTGCATATACGTTTCAAAATCCTGCCCGGCTAATTCTTCAAAAATCAGACGTACAAGCATAAAACCCGTTGCGTTATATTTGGTCGTTTCGCCTGGTGTAGAAGTAAATGGTTCGTCTTTTAATGCATCAATGACAAATTCATCACTTTGCGGGGCTAAATATATCTGGTAATCTATTTGGTCGGGTATTCCTGAAGTATGCGTTAACAAATGTTTTAAGGTCAAATTTTGCCATGATTCAGGCAAATCATTTCTATTGGGAAGGAATTCACCTACAGTCTCATTAACACTTCGATTAGTCTCTTTTAACAATTGATGCAAAGCCGTGGAACTAAACAATTTTGAAATAGATGCAACTGCAAATAAATTATCAAGTGTCATTGGAACTTGGTGTTCTAAATTTGCCAATCCCATTGCCTTTTTGTGCATCACTTTTCCATCTATGAGCACGCAGTAATTAAGTCCAACAATATCAAGACTGTCCATCATCTTTTCTACGTAGGTATCTGTTTTTTCAAAAATGCTTACTTCGCTATTGGTCTTTGATTGCTGTTGGGCAAATGATGTGGTTATGCTGGTCAGCATTATAAAGAAGGTCGTTAAATAAAAATTCATTTTGTTTTTGTCCATTTTAATTATTTGAGTCATAGTTCTTCACTTTCAACCAATGGAGTGTGCATGGTGTCGTAGCATCTCGAAGGATGCTATGCACTATACATATTCTTGTGCTCTCGTTATTTAATTTATTAAACATTGATTATTACATTCCCTGTTTTCTCTCCTGTAATTACATATTCGTAAGCTATGGATATATCTTCTAAAGAATATTCTCGGTCTATCACAGGCTTGAACTTTCCTTTCTCCAAAAGATTACAAATATAAGGTATCGTTTTCTGCTTACTATAGGGTATAGGAAAGATTACTTTTTTACTTAACCCTGAAGTCAATAAGGGATAAAAAATGTTTTGGGAATAAGGTCCTAACTCTGAAGATATATAAATTCCTTTTTCTTTTAACAATGGCTTACACTTTCCAAATGTACTTTTGCCTACTGCATCAAATATAAAGTCATATTTATCAGTGTTATCTGTAAAGTCTTCTTTGGTATAATCGTAAATTTTGTCGGCACCCAAAGATTGTATTAGCTTGATGTTTTTAGTATTGCAGGTTGCTGTTATTTTGACATCATATTGTCTTACAAATTGTAGGAGAGCAGAGCCAATTCCACCAGTTGCGCCATTTATTAGAATTTTTTGCCCAGATTGAATATTTACTTTATGAATAAAAGTATACGCATAATTAGCCCCTTCCAAACTTGCAGCTGCTTCTTTATAATCTATCTTTTCTGGAATAAGAAATAACTCTTCTACTGTTGTTGCTATATATTCAGCTTGCGATTTAGAGCCTATGTCAATAAAACCAAATACTTTATCACCAATATTAAATGACTTGACATTTTTCCCTATTGTTATTATTTCACCTGCAAAATCTGTCCCTACTATTATTTTTCTTGGTTTAAAAAATCCTAAAACAAACCTCATCAGAAAAGGTTTGGCGGTAAGGTTTGCACAATCTGTTCTGTTGACGGTAGTAGCATGAACCTTAATTAATACCTCATTGTCTTTTGGAATTGGTTTTTCAATATTCTCAATTTTTATCTGGTCTGGTGAACCATATCTTCTGCGTATTGAGGCTTTCATTTTTTATATTTTTATATTTTATTCTTAATGTCCAGTCCTGAAACATGGCCGCAGGTTACTATTGAATTTACGCTACTAATTTAGCAACTAAAAACCGAACCCAGCTTCCAGTGGGGCAGGCAGAAAATCCGCGAGACATGAGCGTGGCGAACTGGCTAATTATATATGGCTTACGTTTGTCTTTCATTAGGTTTAACTAAAAAATAGAAAGAACAAAAGAGAGGATTAAGGTTATTATAGACGCAGATGCAAAGACTTCGACAACATTGATAATCCTCTCTCTTTTCCTACTGAGATTTCGTTCTGTTCTTTGTTAACAAAAGTTAATTTTTCCCAATGTGATTATCAGCCCAATTTAACCAGTTGATTAACACACTTTTAAATTGTACGGGGTTTCCAATGCTATGCCCAGCTCTTGGATAAATAATCATTTCTACTTCTTTGTCTGCATCTTTCATTGCTCGATACATTTCCCACGCCTGTAAAGTCGGGCTTCTTGTGTCATTTGCTCCATGTAATATTAGAAGGGGCGTTGTTGCATTATTTACAAAAAATATAGGCGAAGACTTTCGATAATTCTCAACATTATCGGTTGGTAACGCTTTATACTCCCAAAGCCCAACTTTTCTGTTGCTAAATTCGTGCTGACCATATAAACTTACTAAATTAGATACCCCTGCAACACTAATTGAAGCCTTAAACCTATTGGTTTGAGTTATCGCCCAATTTGACATATAGCCTCCATAACTCCAACCACCTATTATAAGGCTGTTTTCATCTGCTATGCTCAATTCGACCAATTTGTCAATTCCTGCCATTATATCTTCAAAATCTGTGTATCCAAAAGCATTTCTATTTCCCGAATAAAAATCTCTGCCATATCCGATGCTACCTCTAAAATTTGGTTGGAACACCACATAATCATTATCTGCGAAAAATTGCCCCATCAAATTAAAATCATCCATAACTACTGCGTCTGGACCACCATGTGGGATAACCATAAGCGGGTATCTATTAGATTTATCATATTCTGGGGGATATGTAACAATTCCTTGAATTTTGCTGCCGTCTTTGCTCTCGTAGTCTAAAACACTGCTTGTAGTCTTAATTTTTGAGAGTAGTTCTGAATTCAAGTTGGTTAGCTGGACTGCATTTTCGGGGTTTTCTCCAAGGGTCAGTTTGTAAAGTTGTTTTGTTTTTGAACTCCTTGATGCTGTAAAAAAAATTTGGCTATCGACAGTTTGAAAATTATAGATGACCCAGTAAGGACTTATGGTTGTGGTTATTTTGCCTTTGAGATTCAAATTGTAAATCCCCGTGTAACCATTTTTAGGAGTAGAGAAACCTATGTTTTTTTCGTCAATCCATTGAATTTTTTCAATGGTTGGGTCAAATTCATAGGTCATGTTTTTAGTTTCTCCTGATTGGATATTGGCGATAAAAAGACCATCATTGGATGCAAATCCTTCGCTACTGCCTACAAAAGCAAGTTGGTTACCAGAAGGAGAAAATTTTATGTTGTTCAAAGAATTGGCTCGATTGAATTTGTAGATAGAATTACCTCTCTCAATGTCGATGACTTCTACCCAATTATTAGTTATCGATTCATATGTATCATAATTTTTGGTTGCTAAAATTGCAAGCCTTTTACCGTCCTCACTTACATCAAAATCAATTATTCTATAACTTCCGTCTGTGATTTTGCTCTTAGTGCCAGAATCTATGTTGTAAGCCCAAAGAGCATTTGTATAAAATTCAGTGCCTACTTTATAGCCACCTCCATTCATTTTTTCAGTAGCTACTAATATACTGTCCCGTGTTTCATCATCAACATAAGCTATGTTTTTTTTATCCATCCATTTGTAGTTGGAAATATAATTATGCACATCAGAAACCAATTTTGGATCTCCACCTAAGCTTGGTATAATGTAGACTTGTTGCAGATTATTACGATAAGAGATAAAGGAAATCCATTGACCGTCTTTTGACCATTTTGGGTCATAATCATATTCATTCTCGGTGAGTTTTATTTGATTATTACCACCCAAGTCCGAAACAAATATTGATGAAAATGATTTTCCGTTCCAACTGTCCTTAGTTGTTTTGGCAAATAGAATTTTGGATTCAAAAACCTTTGGGCTGTTAATATTTTCCATTCCCAAATGTTCTTGAACCGAAAGTTGAGAAAAAACAACGGTCGGAACTAGAAGCAAAAGATTCAATATGGCTGAAAAGGTTAGTTTCATAATTTTTACTAACTATTAGGCAAAGTGTATATCGTGTTTATCTTGTTATATGTTTTATTCCCTCTAACCCTCGCTATCACTATTTTTTGATTCAAATAATACATCAAAAGGAGAGCTTAAGATTCGCAATAGTAACCAAAAATTAACCTTGGAAATTTAGTATACTAAATTGATGATATATTAGCTTTGTAGGAGAACCTCTCAGCCCTCTCTTAAAGTGATCTTTTAGCTTTCTTGCCATCAAGGTTTCATAGAATTAGCCCGTCTCTTGATCGATTTCATAACAAAATAGATGACACTTACTACAGCTATAAAAATTATGGTTGATATTATTTCCCCTTTGCTTAAGCTAGTAAGCAACCAAGTGATGGACGCGATACCAATGCCTGGAATGATCATCCCACCTGGTACTTTAAATATGTTTTCGTTATTGTCTTTTTCTTTCAATCTCAGTTTAATGGTTGCTAAAATAACAATGAGGTAAATAAGAAGTATGGCGGCGCTTGCCAATATAGCCAACTGCTTAAAACCGCCAGAAATCGAAAAAACAAAAATCAATCCGGCAAAACAAAATATCGACCAATGCGGGGTGGCAAACTTTGGATGAACTTTGCCAAGAAACTTTGGAAACAGACCATCGTTGGCCCCTGCAAATAATACGCGGGGTGTGTTCAATACATCCGTACTTACAGCGCCAAAACAGGAAATTGCGGCCACAACTAACAGTATAGCACCTCCTATTGACCCAATAATTCTCTCTGCTACAGCGGCTAACGGAGCATCTTGGGCCAATTTCATTTCAGTCCCTAAAACACCTTGAGTTACTGTTTGCAGGAGTAAATAAAGAATTAATACCAATGCTCCTCCAAACATAATACCCAAGGGGATTGTACGTTTAGGGTTTTTGATTTCACCACTCACGCCAAGCGCAGTTTCAAAACCTGCAAATGCAAAAAACAATACAAGTGTCGCATTGCTAAAGGTACTGAATGATGGCAAATGCTCCCAATGAAGGTTATCGGAATTAATAAAACTGAAACCGAAGATCACGATAGCGAACAAGGGCAATAATTTTATAATAGTGATCACTTTTATAAATGCAACACCTTCTTTTGCCCCACGGATATTTGTTACGACCAAAAACCCCAGAAGTACGAAAGATAATACTACACGTACCCAAGTATTTGAGAAAACAGGAAAAACTACAGCAAGGGAATCTGCAATGATATTCATCAGGGCAGCACTTCCTAAAATACTCCATCCAAAAACCGCGAGCCAGCTCACGATAAATCCGGCATAATCACCAAATGCTGCTTCCACGTATGCATAACTACCTCCTGCACTTGTAATACGGGTTCCAATTTCTGCATAACATAGCATAATAGCTGCCATCATAATAGCGCAAAATACATATGCAAATATGCTGAATGCTCCCAGTTCAATACCTACTATTGCGGGCAATACAAAAATACCTGCACCTACCGTTACGTTGATAATGTTTAATGACAAACCTGTTATACCGACTACACGTTTTAATCCTTCTTCCTTATTCGTAACGGCCATGGTTGTTTAAGTTTTTTAGGTAAGATATGAAAGTAAACTAGAAAAGATAAAAAAATATAGATAGGATAGATTTATTAGTCCTTTAAAAATGAATTTTTGCTTATTGGAATATAATGTTCGATTGCCTCCATGTCAAGAGTTTAGAAGCTATGTCGCGAATGTGACTTATAAAAATATAAGTATTATTGGAATTCTGTTTTTCATTCTTTCTCTATCGGGTTCAAACAAAAAAATTCCCTGGATACATAAGGCTGCAAGCTATCTGAATAAGATGCTTACTAAATATAAAAAACTATTAATGGAGAATTAATTATTTTGTTGAGATTTATAGTCATGCCCAATAGCATATTTTACAATTTATCCAACAAATACATTAATACACTTAACAACCTGTTATTGTAGTAATTATGTTGTATAATTATTCAAAAATTCTTCCATGCTCAAGGCTGGAGTCAAGTTTCTAGACATATAATGTTCTTGATAAACCTTATAACTCCTTTTGGCAAAACTGCTAAACTTTTTAGTAGATTTTAATTCATCATGTAATTTTATTTTCATATTAGAAGTTTTTAGAGAGATTAACTTTTCTTATGTCTTGCATATCAAGGCAGTAGCCAATATTACAAAAAATATGTTATATCACCAAAATATTTATTAGAATCCAAAACAGTTCCAAATAGAAAACTCCGTGAGGGTTAAGGGTTAAGGGTTAAGGGTTAAGGGTTAAGGGTTAAGGGTTAAGGGTTAAGGGTTAAGGGTTAAGGGAAAATAATTTTTTCTGAATCAAAAAAACTAAAAACTTAGTCCCTGCCACGCCGGCAGGCGGGCTTAGTCCTTAGTCCTTAGTACTTAACACTTATACGAAAGGATAGAACAAGAAAAAAGCCCAGCCATTGTTCTGCTCAATTTTCTTGGAAAAAATTAATCTAAATTCGATTTCTTTAACCGCTTTGCAGCTTTTTTTTCTTTTGGAGTTTTAGCAGCTTCTTTTTTAACGTTTTTCTTTGAGTCTTTACCTTTTGACATGATATTATTAATTAAATGCTTGTTTATCTGTTTATATTCGGTTTAAAAGTAATCATAAATAATATAAAGTGTTGTAGTTCGTATTTATATTTTCAATTTAGAAAGGTCTTCAATAACGTAATATGAGTCACTATAAAATCCATTTTCATAGTCACCATAAATTTAAGAGATTTATTTTTAATCCAATTGCAGAGGCCAATATTCATCCAACATTAATTTTTAAATCGGTCTGGAAGGGGCTCAAAGAATATTCGTAAGATTTTGTTTATGTGATATTTATATTCTTATTCACGAACTTACTTCCCTTTGCTTTAGCATTAAAATAAACGCAGCCAAGGTTATGAATCCAATAATAAGACCTGAAAACAAAAAAGAATTTAATGTTATAGAAATACTCCAGGCTATTGCAGACAGTAAAATCCAAATATAGGATTTGCCTATATTGATCGATTTTAATCGGCTTTGAATTAATCCAACAAATGCACCGCAAATAAAAAATAAAATGGCCATAAAAACTCCTTCAGTATTTAATAGTAGTGGTAGATTATTTCCTGATTCAACATGTATTGTGACCCATGCGTAAGGAAATCCAATACCTATGCCAGGAACAACAATCCACAACATACTTATCTTCATTAGTTTCTTCAGTACCTTCCATTGAGCAAATCCTATGGTTATTCCTACACTAAAACCGATAATCAGGTTGGTTTCTTCAGGATGAAAAATGTTGACAATTAAGTAAGAAAGGATTATGCCCAATAGGATTCCCAAAGGCCATGCAATTGTATTTGCAACTGACCATTCTATGATCAACTTTAAATTTGGCTTATTTTTAATTAAGTTCATAGTAGCTTCTAAAGATCAAAAGATAAATTTAGTGCCAAAAGGAATAATTAATCGTTAACCTGTGTTAAGAAATGTCTTGGACAAATCTTTTTCGAATACGACTTAGAGATTCAGGTCTAACACCGACATAAGAAGCTATCAAATACTGGGGAATTCTTTGAGTTAAATCGTAATACTTTTCAATAAAACTTTTATAACGATCTTCATGGTTTTGCATATAAACCTCAAGCAACTGGTTCACCATAACTTCAAATCGGTGTGTAATTATTTGGCGACCAATCAGATTGCCATTCTCAGTCGTATTGTATATGGTTTGAATATTTGGATAATCAATAATTAGCAACTCACAATCTTCAATGGCATGAATATTTTGTACGGAGACAGAAGCATTACGAAAACTTTGATAATCACCTATAAACTCTCCTTCCTTTGTAAACTCAAATGTTGACTCTTCTCCATCTTTGTATACAAAATATCTTACAAGACCTTTATACAGAAATCCTATATTTTTGTTGACCTCACCTTCTTTCAAAAAGTATTCTCCCTTGGATAAAGTATAGGGTTTAAAACTGGACTTAATAAGTTCTGACTCATTTTCATCCAAATTGGCAAATTGGTTTAATATTTTTATCAGGTTAGAATACATTACAACTTACAAGCCTATTTTTCAATACTAAGATAGATGTTTTTCCCATATATAAGCTTCAACAACTAAACTCAACGATCACATAGTGTTTTGTCAGTGTTACAATGTGACGCTATTTGCATTATATGGACAATAAAGGTTATATGTGTCCACTTGAAGATTATCGTCCCTAAAAGTGTGATTAATAGAAATTAGTTTAGTATCAAATTTCCTACAAATCAAAAACACCTTTAAAGCTATGTTTAGCTATAAAGGTGTTTTTAAGTACTATATTCTTAAGAGTTAAAGGATCTTATTTATCTCCAGCACCTCTTGTAATTGCCTCCATTACCTTGTCCAAACTAAAACTTCCAGGTTCTTGTCGTGGTGGAAATTCTATAAAACTTTGAAGCCACTGACCAACATAAGCGGCAGAAGGAGCAATCATAAACATATGATCTACCCACCATTGCTCATACCCTATCGACTCTTCATGTGCTTTTTCAAATGGATCCATTCTTAAATTCGCTACCATTGGTGCACGAAGTTGTGTATAGGGATTTCTCCAAACATCAATGCCTTCTGCATCTTGTTGTAGGAATGTGATTTTCCAATTGTTATATCTAAATGCAGCTACACTACCATCATCTGTAAAGTATAAAAATTCTTTTCTTGGCCATTCAGCCTCACCTTTAAGAGCAGGTATCAAGTTATAGCCATCTAGATGAACTTTATAAGTTCTATCACCAACAGTTCTTCCTTTTAAAAGATCTTCCTTTACAGTCGTATCTCCAGCCGCTGCTAATAAAGTGGATAGCATATCTTCATGAGCTCCAATTTCATTTATTATTGTTCCAGGTTTTATTACACTTGGCCAACGAATTACAGTTGGTACACGGAAGCCTCCTTCCCATTGAGTTGCTTTTTCACTTTTAAACATTGTTGTTCCTCCATCAGGCCATGTAAATACTTCGGCACCGTTGTCTGTAGAATACATGACAATAGTATTGTCTGCAATCCCTAATTCTTCAAGTTTATCAAGAAGTTGACCCACCATAGCATCATGTTCAACCATTCCGTCAGCATAAACTCCTAAACCAGTTTTCCCTTTAGATTCAGGTTTAAGGTGCGTATTAACATGCATACGCGTACTATTCCACCAAACAAAGAAAGGCTTGTCGTCTTTTACAGCATCATCCATAAAACGAAGTGCGGCATCTGTAACTTCCATATCTACCGTTTCCATTCTCTTTTTGGTTAATGGTCCTGTATCTTCAATTTTTCCACCAGCATAACTATGGATTACACCTCTAGGTCCAAATTTTTCCTTGAATGGAGTACCATCAGGGAAAACGAAATCATTAGGATAATCAGGATGTTCTGGTTCTTCCTCAGCATTTAAATGATATAAATTACCGAAAAACTCATCGAAACCATGATTAGTAGGTAGCATTTCATCTAAATCACCAAGGTGGTTTTTACCAAATTGACCGGTTGTATATCCTCTAGCTTTTAATAGGGTTGCAATAGTTGGATCTTCCTTTTTCATTCCCTCAGGGGCTCCTGGCAAACCTACTTTAGTAAGTCCGGTTCGAATAGGAGATTGACCTGTAATAAAAGCAGCACGACCTGCAGTACAACTTTGTTGACCATACCAATCTGTAAATACGGCCCCTTCTTT
>RCNF010001194.1_pt1 | contig 13637 bp, 12 predicted proteins | sample 2041311 | NCBI WGS metagenome assembly RCNF01 (sample SAMN09708228, study PRJNA481090) | Marine sediment metagenome, whole genome shotgun sequencing project. | biome: marine sediment; feature: ocean; material: sediment; isolation source: Sewage treatment plant 2 marine sediment (STP2) ... | reverse complement strand
CTCTCCGGTCGGGAATTCGGCCTCCTCGGAGTAATAAAGCACTAACTGCTTCAGAACTGTTGAATCCACACTAAAATTGTAATCGGTATGGAAGGACTGCTTAAGGCTATCATCCATTTCCTGGTATCTTCTGGTTGCGATAGCGGAAGCCGCACCTGATCGAACAGTCACTGTATCCGAAAGAGCCTGGATAATAAGCGAAGAATCCGCTGTCACGATGGAATCAAGCCTTATCTCGATTCCGCTCTCCATTATCCCGACTTCCCCGAAAGAAAGAGAATCAAGTAACCTGATCAGGTCAGATGGAAGGAGCGGGATGTGGACAGGACCTAACGTTTGCTCATAATCGCTGCCGGGGTTTATCGTATAAAGGACATGTCTGCCGAGATAGCTTAAGAAGAAATCTATTTCGTCTTCACCGATGGTTTCCAGAATTCCCTCGAAAAGTAATTTCCTCGCGGCTTCGCTCAGTTTTGAATTCAGCCAGGCCCCTCTGGATAAAAGCAGGAGATTGTCATCCAGGTATCCCGCTTCCGCAAGCTCCAGCTGAAGAAGGGCTTTCCTGCCGGAGGTAACGATATACTCTCCGATGGTATTATCCTTCAAAATGAAAAGTTCTCTCTGGCTTTCTCCAAGCTGATTCCAGGCTTCACCTGCATCACCAACAGAGATCGTGTCTTCTCCGACAACGATGAGCCATGTTGTTCTATCTACACTTGAACCGCCGCATCCTGGGATAAGTGATATGATAGTTAGCGCAATAATAGCTGCTGCTGATGGACTAATGAACTTCATTATTTCCACCTTTCCAGTATGTCCGCTTTGCATCAACCTGCAAAACAGGCTGTGTTAGAGGACTGTGTTCGGTCTGTATTCGCCAAATGCTTCGCGAAGTACTCCGCATATTTCACCCAGTGTAGCATAGGATCGTACTGCTTCCAATATGGAAGGCATGAGGTTCAGAGATGAATTTGCGGCCAGTCCAAGAGATTTCATGCACTCGGTTACCGCACCGTTATCACGGCTGTTCCTTATGTCTTTCAGTTTAGCGATCTGTGCTTTCTCTACAGATGGATCAACCCTCAGGAGTCCCTCTGGAGGGCGTTCTTCAACAACGAAACTGTTTACCCCTACAACTATCCGCTCGGAGCTTTCGATCTCCCTCTGGTAGGTGTATGCAGCATCCTGAATCTGACGCTGGGGGTATCCCTCTTCCACGGCCTGAACCATGCCGCCAAGAGAATCGATTTTTATTATATAATCTCTGGCTTCGGTTTCTATCCTGTCCGTCATATTCTCAATGAAGTAACTGCCTGCCAGAGGATCTACTGCATTCGTAATCCCTGACTCGTTAGCGACGATCTGCTGGGTTCGGAGAGCAATCCGTACCGCATGTTCCGATGGCAGTGCAAGGGCTTCATCCCTGCTGTTCGTATGAAGGCTCTGGGTTCCACCGAGTACAGCCGCGAGGGTTTGAATGGCCACCCTTACGATATTGTTATCGGGCTGCTGAGCGGTGAGTGTGGAACCTCCGGTCTGGGTATGGAAACGGAGCATCAGACTCTTTGCCTTGCGTGCGCCGAACCTCTCTCTCATTATCCATGCCCAGAGCCTTCGAGCCGCCCTGAACTTAGCGACCTCCTCCAGAAGATCATTATGAGCATTGAAGAAGAAACTGAGCCTTGGTGCGAAGTCATCTACCGTAAGCCCTGCTTTTATCGCTGCGTCAACATATGCGATTCCGTCCGCTAAGGTAAAAGCAACCTCCTGTGAGGCTGTGCATCCAGCCTCCCTGATATGGTAGCCTGATATGCTGATCGTGTTCCACATTGGAACGTTCAGGTTGCAGAAACTGAAAATATCGGTGATCAGCCTCATGGAATGAGCGGGTGGGAAAATGTAAGTTCCTCTGGCCATGTATTCTTTGAGAATATCGTTCTGAATTGTACCTCTGAGCTTATCAGGGGAAATGGACTGTTTTTCAGCGACTGCTATGTACATTGCCAGCAGAACAGCCGCCGGTGCGTTGATAGTCATGGATGTGGAGACACTGTCCAGCGGAATATCTTTGAAGAGCAGCTCCATATCTGCCAGACTGTCAATTGCAACGCCCACTTTTCCTACTTCTCCGGCGCACAGCGGGTGATCGGAATCGTATCCTATCTGCGTCGGGAGGTCAAAGGCTACCGAAAGACCCGTCTGACCCTGTCCCAGCAGATAGCGGTATCGTCTGTTGGATTCATCGGCGCTTCCAAAACCGGCGTATTGACGCATGGTCCAGAAACGGCCGCGGTACATGGTTGGCTGAACTCCCCTTGTATAGGGATACTCACCCGGGAATCCAAGTTTCTCAAGATACTCATCCCCGGGGTTGTCCGGGAAATACACCCTTTCTACCGGATCTCCGGAGCCAGTCCTGAAATTTTCCTTTCTTTCGGGGAATTTTTCAAGTCCGGGGTCGAGGATATTCTCCTCCCAGGTTTTTCTGTTCTTCTCGAAACTCTTTTTACTCATCAACGAACCTGTCCTTCGGGATTGTAAATCTTTGCAGTCTCCTGTTCCAGGAGAACACGAAGAGCCCCGAGAGCCAGGGCCTCCATCTCCATCTCGCCTGGATATACGAGCACATCAGCTATGAATTTCACACGTTCGGTTATCCAGCCGATGAACCTCTTATCATACGCAATACCGCCCGTAATTACTATTGCGTCGACATTTCCCTCAAGCACTGTGGAGAGAGAGCCGATCTCCTTGGATACCTGGTATGCCATAGCCCTGTAAACCAATTCATACCTGCTGTTTCCGTTGTTAACTTCCTCTTCGACTTTCATCATGTCGTTAGTTCCGAGGTAGGCAACTATCCCACCCGCGCCTTTGATCATTCGCTTGATCTCGGCGTGGGTACGCCTGCCGCTGAAGCAGAGCTCAACCAGGTCTCCGACGGGAAGGCCTCCAGACCGTTCCGGAGTAAAAGGTCCATCTCCGTTAAGAGCGTTGTTGACGTCGATTACTCTGCCCCCTCTGTGTGCTCCAACTGAAATTCCTCCACCAAGATGAACCACTATCAGATTCAGATCACAGTAATCTCTGCCAAGATCAGCAGCAGCCATTCTTGCTACAGCCTTCTGGTTCAATGCATGGAGAATCGATCTTCTGGGAAGATCAGGGTGACCGGATAACCTGGCAAGCGGTTCCATTTCATCAACAACAACAGGGTCTACAATAAAAGCGGGACAACTGGCTGTTATTGAAAGTTCCCTCGCTATCGGAGCTCCGAGGTTCGAAACATGCTCTCCCTGGACACCTTTGTGCAGATCCTCAATAAGCCTGTCATCAATGGAATAGGTTCCCCCTTCAATGGGGTATAAAACACCGCCCCGGCCGACTATGGCATCGAAGGAGGAAATTTCGAAATCAGCATCACTGAGCGCATTCAGTATTACACCTTTTCGGAATTCGTACTGATCGAAGATATGACCATACTCCGAAAGCTCTTCCTGCGAATGGGTAAGCTTGATTGTCCAGACTTCCCTTTCATTCTCGAAAACAGATATCTTTGTTGAGGTGGAACCGGGGTTGATCGCTAGGATTCTGTAGGTATCTGGCATTCTGCTCCTATCTGAATATGCTTATATACTTCAGCAGAATACTAACTCACGGAAGCTGGATTGCCAAGAATATGAAAAATCATAATTCTGCTGTCATTGAAGAATTGAAGCTTGTGCGGAAACGTATGAGCAGGCTCAGAGAAAGCTTCAGGCTTTCGAAGGAGAGCGCCTTCGAGGATTCGAACATAGAGAAGCTGGAGAAGCTCAGGGAACGCTCAAAATCCATCTATCAGATGGAGATTATTGAATGCTTGAGAGATATAAAAAGGTTGAAGCTCCTCATCACCTCGGATCAGCAGGGTATGGAGGAAGCTGATGATCTGTCGGAGCTGTGCAGAAAAGAGGCTGCCAGCCTTTTTGCGCATCTGGTATCGTCACCCAACAGGCTGATACGTGTCTTCAAAGCAGGGGAGTAACCTCCGTTCCGGTTAGTTTCAGTATATTACCGCTTCCAAATACAAAGACTTTTGAAGGGATTCCCATGAAAAGCATAGGTGATAAAGGACTGGCCGATCTCATATCGGCGAACGGGCTGGAGAGAATGACCGGAGAGACAGTAACGATTCACGGTATGGTTCAGAGGATACGCCGTCTGGGCTGGGGCGCTTTCATCATACTCCGCAGGCATGACGGTCTTCTGCAGTGCGTAATGGGAAACGAGGGCAACGAGGGGATTCTTGATAAACTGGAAGTTGAACAGTCGATAGAGGTTACCGGAACCGTGAAGAAGGCGAAAATAAAGGATATTTCCATTCATCCGAATAATGTAGAGCTGCATGTAGACTCCGTAAAATTCATCTCTCTACCTGCTGAACTGCCCCCTGTGGATATGACCAAAAAAGTGCTTGATCTTCATATCGATACCAATCTCGATCTCAGACCGCTCAGTCTGCGGCACCCTATGGAACGGGCAAGACTGAAAATTGCAGAAACCTTTGCTTCAGCATTCCGGAACAGTCTGACCGGGATGGGATTCACCGAGATCAGAACCCCGAAGATCTGCTCTGCAGGCGCTGAAGGCGGCGCGAATATTTTCAAGATACAGTACTTCGACCGTGAAGCGTTCCTCGCTCAGTCACCACAGTTCTACAAGCAGATGGGAGTGGGTGTCTTCGAGCGGGTGTTCGAAGTCGGACCCGTATTCAGGGCGGAACCTCATCAGACATCCAGGCACATCAACGAATACACATCCCTTGATTTTGAGATGGGGTTTATTTCAGGTTTTGAAGAGGTCATGTCAGTCGAAATAGCTGTTCTGAGAGACTGCATGGAAGCATTGAAGAATGAATGCTCGGTTGAACTTGGAATGCTGGGCGCGGATCTCCCGGTGATATCGGAAACAATCCCTTCGGTAACCCTTGAAGAGGCGCACCGTATCACACAGGAGATCAGCGGAAAAGATAACACAGAAGAACCGGACCTTGACCCTGAAGAAGAAAAGATACTCTGCGCCTATTCACTTGAGAAATGGGATTCCGAATTCCTTTTCGTTACTCATTTCCCGACTGAGAAAAGACCATTCTACACGATGGATGACCCTGAAAACCCCGGCACAACCCTCGGTTTTGATCTTCTGTTTCGGGGTCTTGAAGTGACTACCGGCGGGCAGCGGATACATGATTACAATGCTCAGGTTGAAAAGATGAAAGCCTTCGGGCTCGACCCTGACGCATTCAAGAGCTATCTGCAGGCCCACAAGTACGGCCTTCCTCCTCACGGCGGCCTGGCGATCGGCCTTGAGCGAATAACCGCAAGAATTCTGAGAGTTGATAACATCCGACTTACCACCATGTTTCCCCGCGATGTTAAAAGGCTCACACCGTAAAACGCAGAAGGAATTGTTAACTGGTGACTTCGAGTAATCCATATCGTAGGATAGTCAAATGCGATATTACGATCTGAAGCAATACTAACTAAGGCAGGTTGATATGAAGCAATTCATATTTCAGAAATCGAGGCTGAAAGACCTCATTTCACACTTGATAAGCGCATATCCGAGTGTTTATGCACCCGTTCCAAGGGGTAAGCATTTTGTATTCGACAAAATAACAGATGCCTCGAGCGCGGAGTTCAAATACGTAAGAACGATCCTTCCACCGAAGAAGTATCTCATGCCGCAGCATGAATCTCTGGTGAATTTCACGCTGACAGAGAATCTCGAGTTCAAAGAGACTACTTTCACTGACAGGCAGGTAATCGTTGGTGTTCGACCAGGTGATATCCGAGCGATCAAACTTCTTGACGATATTATGATGAACAGGAATAAGGACAGAAATTACATCGCGCGGAGGGAAAACACCATCATCATAGGTATTGATGGCATCCCTGATGAATACAGCTACGAGGATTCCGTGATGGACCTTAAGGTCTCCGAGGGCTTTGATCTCTTCATGACCGACCTTGGAAACATGATCCTTGTTGATGTTGCAACCGAAGAGGGAATGAAGATAATCAATTCCATCGAACATGAACCGGCAACTGAAAGATATCTCACCCTTCGAGACAACACTCTCAATTCACAGCGTGAGATGTTTACTGCCAGAATTGATATCCAGGCGAAACTTCTTCCACTGGCCCTTGAAGGGAAGTGGGATCACCCGATCTGGGAGGAAATGGGCAGCAAATGCCTTTCCTGCGGCCAGTGCATTCTTGTCTGTCCAACCTGTTACTGTTTCAATGTTACCGATGACATGGCATTGTCCATGACTGAAGGTACAAGAACAAGACATTGGGATGGATGCCAGCTTGCGGATTTTACCCTTGTTGGACATGGTGAGAATTTCAGAGACAATGCTGCTGCAAGGATAAGACACAGATTCCACAGGAAATTCAAATATCACCTTGATGAATTCTCAGAGATATTCTGTACAGGTTGCGGCAGATGCTGGGAAACCTGCCCCTCAGAAATTAACCTTGTTGAGATAGCAAATGCACTATCCTCAGAGGAGGTGGAATAATGCCTGCTATCACAGAAAATTCCTATGTGCCTTTAATTTCCACCATCAAATCTGTTAAAACCCTTACTCCCACCGAGAAGGTTTTTGAGGTCGAGCTTCCGGATGGAAAGCAACTGAATCATGACCCCGGTCAGTTCGTTCAGCTCCTTGTTCCCGGTATAGGTGAAGCTCCCATATCGATCTGCTCCTCACCGACGGACAGGAATTTTCACCTGACGATCAGGCGTGTAGGTGATGTCACAACCGCCATCCACAACATGAATGAAGGCGACAAAGTCGGCATCCGCGGCTCTTTCGGCAACGGTTATCCGGTAGAAGAGATGAAAGGCAATAACGTGCTGATCATCGCTGGAGGAATCGGGCTGGCGCCTCTTCGTTCCGTTATACGATACATCCTTGCCAACCGCTCCGAGTACGGTGATTTCACCATTCTTCACGGGGCAAGGACACCATCAGACAGACTCTTCAAGGATGAGCTTTCCAGCTGGTCCGATTCCCCGGAGGTTAACCTGCTTGAGACTGTCGACCATCCGGATTCAAGCTGGACCGGCCATTCCGGTGTTATAACTACACTGTTCAAAGGTTTGACTGTTGATCCCGCCAGGACTTACGCGCTGGTATGCGGGCCTCCTGTCATGTATCGATTTGTTATTCTCGAGTGTCTGGGCAAAGGGATTCCAGACAGGCAGATCCTTGTTTCCCTTGAGAGACACATGAAGTGCGGTCTTGGAAAATGCGGGCATTGCCAGATAAATGGAGTCTACACCTGCCAGGACGGCCCGGTATTTTCTTTTAACCAGATTAAGAACCTTGAGGAGGCATTATGAGCAAGCCGCGCATTGCCTTCTTTGACTTTGCATCATGCGAGGGTTGCCAGCTTGAGGCAATCAATTTCGTTGAGGAATTCCTTGTACTTCTCGGTCATGTGGATATTGTTCAGTTCAGAGAAGCAATAACCGAAGCGGAATGGGACATCGATGTTTCATTCGTAGAGGGTTCGATTACCCGGGAACAGGATATCCCAAGGCTGCAGGAGATCCGGGACAACTCAAAGGTAGTTATTGCACTTGGAGCATGTGCCTGCACCGGAGGTGTGAATGCCATAAAGAACACCCGTCCTCTGGAGGATGTCAGAACGGATGTTTACGGTGATAAAAAGGACTGGTTCCCGACATTCCCCACCAGACCTATTGACCAGGTTATCAAAGTTGACGGTTACATATACGGGTGCCCGATAGACCGTAACGATTTCCTGAAAAATGTTCAGCTCATTCTTCAGGGCAAGAAGACACTACGGCATAATGACCCTGTATGTGTTGAATGCAGACTGAAGGAAAACGAGTGTCTTCTCACTCTCGGCAAACCCTGTATGGGGCCGATAACAAGGGGCGGCTGCGGCGCCATCGATCCTACATTCGGTCATCCCTGTACCGGTTGCCGTGGGCTGGTCGACGATCCGAACGAGAATGCCGCAATGGACGTTCTTGCTGAAAATGGCCTGACAGTTGAGGACATCAGGAGCTACATGACCATCTTCAACTCCTTCAGACCGGAGGATATACAATGAAAAAGAATATCGATATCCACGTCCATCATGTAACACGGGTAGAGGGGCATGGAGATGTGCTGCTGAATGTTAAGGATGGCAAGGTGGAGCATGTTGCCCTCAACATCGTTGAGGCTCCAAGGTTCTTTGAGGGGATGCTCAGGGGCCGCGCCCATTACGAGGTTCGTGAGATAGTATCAAGGATCTGCGGTATCTGTGCCTGCGGTCATGCCCTCGCTTCAATCCGTGCGTCCGAAGCGGCGCTTGGTGTCGAACCGAGCGAGCAGGTGGTCGACCTCAGAAAGATCGTGCTTGCAGGCGAAAACCTTTCCTCCCACTTTCTCCACATCTTCTTTCTGGTCGCGCCGGACCTGTTCGGTGTTAAATCCGTGCTTCCGCTGGCAGCCACTCACAAAGACATAGTTGTAAGAGCTCTTAAACTGAAGAAACTCGGAAACGATGTTTCAGACGTTATTGTCGGCAGACATGTCCACCCCATCACGATGGACATCAAGGGTTTTACTGTCCTGCCAACGGTTTCCGCTCTGCGGGATGTTCAGAAACAGATCATTGAAATGATCCCGGAGGTTCTGGATTCGGTTGATCTGTTAGCATCGGTTGCAGATAAAATCCCTGATTTCACGCGGGAGACTGAATACGTTTCACTCGGACCGGCAGAAGGAAGCAGTGAATATCCATTCTACGATGGTGTTATCAAGTCTTCAGAAGGTGTCACTTACTACCCGGCTGAATATAAGAAGGTAACCAACGAATTCATCATTCCCGATTCTACTGCCAAACACTGCAAACACTTGCGTGATTCTTACATGGTTGGAGCATTAGCCAGATTTAACAACAATGCAGACCTGCTCCGCCCCGAAGCGAAGGCGGCGGCGGAAAAACTCGGAATGATCGCCCCTGTCCACAATCCGTACATGATAACGCTTGCGCAGCTCATCGAGACCATCCATATCATGTACGACACCGTTGATATCATTGATGGTATCATAAAGCGCGGGATAAAGGAAGAGGATTACAACTACCAGCCAAGGGCTGGAACCGGGTCAGGTGCGGTAGAAGTTCCCAGGGGAATCCTGTTCCATCATTACACGTACGACAGCAAAGGTAGAATTGAGTACGCCGATTGCGTTATTCCAACCACCCAGAATCTTGAAAGCATCGACCAGGATTTCAGAAAGCTCGCGCCGACAATACTTGATAAATCCGAGGAAGAGATCTCACTTCTGCTTCAGATGCTGGTTCGCGCATATGATCCTTGTATTTCCTGTTCTACACATCAGCTGAATGTAAGATTCAAGTAAATGGGGCTTCTGGTTGTTGGGCTGGGAAATACGTTACTGAAGGATGAGGGAGTGGGCGTTCACGTCGTCAACTCTCTCCGCAGCCGTACATTGCCCGATGATGTCTCATTAATGGATGGCGCAACCATGGGGGTTGACCTCCTGTACGACATTCTGGATTCAGACAGGGTTATTATCGTCGATTCCGCGCAAATGGATATTTCTGCTGGTGAATACAGAACTTTCGGGATATCGGAGATTGAGGACGGAGCACACTTTCCGAATTATTCCCTTCACGACCTTACTTTGGCTGAAACGATCGCACTTGGGGGAATCATCGCTGATCTTCCCCCCATCACGATCGTCGGCATCCAGCCGGAGAGCATCGAACAGGGTGACGAGCTTACGGGTACACTGAATAAGAACTTTAATGAATATGTTGACCACGTCTACAGCACAATACTGAGTTTCGGTAAGGAGGAAGCATATTGAGCAAGAAAGTACTGATAATAGATGACGATATCGATGTTGTTGAGGCGATGAAGATAGCGCTCGAATCAGTTGGTTATGAGATCGAATCCGCAGGAGATAGTGAGGAAGGGTTCAGTAAAATGCTCGAATTCAAACCCGATCTCCTGATCCTTGATGTAATGATGACCACCATTACGGAGGGTTTTAACGCCGCCTGGGAAATCAGAAGCCCCGACCCGAACAGCCGATTCAAGGATTTCAGAGACCTGCCGATCCTGATGATCTCAGCGGTGTCATCCGAGCAGAAAATGCTCTTTGATCCCAAGAAGGATGAAGATTTCCTGCCGGTAAACGATTTTGTTGAGAAGCCTATTTCTCCAAGAGCTCTCATCGAGAAGGTACAGGGACTCATCGGCTGATAACTCCCGGCTCATGGGGTCGTATCTTGAATTTTGGTGTTTTTCTCTTTAGTTGTTATTCTCAAGATTCTTTATGATTTTACTGATAGTACTGTAGTGCATACCAGAATGCTTAGCAATCTCCTGCTGGCTATAACCATGTTTTATATGAGCAGTATAGATAGCTTTATTGCGGCTGACTCTATCTGAAGCACTTGCAAACAGATACTCAAGTGAGGGGCGATTTAAGAATCTTTGATTGCGGGGAACTTCGGGAAGGTCACGGTATTGATCACTTCCTACAAGAGATTCCACGAACCGCTCTCCACCTAGAATCAATTGACCCCTGATCTTTTCAAAAGGGGATACTGCATTATCAAAATTGTTCACAAACGCAACATACTCCCGCTCAGCTGTAAACTTATCAAACCCGAATTGAGAAAGGATCCACTCTGTGCTAAGAAGACTGTCTTCTTGCTGATGGCGACCAGCGGTCTGTCTGTAACTGCTCCAGGTATAGTCGCCTGGAGTCTCGACAATACCGGAGCGAACTGGATTCAGTACGATATATCTGCACAACTCCAGAAGGTAGCTATCCTTCTCTACAACGATTGCTTTGAAACGTCCCTGGAATAAATGTCCGGTACGATCATGCGAATGATTGAAGTATTGAGCATATACACTGTTCAGCAGTTTCATTCCCGCTGATAAATTTCCATCGGTTGTCTCAAGTAGTAAATGATAGTGATTCGACATCAGACAATATGCATGGCAAAGCCAGTTATGTCGGGATACTGTCATAAGCAATCGATCCAGAAATTTGTTTCTATCGGAGTCGTTCAGAAAAATGTTCTGCTGGCCGGTACCACGAGCAGTCACATGATACACAGCACCGGGATATTCTATTCGGAGTGATCTTGTCATAGAAGAAGTATAATAACAATTACGCCAAAATTCAAGATACGACCCCACTAGTTCGACCCCACTAGTTGCCATTGACATTTATCATACACTCGCACATTAATTTCCTAGTATATGATGCGATTATTCCGAGTTCGGTAGTAAGAAATACATTAACAGTATTTCGTCCTTCTAAACATCGTACTTCTTCCGAACTCGCAAATTCGGAAGGAGATGGTAATGCATTTCATCATGTTTGTCCTTGTCATATCACTTGCAATACTCACACCTTTTAAAGCTTACGCCGGCACAGCAACCCAGACCGACTGGTCCGGCGGCGACGGGATCTGGGGGCCGGTTATCGACTGGAGTAATGAGTTTTACGCGGACACGGATATTGAATGTTACAATGATCCCTCAAATATCATTCTTCAGAAAACAATTGCGCTGATACCGCAGGAGCATACTGTAGACGAAACTTTCCCGACACCCGTCTCTGTCTATTCCGCTGATATTGATGGTGACGGCTGTATGGATATTCTTGGAACATCTCGAGAAGGCACAGGCGTTGACATCACCTGGTGGGAGAATGCTGACGGTTTTGGTACCAGCTGGGTCGAGCATACCGTAGATGGGGATTTCGCAGGTGCCAGTTCAATCTATGCCGCGGATGTTAACGGAGACGGGTATATGGACGTTCTGGGTGCAGCTCGATATGACGACGACATCACCTGGTGGGAGAACATGGATGGCTCGGGTACCAGTTGGACGGAACATACCCTGGATGGAGATTTCGATGGTGCCACGTCAGTATATTCTGTGGATGTGAACGCAGATGGATACATGGACGTCCTCGGCGCAGCTTATGATGGCGATGAGATCACCTGGTGGGAGAATGTTGACGGTTCCGGAACCAGTTGGATCGAGCACAACATAGATGGAGATTGTAATGCTCCCGATTGCATATACGCGGCTGATGTTAACGGTGACGGTGATCTTGATATCCTTGGCTCAGTTGAATATGACAATGACATCCTTTGGTGGGAGAATATTGATGGTTCCGGCACCAGCTGGACTGAACATACCATAGACGGGGATTATGCCAGTCCTTACTCAGTATTTTCCGCGGATATCAACGGAGACGGCTACATGGATGTTCTGGGCGGATCTCCAGCTGGCTATATCACATGGTGGGATAATATTGACGGCTCCGGTACCAGCTGGATTGAGTACACCATTAAGAGCGGTTTCACCCAGGCTTTCTGTGTTCACTCGGCCGATCTGGACAACGATGGCGATATGGACGTTCTTGGTACAGCTATCATGGCCGACGACATCGCCTGGTGGGAGAACTCCGACGGTTCCGGTACCATCTGGATCGAACACATGTTGAATAATAACTACAACGGCCCTCATTTAGCATGTTCAGGCGATATAAACAATGACGGCAATCTGGACGTCGTAGGCTGTGCCTATTACGACAGTGATATCACCTGGTGGGATCTGACCGAGTTCCTTCCTGACGGTTCGCTGGAGTCCAGCGTGCTGGATGTGCAGGAGAGCCCAGACTGGCAGGTACTATTCTGGAACTGTACCGAGCCGTCGGGGACAAGTGTGGCTCTTCAGGTAAGGGCTTCGGACAATTCTTCAAGTATGGGAGCTTGGTCGGATACACTGACCGGTCCCTGCACACTTGAAGGAATCCTGGCCGATGAAGACAACTACTTTCAGTACAAAATAATACTAAACACAACCGATCCGCTTATCAGTCCTGCACTTCACGATGTAACTTTGGGCTGGCAGCCGTTCACCGGAACGCAGGAAGGATCCGCTGGAGAGGTTGCGCAATTCGCCCTTTTCGGCGCGCAACCGAATCCGGCGCTTGGTCATGCAACAATGGTTTTCTCGCTTCCTGCTGATTCGAAGGTGGAGCTGACCGTATACGACCTGAGCGGACGAGCGGTTTATTCCGTTACTGGCGAATACAGTACAGGAGTACACGAAGTGATACTGGAAGGTCTGGCCAGTGGTGTGTACATGGTTCGGATGACCTCGGAAGAGTTCACTGCAACGCGGCAATTTGTCATGATCGAATAGCGACGTCTATCCCGGGGAGTTCGTATTTATTCGAACTTCCCTTAACTGGATCACCAGGAAAGCCTCAATCCCAGGCAGGTCTCCCCCTCTAGAGGCTTTACCGGTTGAGTGTCATGCAGGTATCGCCTTAGAAAAAGCGCAAGATCGCATGCACCGAAATTACGATTTGCGTATATCTCACCTGAGTGCCTGCTGCTTCCACCCCCATCGATATGGAAGTAGAAATCCGAACGCCATGAAATGCCGTAGACTATCCTGCTGGCTGACAGCACCGGATAATCAAGCTCTCCATGCACTGACCAGTCAAGTATGTGACCCTTCTGAAAGGATATCCCGCCCGGCCTGTAAATACCAAGGCT
>RCNF010001193.1_pt1 | contig 13645 bp, 13 predicted proteins | sample 2041311 | NCBI WGS metagenome assembly RCNF01 (sample SAMN09708228, study PRJNA481090) | Marine sediment metagenome, whole genome shotgun sequencing project. | biome: marine sediment; feature: ocean; material: sediment; isolation source: Sewage treatment plant 2 marine sediment (STP2) ... | reverse complement strand
CGATACATGTGCTTGCCGTTTTGAAGGCTATTGATCACCGAGTCGACTTGGTCCGTGCTTTCGATGGTGATTCGCCGAGTCGTCGGCAGATACACACGGCGCGCGCCGGCAGCAAAGTAGATCCGAGCGGTACCGCGAAGCGCCTCCCGCATCGATTCGAAATCGCGGTCGTCCAGGTCGTACTCGATTCGCTTGCGATCGCCGTCTAGATAGACCCGGCCCACGTTGTGGTCGTGAATCAAGGTGACTGCAGCTTGGAACTTCTTGCTGTTCTCCATGAACTCGACGAAGTCGCTGCCGACGCCCCCGTCGATCCAGGCGCTGGTCACGACGGGGCCGACCATGCCGGCTTCCAGCAGGTAGCCACCTTTGAGTGGGTTTTCGATGTCGCCCGCCTGCGCGCTCAGCGTGGCGCCAACCCAGGCGTAAATGTCGTTCTCGTGTTCGCCGAATACCGCAAGCGAAGGGTGGCACGCGAAGTTGAGGCCGATTTGGCCGCTGCTGTTCCCGAGCTTGTTCCGCTGAAAGAGAAGCGGGGTCTGCACCGCGCCGGCAGCGACGACGACCAGGCCGGCACGCACCTGGACCGGCTTCTCTTTTCCAGCCGCATCGGTGGCGACCGCGCGGACCGCGGTAATACGTCGGTTGCTGACCTCGAAGGTTTCGGCTCGGGTGCCGCTGAGAATGGTGGCACCCTGCTCGCTGGCCCAAGGCAGGTACGTGACCAGCATCGACTGCTTGCGATCGGTCTTGCATCCAGAGATGCAATGACCCGTGAGCGCGCAGTCGCGGATGTTGCGCGAGATTGGAGACGCCGGAATTCCGAGCTTCTTGGCGCCTTCGATCAGCAAGCGGCCGTTGTAGTTGACCTCGTGCGGCTCGTTCTGATGAACCGAAAGGTTTCGTTCGACGCGTTCGAAGTAGGGACGGAGCGCCTCGGGTGAGAGATTGTCCAAGCCGTGCTTCTCGGCCCAATCCCCGAGGACCTGATTTGGCGCCCGAAAGCAGGCAGCGGCGTTGACGACGGTCGAGCCTCCAACGCACTTGCCTTGAAGGATGGCGAGGTCTCCGGTGGTGTTGAGCTGGTTCCCATCATCCTGGTACAGGGTCTCGAACGCGGTCGGCGCATGCTCCTGAAATTCGCTAGACGGGATGTGCGGCCCTGCCTCGAGGACAACCACCCTTGCACCAGAGCGCGCCAGCTCGTAAGCCGTCACCGCCCCGGCGGCGCCCGAGCCGATGACCACGACATCCGCTTCCAGGTCGAGACCAGCCACGGGGATTTGTTCCGGCGACGTCACGTTCAGTGCGGGTCGGCCTTGGATCGTCGCTTTGGGCAGGTCCGCCATCGTCGTCACCCGCTCGTGGCGCGAGGCATGGGCGCGTTCCCCAGGCTCGCGATTCCGCCTGCTTCGGAAACCGGGCCTTGGTAGCCGATGGCGCGTCCTGCTTCGACGTTTTTCCAATAGCCGTAGCAGACGAGCTTTTTCAGGAGTGTGGAGATCCCGCGTTGGATCTCGATGCCCTCTTCCCAGCGCTTGATGTAGTCGAGCTGCCGGTCCGCCGAGAGGTTGACGAAGCGCGCGAAGTGCAGGCCGATCAGAACGGCGCCGTAGTCGAATAGCTTGAGGCCGATGCGGACCTGCTCGAGCGTTGGAGCGTCCATCAACGTAAACGCGTGTTCGATGTTGTCGACGACGGGGACTTCGGAGCGCGGTTTCAGCGAGGTGCCATCGGTCGGCAAGAACACCTCCGCGAAGTGCTCGAGAAGAGTGCGCTCGTCGCTCGTGAGCGCGACCTCGTTCGGCTGCGTGACGGCGTCATCGTGACATGCCGGAAGGACCAGCACGCTTGCGCCGGTGAGCACCGTGAGCTTGGTGAAGCTTCTGCGGTAGAGCCTGATTCCCATCGCCGGATTCCGGGCGAACCCTATCACGTCGTGGCGCGAGACACAGCGTCGGCGTCCGTGCCGGCGCTGTCCCGCTGGCGCAGGCCCTCGTCGATCAATCGCTGAGTCGCATCGGTCACCTGACGGTGTAGTCCCGCGACGATTTCCGGATCCTCGGCCGCCTCCGGGCCGTAGGGCAGGCGGATTGGCTCGCCGACGATATAGTGAAGCTCTGTGGGGAAGGGGAGTGCGCCGAGGCCCATGTAGATGGGCGTGACGTACTTGTCGCCGAGCAGCTGCGAAATGAATCGGCCGAAACCGCTTTGTCGAACGCGATCCTGGGACACGACCTGCACATAGAGCTCTTCATTGCCGAGCCCCGCGATCGGGATGATCGGTTTCTGTGCGCGCAGGGCAGTGCGAACGAAGCCGTGGCTGTTCTCCCATTGCAGGCGATACGCATCCTGTGGATCGCTGAGTGCTTCTTTGGCACCGCCGGGGTAGACCAAGACCAACTGATCGTCTTGTAGCAACCGAACGGTCGCCTTAGGCTCTCCTTCGATCGCGCCCATGCTGTGCGCGAGGTCGCGAAAGATCGGCAGCGCGAAGACCACGCGGTCTCCGAGGGACCGCACGATTCGGCCCCGCCCTTCGAGAATGAGCCGCAAGAGCACAGGAAGGTCGATGCCGAAATGACCATGGTTGGTCACGATTAAAGCGCCTTCGTCGAGCGGGATGTTTTCGACGCCTTCAATGGTCGGCTGAAACCACTGATGGAGGAACGACACCCGTTGAAGCAAGCGCTCGTAGGCTTCGCGGTCGATTGGTTGCGGGCTGGCTTGGCTCGGCTCTGTGATACGCATGCGCCCCGTTCATCTATGCGCTACGTTCCGCGTCTCATGCAACCCCTCGAATCGGTTTCCGGGCGGTACGGGCCCTACGGCGGCCGCTATGTCGCCGAAACCCTGATGCCTGCGCTCGACGAGCTCACCCTTGCCTACGAAGAATCTCAGCGGGATCCGGCGTTTCAGGCGGAGCTCGATTCGCTTCTCCATCACTATGCCGGGCGCAAGACGCCGACCTATTTTGCCGCCCGCCTCAGCGAAGAGGTGGGGGCGCGGATCTGGCTCAAGCGCGAAGACCTCTGCCACACCGGCGCCCACAAGGTGAACAACACCATCGGCCAGATTCTGCTGGCCAAGCGGATGCACAAGACCCGGATCATCGCAGAGACGGGCGCTGGCCAGCACGGTGTCGCAACCGCGACCGCATGCGCCCTCATGGGTTTGCCCTGCGAGGTCTTCATGGGGGCCGAGGACGTGCGCCGTCAGGCGCCCAACGTCCAGCGCATGGAGCTGCTGGGCGCGGAGGTACACTCCGTCACCTCTGGTTCTGCGACGCTGAAAGACGCGATGAACGAGGCGCTGCGAGACTGGGTGACCAACGTACGCACCACACACTACTGCGTCGGCTCAGTGGCGGGTCCGCATCCCTACCCGATGATCGTTCGGGACTTTCAGGCGGTCATCGGCCGCGAGTCGCGGGTGCAGATGCTGGAGCAGGCGGGCAAGCTGCCCGATGCGGTCGTCGCCTGCGTAGGCGGCGGCTCGAACGCGATGGGCATCTTTGCCGGCTTCATCGATGACGCGGCTGTCCGCTTGATCGGGGTCGAAGCGGCAGGCGACGGGATCGCCACCGGTCACCACGCCGCGCCGCTGTGTGCAGGGGGGGTCGGCGTCTTGCACGGCGCAAAGAGCTACGTGCTCCAAACGGAGGACGGTCAAATCGTCGAAGCGCATTCGATCAGCGCGGGGCTCGACTACCCCGGTGTGGGTCCTGAGCACGCCTGGCTCAAGGACACGGGCCGTGCGACCTATACGGCCGTCACCGATGGGGCCGCACTCGACGCTTTTCAGCAGTTATGCCTCACGGAAGGCATCATCCCTGCGCTCGAAACGAGCCATGCATTTGCGTATCTTCCGGCGCTGGCCAAGGAGCTCGGGCCGGACGCAGATATCTTGGTCTGCCTGTCCGGGCGGGGAGACAAGGATCTCGAGACGGTGATCGAGAAGCTCGAGGAAAGGGGCTGACCGGCGTGGGCCGCATCGCTGACGCGTTCGAGAACGCGCGCAAGGAGAATCGCGCTGCCCTCGTGATCTACCTCTGCGCCGGGGACCCTGATCTGAATGCGACCGTGGAGCTGGTCGTCGCTGCTGCCGACTCAGGCGCCGACGTCGTCGAGCTCGGGGTGCCATTCAGCGATCCGACCGCCGATGGTCCAGCGATTCAGCGTGCGGCGGAGCGATCGTTGCGCCGGGGAACGACGCTCGCCAAGGTGCTCGAAACGGTGCGCGTGATTCGTCGCCGCACGGAGGTACCGATTCTGCTCTTCGGCTACTACAATCCGATTCTCGCCTACGGTGAGCGGAAGCTCGTCGATGACGCCGCGGACAGCGGCGCCGATGGATTCCTCGTCGTCAATCTCCCGCCCGAGGAAAGCGGCGGGCTTCGAGGGCCCGCGGTCGCAAGAGGCCTCGACTTCGTTCCCCTCCTGGCTCCGACGAGCGATCCACATCGCATCAAACAGGCCGGTGAAATGGCGACTTCGTTCATCTATTACGTCTCGATGACCGGTGTGACAGGCTCGACGGCCACCGATTTGGCAAGCGCTTCCAAACGGGCGAGCGCATTGCAGCAGCAGCTCGGGCGCCCGCTCGCAATCGGCTTCGGTGTGAAGACCAAAGCCGACGTGGCGACCGTCTCGCCGCACGCCGACGGCGTCGTAGTTGGTAGCGCCGTGGTTCAAGTGATCGAGGCTGCGGCCAGCACCGACGAGGCGGTGGCTGCGGTCCGCACGCTGGTTTCCGAGCTGGCCGGTGGCCTTCGCCGGCAGTAATGGCCTTGCTTTGGTTTCAGAGGGACGATATTGTCTCTAAATGGCCAGTGTGGATGTCATTTCAGCCAACCTTCCCATTCTCCGCGAGCTCTGCGATCGGATTGGTCAGCTCGAGCTCGCGCAGAGGGTCGGCGTTTCGAGGCGCACCATCGCACGCCTCGAAAAAGCCGAAGTCGCGGACCCCGGGGTCGACCTGATGACACGCATCGGATCGGAGCTCGGAGTGACCCTCCCGGTACTCACCGAGCGAGCGCTGCGGGCCGTGAACCTGGCGCTGCCCGAGGACGTTTGCACGCTGCTCGCGTCCCCGGAAGGCCCGCAAACCCTAGAAGCCATGATCCGCGCCGCGCGACACCCCCGCTAGGCTACCCGACCTCGAGCCCGTCAGTCCTTTGGCTTCCTTATCCTAGCCAAACTGGTGGTGGCGGCTTCAGCGATGGCCTTCCTCAGACCATCATCGTCGACTCGGCTCAGCGCTCGTCCGAGCTCCTCGGGCAAGGCGGCCAAACGCACGGGCTCTGCTGGGCGCGGCGCAGCTTCGGGGCGCTTGGGGATGTCCGGCAAAGGCCCGACCTGGAAACGGATCTTCTCGATGCCGCTCGTCGGTGCGGCCTTGCGAAGGCGGGTGAGCAGATCCTCGCTGAGGTAGTGCAACTCGTTGGCCCAGACCGAAGAGCTGACGTGGACGATGAGAACCCCGCGTGAAAGCCGAACAGGACGCGCGTGCTCCAAGATGCGCGGGGGGACCGATCGAGACCACCAGGAGAATGCCTTCGCGGCTTCGAGTTGGTCAGGCGCTGGATAAACGCCCTTGAGCAACTTGGCGATGGACTCGAGCTTCCCCTTTTTGCGCCTAGCCATCGTCGAGGCTCGCCTTGTAGAGGGCGAGGAGATCGTCTTGGGTGCAGGGCCGAGGATTGAGCGCGTGACAGGAATCCGCAAACGCCAGGGCAGCCAAGCGCGGCAGTTGACCTTCTTCGATGCCCTGGGACCGAAGGTCAGCGGGCAGACCGATCGACTTCCGTAGGGCTCTCACGGCACCCGCGCACTCGAACGCCATCGTGCTTTCGTCACTGCCGCGGACGCCGAGCTGCAATGCGATCTCTGCGATGCGCTCCGGCACCGCCGCACGATTGAAGTCGAGCACCGCGGGTAGGCAGATCGCGTTCGCCAGCCCGTGATGCATTCCGAGCTCTGCCGAAAGTGGGTGCGCGAGAGAATGACAGGCACCAAGGCCCTTTTGGAAGGCGACCGCCCCCATCATGGCTGCCTTGAGCATGTCCTCGCGCGCCCGAAGGTCATCGCCATCGTCTGTCGCCGCTTTGAGCGAGCGATGGCAGAGTCGAACGCCGCCTAGCGCAATCGCATCGGCCATCGGGTGATCGCCGACGGATGCGTAAGCCTCGATGCAATGGGTGAGGGCGTCCATGCCCGTCGCCGCGGTCATGCCGGGTGGCATGGTTCGCGTCATGACTGGATCGAGAATGGCGACCTCCGGCAACAGCAGCGGCGAGAAGACCACGGTCTTTCGGTTCGTGGCTTGAATCGTCACCACGCCGCTCCGGCCGACTTCACTCCCCGTTCCTGCGGTCGTCGGGATCGCGATCATGGCTGGCAGAGGCGCCTTGATTTTGGCGCTGCCGCCAATGGCATCGTCGTATTCGGCCAGAGGTCCACTGTGTGTCGCGGACAGGCGCACCAGCTTGGCCACATCGAGCACGCTTCCACCCCCGACACCCAGCACCAAGTTGGCCTCGAAGTCGTGGTAGACCCGTGCTGCGCCTAGGACTTCGGTCTCGAGCGGGTTGGACGAGATCTCGAGCGTCGATTCGTGCGGGAGCCCTGCGGCATCGAGCGCGGCGCGAACCGGTTCGAGCAAGCCCGCCTTTTCGACACCGTGATCGGAAACCAGCAGCACGCGCTCGGCTCCGAGTCGTTGCGCCTCGTTCCCGCACTGCGTCACGGCGCCTTCGCCGAGGACGACCCGCGTCGGGAAGCTCCAGTAAACCAAGTTCGATGTGTCTGTCATTCTCTGCCTACGCGCCTCTCCATGAGCGCATGAATAGCATCATCGGAGCTCATGCGACCCTGAGAGAGGGCAACAAATGTCGATGAGATGGGTGTCTCGAGCCCGAGGCGTCGGGCGTGCTCCATCATTTGGGCCGCGACCTCGATGCCTTCGATGTACGCACCGGCTTCGCCGACCGCGCTGGCGAGCGTGGCCCCTTTCGCCAAAGCTCGGCCGAGCCGGATCTCGGGGCGTTCGTCTCCTGCGACGGCGGCGATCAGGTCGCCTAGGCCCGCGAGGCCCATGAAGGTCGACTCCTCGGCGCCGAGCGTCTGCCCGATGCGCGAGACTTCGACCATCCCGCGCGTCGCGAGCACCGCAAGCGTGCTGGGACCCACACCGACCTCTTTGGCATAGGCGAGAACGACCGTCAGAAAGCCGACCGTCGCGCTCGCAAGCTCGACGCCGACGACATCCGGCGTGTCATACACGCGAAGCTCCGAGCCGCCCAAAGCGTCGCGAACCATTTCAGTGAGCTCGGGAAAGCCGGTGCCAAGAATAGCGCCGCTAGGGCGCCCTTCGGCCAACGCGTCGGCGACGAGTGGGCCTGCGAGCGCACCGAGCCGTCTGCAGACAGTCTTTTCGGCGATCACCTTGGTGATGGTCTTGAGCTCGGGGCCTATCAGGCCGCGACTGATGTGCACCATCAAGTGCCGGCCGTCGACGACTTCGCCCAGCTGCTCGGCGGTCTCGATCGCATGCCGCGCCGGCACCGCCATGAAGATGAGCTCGCAGTTCCGGATGGAACCGATGTCGGTCGAGGTTTCGATTGGCTCGGGAAGCTCGCGCGCCCGTCGGCTCCAGACGACGACCTCGTGTCCATGTCGCGCCGACGCCTGCGCGATTGCGCGTCCAAATCCACCTGCCCCGACCACTCCGATGCGAAGGCTCATTGGCGACCCCCCAGCAGCTCGATCTCGCACGCTGCTTTTAGTTGTTCGGGGCTTGCGATCTCCTGGGCGAACGGGACCAGTCGGTTTTGGTAATAGAGCAGCAGGGCCGGGTCACCGATGACGATGCGATCGCCTTCCCGCGTGGCGGCCGTCGAATCGTGGTATCCGTTCCAGAAGCTCAGGGCGCGTTCGAGCAGCTCCTCTGGAGAGTCCTCTTTGACGACTTCGCTCGTTCGGACCCGGCCCTGCCCCTCGAGGGCGAGTAGGCGGTCGCGGGCCTCACCGAGCTCCCGGCAAAGAATTTCACTGTCCACCGCGATCTCGCCGCGAAGCCGCATCCGCGTGAATAGGTCCATGCCCGGGGTCGATTGCACCAGATCGCGGAACAGCACGTGGGCCACGACCTGCGTGCTCATCAGGACGGTCTCTTTTTCGTAGCGTTGCGCGAGCACCTCGCCGAGCTCGCGCGTGTACGAGGCATCGCGCGCTGCGTCGACCACGGCCTTGCCTCGATGCTCGATGTAGCCGCCGGCGTCGATCGACCGCCCGGTCGGCGTCAGCGACTGCCCCTCGGCGTCTACGGTATTGCCAAACGGGTCGATCGGCTCGCCGAATCGAATGATGCAGCCGCCGCGCATTCCGACCATCTTTCGGAAGAACGCGAACCAGCGATCGATCCGAGAGAATTCGTCGTCTTCGATGATGTACCGAGCCTGCCCTTCTTCGGTGAGCCAGTCCTTGATCAGCGTTTCGGCTTCGAGGACGAGCGCGTAGTTGATGGTCGTTGGAACGAACCAAACCGGACGGTCCACCCGTCGCACCCGATTGGTCGTGAATGCCCCGACCGCGGAGCCGAGAAGACCGAGCTTGAGGTGGCGGTCGATCATGCCCGAGCGGCTCCGGGTGCCTCCAGGGAAGAAAAGCGAATGGTAGCCGCGCTCGATCATCACCTGCGAGTACAGCTTCAGTACGCGCTTATATAAGCTGACCTGAATCCGCCGATCGACGCGATAGGCCCCCAGATTGTGCATGAAGAAGCTGATGATGGGGTTGGTGAACAGGTTCTTACCGGCGCCGTAGATGACCGGCGGCAGCCCGGATGTCTCGAGAGCCTGCGAAAGGACGATCGAATCGAGGTTCGACGAGTGCGTCGGGACGAAAACCAGGCTTCCCCGGTTTTGCAGGTTTCGAATGTGGTCGAGGTCTCCCTGGACCCGAAGCACGCGGTCGAGCGATGCTGGGGCCCCGTCCATCAAACCCTCCGTGAGGCGCCGCGGCTCCATGACGCCGCCGATCAGGCGCGGCGCAGCCCGGCGCGCGAAACGATAGACGCGGGGGTCGAAGTTGCCGGCGATGTCGCGGGCCATGTCGGTCACGATCGTGTGCAAGACCCGTCGCTGCTCGGAGTCGTCCATTTTGCCGATCCGGCGAATCATCGAGCGCCAATAGCCGAGCCGATCGCGCGCCTCGTCGTCGCGCTGTTTCTCGAGCCGTCTAATTTCATGGAAGGCCGCATCGTTGAGCGCCACTTCCAAGCCGCTGCGGTCGGTCTCGTGCGCGGCGCAGATTCGGTTCACGACGTCTGAGATGACATCGTCACGCTCGCTGTTGAACCAGAAGATTGACGGGTCGCTCGGCCGCGGAACGTACGGCCTGAGATGCGGAAGTCGAAGGGGGCGTTCCGATAAGAAGCGTTTCAGCATTGCAACATCCTAAACCGCCTCGAAGTAGCGGCGAAGCTCCCAGTCGCTGACGGCCTTGCGGTACTCTCGGCACTCCCAGTCTCGGGTACGAATGAAGTGATCGATGAAATCGTCGCCGAGCGCCAGTCGGGCGACCTCGCTGCCCCGAAGGCGTTCAACGGCGGCTTCGAGCGTGAGGGGAAGCGCAAGCGCTGGGTCACCGTCGCTGCTAGCATCACCGCGGGTCATCGCCGGTGGCTCGGTCTTCTCGGCGATCCCATACAGGCCCGCGCCGAGGCATGCCGCCATCGCGATGTACGGGTTGATGTCGGCGGCGGTCTGCCGGAACTCGATTCGCGTCGCGTGATCCGTCGGACCGAGGATGACCCGCGAGCCGCAGGTCCGATTTTCGATTCCCCAGGATGCGTTCAATGGAGCCCATACTCCAGGGACGTAGCGCTTGTAGCTGTTGACGAAGGGCGAATACAGGGCGGTGAGCTCCGGAGCGAGGGTCACCAGACCCGCCAAGTAGTGACGGCCGGTCTCACTCAATCGGTCGCTTCCCGCGGCCGCGAAGAGGTTGATCTGCTCTCCGGCGTCCCAGAGGCTCTGATGGATGTGTCCGCTCGAGCCGGGCAAGTCCGCGTTCCATTTGGCCATGAAGGTCACAGACAGATCGTGCCGCGCGCAGATCTGCTTGAGTGTCGTCTTGAAGAGCGCCGCCTTGTCCGCCGCGGCGAGCACATCGTCGTAGCGCAGCGCTGCTTCCCAGACGCCGGGGCCCGTTTCGGTGTGGATGCCTTCGATCTCGATGTCGTACTCGGCGCAGGTGTCCAAGATGTCGTCGACAAGGGCCTGATGCTGCCCAGCACGTAACCAGGAGTACCCGAACATGCCGGGGCTCAACGGTTCGAGATCTCGGAAATCCTTCTGATGCATCGACTCTGGGGTCTCTTGAAAGACCCAAAATTCGAACTCGGCGGAGAATTTGGCCGTGAACCCGGCAGCGTCTGCCTTCTCGATCACCTTCTTGAGCAAGTTCCGAGGGCATGCTGGGTGGGGCTTGCCGTCCTGGGTATAGAAGTCGACGAGGAAGTTCGCGGTGTCCGGCGCGTCCGGAAGAACACGAAAAGACGACGCATCGATCCGGGCCAAAGCATCCGGATAGCCCGTTTGCCAGCCGGTCACCGTGGCGTTGTCGTAGAGCTGGTCGCAGATGTCCCAGCCAAAAATGACGTCGCAGAAGCCGAATCCTTTATCGAGGGCGGACCAAAACTTCTCGAGGCTGATGTATTTGCCGCGCAGCAAGCCGTCGACGTCGAAACCACCGACCTTGACCTTCCGGATACCCTTCTCGTTGAATTCGCGACGTAGCTCTTCGCTCACAGATCCTCCTCGGCGGCGGAAGCATACCTGTTTTTTCGGCTGGCGGAGCAGGGAACCTGCTGACCGACCGGCGCAGCCTATTTCGCTGGAACGAAGCGGTGAACCAAGCCTAGACCCACGACGAACAAGACCGCGACCGAAGCGTGGCCCAAAAGCTCGTGTGACGTGCCTGGGACGGGGCAATGCGCTTTGAGCACGAAGTTCCCCGCAACCCCCGCGGCCGCTGCGGCGACGAGACTTCCAAGCGGATTGCCGCGATCGACCAGGCGAAGCAAAGCGTACACCGGTACCCCGAGTAGGAGCCCGACGCCCATGCAAGCCCCAGCCATGACGCTGCCAACGTGCTCATGCGTCGCTGCCTGCGCCGCGGGGTGCGGCCAGAACGCCGCCAAGACCGTTGCCCCGAGCGCGATGCAAACCAGACACACGGACTGCCAATGCGGGAGGGCAGGGAGGTGCACGGGGCGCGTGACCATGAACATCGCAATCACCAATAGGATACAGAATGTCGCCAGGCTGATCGTCCATTGAATCGTACGGGCTTGATCGCTGATCAACGGGAATGCGAACCAGCCCACGACCGCCAGCGTTGCGAACACAGCGAGCACGATCATCCGTCGTGCTGTCGTCGAGCGGCTCCTCAGGAAGCCCGCAATCGAGCGGTCGCTCTTTTCGCACTCCGCTTTCAGGTTGCCGAACATGCGGTCCATCCGCTCGGCGTTGCCGGGCATCCCTTGCGCATCGAGCTCGCGCAAGCGCTCCCCGAGGCCGGCCTCCGGCTTATTGCTGCCACTAGTCATTCATCACCACGTATTTCCAGGACCAACAATTGTTTCAAAGTTCTGTAGGCACGATGTGCGCGGACACGTACAGCACCCTCGGAAGTACCCACAATTTGGGCGACTTCGGCGTATGGCCGTTCTTGAAACCAATGAAGCTCCACCACTTCTCGCTGGCTGGTGGGCAGCTTTTCGAGGGCCACGTGAAGGAGCTCGGAGCGCTGGCGCAGCTCCAGGGGCATGAAATCGGCTTCCGGGGCGGCCTGCGTCTCGACCTCCAAGCTGGTCATCTTGCGTCGTTTCGTTCGACGCCAGTGCTCACGAACGAGGTTCATCGCGATGGTCATGACCCAAGGGCGCAGCTTGGAGCCCCGTCGAAAGTCGTTTCGTGCGCCGTGAAGCCGGAAAAACGTCTGCTGGACGATCTCCTCGGCCAGCTCGTCGTTGCGCAGGTGGCGTCGAGTGAGCCGAAGAAGGATGGGCCCGTATCGTTCGAACAGGAGTCGAAACGCAGCCTCGTCCCCATCGACGTAGGCGTCCATCAGCTCTTCGTCGGTCCGTTTGGATTTGGGTTCGCTACTCGCCATAGTCTGCGCCTTGGTCGAGGCCCAAGTGGAGCGTCGCATCGTTTGGACTGTGCCTCGAGTCCCACCAGTAACCCGCGAACAGGAGGCTGCCCAACAGGATCGAGAGTAGGGTGACTTGACGCCAGCGAAGCATGCGATCGGAGCGGAAGTCTTCAACTTGTACGGGCTTGATCGGGATTGGACGCGCGCCCGACGTGCTGAGAATCTTCCCGGGCGGGTGGCTGCTGGTCGCAAGCGTGGGCGGAAGAGGCGAGTTGAGCGAGGGAACGGGGATGGAACCGATGTTCGAAGTTTCCATCCACGGTGCGATGTCTTGGGTCTGAGGGTTCTGCTTGGCCGATTCGACCTCGAGCCAGTCGAGCGCCGCGCGCATCGCGGCCGCGTCGGCGTATCGATTCTGTGGATGCCTAGCCATCGCCCGCCTGATCACATCGGGCAGACCGGGAACATCGTCAAACCCATCGTCGGGCTCCCAGCCCACCCTCGGTGAGCCGATCACCATGTGGTGCAGCAATGCCCCAACGGAATACAGGTCCGCGGAGGGGGTCGTCGTTCCGCCGCCAAACAGCTCGGGCGCCATGTAGGCGACCGCATGTTTGCCCGAGCCGGTGTGGGCAGCATGCGGGCTCGCTTCCGGAAAGGCGCGGATCAGAGGGACGACGCCCAAGCCGACCAGCTGTGCGCCAAGACGCCCGTTTCGCCGTCGGCCGACCACGATGTTCTGCGGAGTCAGGTCACCGTGCGTGAGACCCTGCGCGTGCGCCGCGTCGAGAGCGTCCAGTACTTCAAATGCCAAACGAAGAACAGTCAGGGAGCTCAGCGGGCGATCGCGCAGCAAGGTACCGAGAGGGGTGCCCCGCATATCTTCAAAGGCCAGGTAGGGGACACCGTCGATGATGCCCGCGTCGAGCACGCGTGCGACGGCGCCTGAGCGGATCGACCCAAGCCTGTGCGCAAGCTCGGAGAAAGCGGTCTCGGCCCGCTTCGAGCGGCTCAAGTCGATTGGGAGTACGCAGAGGATGAGGGGCGTGCCTTCGGAGGTCGCGCGGTAATACGAAGCGACCCCGCCCCAGGGCAAAGTGCCGTCGACCGCATAGCGCCCTGCAAAGAGCTCTTCCGGCGGGGGATACGCGCCACCAGGCGAGGGAAACATCGAGGTTGAGGATAGACCCAATGGCCCGTCGCCGCGAGACTTTGGTGTTGCGCCCGCAAAACCGTTCATCGGGGGTCGTCCCGGTCGTCTCTTCGAAGACGATTGGCGATGTATTCGCCACCGGCCTCGAGCGCTTCCGGATCGTTGAGTGCCGAGAGCAAAGCGTTCGCGTCTTCACGTGCATCGAAGCGGCCGCCGCGAATCGCGAGGATTTGTTGCTTGGTGATTCGGAGCACGAACTTTGGCTTGCCTGCGATGGTGTCGACCAGGCTTTCGAGCTCCCCGTCCAGGCGATCGGTCGGAACGACGCGGC
>RCNF010001192.1_pt1 | contig 13654 bp, 8 predicted proteins | sample 2041311 | NCBI WGS metagenome assembly RCNF01 (sample SAMN09708228, study PRJNA481090) | Marine sediment metagenome, whole genome shotgun sequencing project. | biome: marine sediment; feature: ocean; material: sediment; isolation source: Sewage treatment plant 2 marine sediment (STP2) ... | reverse complement strand
TCAGCCTTGATCTTTTCGTTCTTTTGCATCAAGGCAAAAGGACAAAGAACAATATTTTACGAGCCTTTCTTTCCAACTAAAAATATTTATTAAATCGAACCCTTTACGTCAGTGTTGTTTTAAAAGCGGGTTAAGAATTTTTGAAACCTGCTTGAAAGTCAAAAGTCAAAAGCCGAAAGTCGAAGGTCTAATGTCTAATGTCGAAGTGTTCATCCAAACTAAAATTATTGATTAAATCGGATCGGCCTATTTTATTTTTTGTCTTGTATCCTAATAATTTTAGCATGGACGAAGGTAGCAGCCATCGAATGCAATGGCTTGGGCTGCGATGGCTAAAAATTATTAGAGAGATGCACAGAAAAATAAAATCAGCCTTGATCTTTTCGTTCTTTTGCATCAAGGCAAAAGGACAAAGAACAATATTTTACGAGTCTTTCTTTCCAACTAAAATTATTAATTAAATCGAATCCTTTACGCCAGTGTAGTTTTAAAAGCGGGTTAAGAATTTTTGAAACCTGCTTGAATACCTGCCTCGCCGGCATGGCGGGTCGAATATTGAACAGCGAAATTTAAAGTTCAAGATTGAACTTTTTTCTAAGCAAGGCTATAGCCTCATTCTTCTCTTTGAGTAATTCATATTTTTCCTGAGGCGTATAGGCAAAACGTTTTGTGTGGTCTTCGTTGACAGTAATTTTAAAATCGATGTCATAGTTATTTAATTTTTCCCGTAAAAAGCGCAGTACTCTTGGCCTAACTTTTAAAAGCTCGACCTTCATTAACTCATTTGGATAAGAGACATGGATCATTTGGCCCTTTAGTTTAGGCGTATCTGCATTTAGGATGGAGGCCAGTATCTTTTCTCCTTTTTTATGCAATTCGTCCACATAGGCATCCCAGACTTCGAAGAATCTGACTTGGGTAAACGGATCTTTAGGCAGGTCTATGATTTCTTCCCTTTGTTCCCTTTTCTTTTTTAGGATGGCTTCTTCCTCCTTGTTCCTTTTTAAACTAGACAAGGAAAGAGCAGAGTTTCGACGACCCGTTTGCTTGAACTCAAGCGGCTTTGGTTTTGCAAGTTTTTTTTCACTACTTTGTTTTGTTTGCAAAGGGGTATCTATCCTGCTAACAGGAGGTGCAGGAGGGAGCTTGACCGAGGTGTCTTTTTGAGCAAGCTGAACTTCTTTGGGCCGGGCTTCCGTTTTCGGAGGCGCAGCTGTGGTTAAGAAGTGAAATGAAGGAACTATAAAACGTTTAGATTTTTTTTTTGCCATCAAAAGTGATGGAGGCAATTTTCATTAAGGTGAGTTCAACAAGGAGTCGCTGGTTCTTGCTGTTCTTGAAGTTCAGGTCGCAGTCATTGGCCAGATCAATGGCCCTCATCAGGAACCGCAGATCGGATTTTTTAGATTGCTCCAAATATTGTTTTTTGGTCCTATCTCCAACTTCAAGTAATTCAATCGTGGCCGGATCTTTTGCCACCAGCAAATCTCTGAAATGGGAGGCCAGGCCAATGATAAAGTGATGGCCTTCAAATCCTTTGGCCATAATATTGTTCAAAGAGATCAATACCTGTGGAATATTGTTGTTTAATAAGAGATCCGTTACCTGAAAATAGACATCGTGATCGAGTACATTTAAATTTTCGGAAACGGCGTTTCGATCCAGGGTAGAACCTGAGAAGCTCACCACCCGGTCAAAAATTGACAAGGCATCTCTTAAGGCTCCATCGGCCTTTTGAGCTATGATATGTAAGGCATCATCTTCGGCCTCAACCTTTTCGCTTTTGGCGATTTTATGCAGGTATTCTTTAATGTTTAATACCCCAATACGCTTGAAATCGAAGATCTGACATCTCGATAAAATTGTGGGGATGATCTTGTGTTTTTCTGTGGTCGCCAGGATAAAGATGGCATGTGCAGGTGGTTCTTCCAGTGTTTTTAGAAAGGCATTAAAAGCCGATGGAGAAAGCATATGCACCTCATCTATAATATACACTTTAAACTTACCGGTTTGGGGTGGAATTCTCACCTGTTCGGTAAGCGTTCTGATGTCGTCTACCGAATTGTTGGAAGCGGCATCCAACTCAAAAATGTTGAAGGCAAAATCTTCATCCTCCATGTCTTGGTCCATACTATCCTGATTGATCCTTTTGGCAAGGATCCTGGCGCAGGTGGTTTTACCCACACCTCTCGGACCGGTAAATAATAAGGCTTGTGCCAAATGGTTATTCTTAATAGCGTTCTCCAGCGTGTTCGTAATGGCCTGCTGACCTACGACATCACTAAATACCTGTGGTCGGTATTTACGAGCTGATACTATAAAATGTTCCATTTGATTCTTTCTTGAAGGAAACAAATGTATGAATATCCAAATGTTTTTACAACTAAAATAAAAGGCCAGCGCCTTCAGTAAGGCATATCCTTTGACAGGATTTTCCTAAAGTCATGACTTTGAGGAAAGCAGATAAATTTCAGTTTGTATTTTATTTGCAAATTTCAATGATTCATATCTCAGCCTGAAGAATCTCTTGCCGGCTCAAGAAACAACTACCTGATCTTTTTTAGGAATAGATCTTGTCATACAAATGTTTGTATTTTTTTAGGATCACCACTCTCTTTGGTTTAAAGGTAGGGGTAAGGAGGTCATTATCCACAGACCAAACATCAGGAGTAATTTCAATGGTTTTAATGGTTTCCCATTTTCCAAAATGTTGATTGCCATGATCTATTTCTTCCATAATTCTTTCATGAACAGCTTTATTGACAGCCATTTCCTCAGGTGTATTACCGCAATCGACATTATGGCGCCTGGCCCATTCGCGAACAAAATCAAAATTCGGTTGCAAGATTGCAGCAGGCATTTTCTGACCTTCTCCAATAACCAGAATTTGTTCAATAAATCGGGATTGTTTCATTTCATTTTCAAGAAGCGTTGGTGAGATATACTTACCCCCAGAGGTCTTAAAAATTTCCTTTTTCCTTCCTGTTATTTTAAGGAATCCATCTTTGTCAATCTCTCCTTTGTCACCTGTATGAAAATAGTCGCCTGTCATTACTTGAGCTGTTTTTTCAGGATCCTTATAATAGCCCTGCATCACATTAGGGCCCTTGATAAGGATTTCTCCATCTTCAGCAATCTCAATGTCTACATTGTCAATGGCCTTTCCAACGGTTCCAATTTTAAAATTTTCATCCTTATACACATTAACCGAAACCACGGGTGAAGTTTCTGTGAGCCCATAACCTTCCATAACCTGCATTCCTGCGGCGGTAAAAATTCTGGTAAGTCTGGGTTGAAGAGCAGCAGAACCAGAAACCATGGTGCTTAATTTTCCACCAAGCGCTTCTCTCCATTTACTGAAGATCAATTTGTTGGCCAAAGCGAGTTTTTTTTCGTACCACCATCCATTTCTTCCATAGGGCTCGTATGCCATTCCAAGGTCCACGGCCCAGAAAAAAAGAATTTTCTTGATCCCTGTTAATGCCGATCCCTTGGCGATGATACTGTCATAGATCTTCTCCAATAATCTGGGAACCACGCTCATAAAATTGGGTTGTACCTCTTTTATATTGTCGGCAATTTTTTCGATAGACTCAGCAAAATGTATGGTTAGGCCCGAATAGATATATAAATAGTGGAGCATTCGCTCAAAAACATGGCATACCGGTAGAAAACTTAACACAGTACTTTCTCCGGAGACGATGGGTAATCTCGGTACACTGTCTAATACATTGCTTACGATATTGTGATGGGAGAGCATTACCCCTTTTGGAACTCCGGTGGTTCCCGAAGTATAGATAATGGTAGCCAGATCGCTGGGTTTTACCTTGTTTTTTAAGGTATCAACTTTTTCCTGTAAAGACAGATCCGATCCCAGCGTAAAAACTTCTTCCCAATGATCGCAGTCTTTTAATTCGTCAAAAGAGAAGATTTTTTTTAAAGTCTTGACTTCGTCGATCACCGCATTTGCTTTTTCAAAAAGTGTCTCATCCGAAAGAAAACAATAGGTTACTTCAGCATGATTAAAAATATATTTATAATCGGACTCGCTGATCGTTGGGTAAATAGGCACGTTGACGGCCCCAATCTGCAGCAACGCGATGTCTAAGATATTCCATTCGGTTCTGTTTGAAGAGGAAATCAGGGCGATTTTGTGGCCAGGCTTTACCCCAAGGGCAAGCAATCCTCGGCTCACAATATTCACTTTTAAAATGAATTCATTGGAAGAGGTGCTTACCCATTCACCACTTGCTTTTGATACAAAGGTCCTTGCAAGGTTATATTTATCAAGTTGATAATAAGCGAAATCAAAAATTCTGGTTATTTCCATAAATATGCCCTGTATTTATTAATAATGCAAAATAAGGAATTTAAATTAATATTTAAAATCATTCTGAAAAGCATAAAATTTCTTGAACTATTCATGTTCTAAACCTCATGCAATTGTATATCTTTGCTGCTGAAAAAAATAAGGAAGATCAAGGCCCTGGCCTTGTATAAAGGCGGGATGTTGCTTATTTTTGAAGACTTAAAATTATTGGGATGAAGATATCATATAATTGGTTAAAAGAATTTTTAAACATTGATCTTGAAGCTGAAAAAGTGAGTGAGATCTTAACTGATTTAGGATTGGAAGTGGAAGGTATTGAAACTTTCGAATCGATTAAAGGCAATCTTGAAGGTGTGGTTGTTGGTAAAGTGATGAGTTGTGAGCAACACCCTAATGCAGATCGATTGAAAATTACCCAGGTGGACCTCGGTGATGGGGTACCGGTTCAAATCGTATGTGGTGCGCCTAATGTGGCCAAAGGTCAGAAAGTTCCTGTGGCTACCATTGGAACGACACTTTACACTGAGAATGGGGAGGATTTTAAAATCAAAAAAGGAAAAATAAGAGGTGAATTCAGTCATGGAATGATCTGTGCTGAAGACGAACTGGGTCTTGGCTCGGGTCATGACGGCATTATGGTGTTAGCAGCCGACACGAAAATTGGTTCGGATGCTGCCGACATTTTTGACCTTTACAGTGATCAAGTATTTGAAATTGGTTTAACGCCTAACAGGGCCGACGCCATGAGTCATTTGGGTGTTGCAAGAGATTTGTACGCTGGTTTGTTGCAGATCGAAGAGATGCAAACGAAATTAAATACGCCGTCTGTAAGTGATTTTCATGTTGACGAACGCACCTTCAGTATAAAGGTCGAAGTAGCCGATCAAAAGCAGGTGCCGAGATATGCGGGTATCACTATTACCGACTTAAAAATTGAGCAATCTCCAGCCTGGCTGCAGAACAGATTAAAAGCGATTGGTTTAGGTGCGATCAACAATGTGGTGGATATCACAAATTATATCCTTCATGGACTTGGTCAGCCCCTGCATGCTTTTGATGCAGACAAGATCAAAGGAGATAAGATTGTTGTTAAGAACCTGCCTACAGGAACAAAATTTGTAGGACTTGATGGCGTTGAAAGAGAATTGCACAAAGATGATATTATGATCTGTGATGGGAAAAGCAACCCCATGTGCCTTGGAGGTGTTTTTGGCGGCTTGAAATCAGGTATCACTGAAAACACGACAAGCATCTTCCTGGAAGCTGCATATTTCAACCCGGTTTCAATACGGCAAACAGCCAAAAGACATGGGTTAAATACGGATGCTTCCTTTAGATTTGAGAGAGGGATCGATCCTAATACAGTTGTTTATGCACTCAAACGTGCAGCCATCTGGATCGCTGAACTTGCGAATGGAAAGATTGTATCTGATGTGATTGACTTGTATCCCAGTAAAATAGAAGATTTTCAAGTAACTTTCTCTTATGAAAAGGCTTTTAAACTCATCGGAGAGGAAATTCCAGCCGATACGATCAAAGATATTCTGGCCTCCCTCGATATTCGAATAAACCATCAAACTGAATCAGGCTTAGGACTTACGATTCCGGCCTATCGGGTTGACGTGACCCGGGAAGCCGATATTGTTGAAGAGATTTTAAGGGTATATGGCTATAACAATGTCGATATCCCCGAAAAGATCAAAATTTCAGTAGGCAGTTCCAACAAATGGAGCCCTGAAAAAATTGAGACGGTGGCTTCCGATTTTCTAATCTCAAACGGGATTTATGAATCTATGAGCAACTCTCTTACCAAACCTGAATATTCGGATGTTTCAGAAAGCGTTCACAAAGATAAAAATGTAGAAATTCTAAATCCTTTGAGCGGAGACCTTTCGGTGATGAGACAATCGATGTTGTTCGGTTTGCTCGAGGCAATTTCATACAATATCAACAGAAGGAACAGTAACCTGAAAATGTTTGAATTTGGCAAGACCTACCACAAATATGAGAAGGGGTATGCTGAAGAAAGACATTTGGCCCTGGCCTTTACAGGTAAAAGGTCAGATGAGCATTGGTCACAGGCCGATAAGGCTTCTGATATCTTCTATATAAAGGGGGTAGTAAAGACCTTGATGGAAAGACTTGGGATCACTGATATGAAATATACCAGAACCCAAAACGATATTTTTTCAGAAGGAATAAGCCTGCAATTGGGTAAGATAAAAATTGTAGAATTTGGAGTGGTGAGCCAAACAATTCTTGAAAAATTTGGAATCAAACAGGAAGTTTTATTTGCAGATTTCAACTGGAACAATGTGATCGCCAATGTTGGAAAGAAAAAGATAAAGATTTCCGGGGTGCCTAAGTATCCTGAGGTAAAAAGAGATCTGGCCTTGTTGCTGGATGACAAGGTGGATTTTATTGACCTGTATAATTATGCCTTCCAAAGTGAAAGAAAGTTTTTAAAAAATGTAGATCTTTTTGATGTTTATATGGGCGATAAATTGCCTGAAGGTAAAAAGTCATACGCCTTGAGTTTTATCTTGCAGGATGAAAATAAGACCTTGACCGATAAGCAAATCGACAAAATCATGACTAAATTACAAAAAGGTTTTAAAATGCAATTTGAAGCCGAATTAAGATAGCCTTAATACTATGCCTATGTATAAATTACTGGTTAGAAGCATACTTTTTCAATTTGACCCTGAAAAGGTTCATCACTTTACTTTTTCTGTGATCAAAGCAATCATGAAGTTGCCCTTAATTCCAAGGCTCATAAAGGGTATATTTAGTGTTGAAAGCCCCAAACTCAAAAGAGAGTTACTGGGCCTTACGTTTGATAATCCGGTAGGTTTGGCCGCAGGATTCGATAAGAACGCCCTATTATTTGACGAGTTTGCCAATTATGGTTTTGGTTTTATTGAAATCGGGACTGTTACTCCCAAACCACAACCCGGAAACCCTAAAAAGAGAATTTTTAGATTAAAGGCTGATGAAGCATTGATCAACAGGATGGGTTTCAACAATGACGGAGTGGATGTGGTGGTTGAAAGATTGCGCAATAGAAAAACCGATATCATTATTGGAGGTAATATTGGCAAAAACAAAGTGACACCCAATGAGCGTGCCATTGATGATTATATGATCTGTTTTGAAAAGCTCTTTGACGTGGTAGATTACTTTGTAGTCAATGTGAGTTCACCTAACACGCCCAACCTCCGTGCCCTTCAGGATAAAGAACCGCTCACCAATTTGTTGCAAACACTTCAGAATGAAAACAATAAAAAGAAGGCGCAAAAACCTATCCTTTTAAAAATAGCACCAGACCTTACTGACAGTCAGCTTTTAGATATTATAGCTATCGTTAATACGACTAAGATCGCTGGCGTTATTGCCACCAATACCACCTTATCCAGAGAAGGACTTAAGTCTGAACACAAGACAGAAACCGGAGGCTTGAGTGGCAAACCGATCAAAGACAGATCTACTGAAGTGATTCGATTTTTAGCTGAAAAGTCTGATAAATCCTTTGCTATCATTGGAGTGGGAGGGATACACTCAGCCGACGATGCAAAAGAAAAACTTGAGGCCGGGGCAGATCTGATTCAGTTGTATACGGGTTTTATTTATGAAGGTCCGGGACTTGTAAAAAGAATCAACAAGAGTTTGATATAAGCTGTCGCTATTGGCTTTCGACTAAATGTGTTTGAGTAGTTCGAGAGGCTAAACTATAATTCGCAAGCACAGAATTTTTCAAGTATTCAGCCTCGGGGTAATAAATGAAAAGCAGTGATCCATTCTTGATCTTATGCACGATTTGATCATAATCTTTTTGAGGTAAAGAAGGACAACCTAAACTCCGACCCAATCTCCCATTTTTTTGAATAAATACTGAGCTCACATAATCGGCTGCATGAATCACAATGGCCCTTTTTCGCGCATTGCTGTTGCTGTACTCAAGACCGTCTAATCTCAGTGATAAGCCGTGTTTACCTTGGTAGGTTTCACCTGTGCGGTAAAATCCAATACTGCTTTTAAAGGAGCCTATCTTGTTAGAAAAATATTTTGCGTACTCACCACCGGAGTTTTTTCCATGTGCCACTATGCTTTTGTGCAGGATCTTTTTCTTTTCAATGTCGATTAGGAAAAACCTGTTCTTGTTCGCAGATACGCTCATATCGATTACGGTAAGAAAACTACCAGCTTCTATCTTGCCCTCCTTTTGTAATTTCAGATAGCCTTTAAGGGCGGTTTCAAAGGGCTTATAATCAAGGTCTGCATCATCAAGTTCATGGTAGAGGTTTACAGAATAGGCTTTAAAATCGTCAACATCAACAGCGTTGTATCGTGTTTCAGGAGCCGCAGAAAATACGGGGCTAGTCATGGTAAAGATGACTAAACAAAGAAAGAGAAATTCTTTTCTGATCATATTCAAGTTACTAAAAAGGCGGCGGTTGATATTCTTGCAGAAAACAGTTTCAGCTGCTCCACAAGCAGTTGCAAATGTACTATATTTCTGAAAAACAACAATAGATTATAAATAATTTAACTGAATATCAGTGATCTATGTTACATATAAAAGCTCTTGTTACGAATAAAGACTCTTGAATTTTACCGGATCACTCTCCTGCATTACTCTGTAAACACCTTCGAAAATATCGTTGACGGAGGGCTTGGAAAAATAATCACCATCCGTGCCATAGGCAGGTCTGTGAGACTTGGCCGTTATGGTAGTTGGTTTGCTGTCAAGGAAATGATACGCCCCTTGTTTATTGATAATTTCATCCAGTAAATAGGCTGATGCCCCACCTGGAACATCTTCGTCAATAATCACCAGTCTATTCGTTTTTTGTACACTTAACAATACCTCTTGCTCAAGATCAAAAGGTAACAGTGATTGCACATCTATGATCTCTGCATCTATTCCGACTTGTGACAGGTCTTTTGAAGCCTCTTCAACAATTTTAAGTGTTGCACCATAGGATATCAAGGTGATATCACTTCCTTCTTTGACGGTTTCTACCACGCCAATTGGCGTCGTAAATTCACCTAAATTGGTTGGAATACTTTCTTTTAGTCTATAGCCGTTCAGGTTCTCTATGACAATAGCAGGTTCATCTGATTTCATTAATGTATTGTAGAAACCGGCAGCCTTGGTCATATTTCGCGGGACCAGAATATAAATTCCTCGAAACAGATTGATCAAACTTCCCATTTGCGAACCCGAATGCCAGATTCCTTCGAGGCGATGCCCTCTTGTTCTGATGATCAGTGGAGCAATTTGCTTCCCAAAGGTTCTGTATCGCAATGTGGCCAGATCATCTGTAAGTACCTGGGTTGCGTAAAAAATATAATCAAGGTATTGGATTTCTGCAATGGGTCTTAAGCCTCTCATTGCCATTCCAATGCCTTGGCCAATGATGGTGACTTCCCTAATTCCGGTATCGTATACCCTTTCTTCTCCATATTTTTCCTGAAGACCTTCAAGGCCCTGGTTCACATCGCCAATTTTTCCTGAATCTTCTCCGAAAATCAGTATTTTTTTATGTTTACTCAGCAAGGCATCGAAGTTGTTTCGGATGACTACTCTTGCGTCAACATCCTCTGCTTCCTCGTCGTATTCTGCTTCAATTTCCTCAATATTAGTTGCATTACCATCAAGTTCACTATGCAGATGAGCGCTGTATTTAGGTTGTTGAAGGGCATGATAGTCCATGAGCCATTTCTGAAGCTTTTCCTTTTCAAGGAAGTCTTCATCTCTTAGATAAATCAGGCTCTTCCTTCCAACACTGAGGATGTTTTTTCTAATAGGCTCCTCAATTGACGCCAATTCTCTTTTTAGTTTGTCAATAAAAATTTCATTTTCACTTTTTCTGGCAACTTTATCAAGAAGCGAAAGGAGTTCCTTTCTCTCCTGAAGCATGGGTTTTAGATAGTTGTTCCAAGATTCATTTTTGGCATTCCTCACTTCAACTTTTGCGGCTTTTTCTATGGCAACAAGTTCTTGCTCATTTTCAACGAACTTTAAGAATTGACCATCCTGATCTTCCAATTCAAAATGTAAGATCCATTCTCTCATTTTGGAGATACAATCATGCTCTTTTTCCCAGCGTAGTCTGTCCTGGTTTTTATATCGTTCATGAGACCCTGAGGTTGAATGTCCTTGGGGTTGGGTTAGTTCTTTAACATGTATGATTACCGGGACGTGTTCTTCCCGTGCAATAGCTGAAGCTTTGGTATAGACGTCGACAAGTTGGGTATAATTCCATCCATTGACCACAAAAATTTCATAGCCGGATCCTTTACCATCTCTTTGAAATCCTTGGAGAATCTCAGAGATACTTTCCTTGGTCGTTTGATATTTGGAATGAACTGAAATGCCGTAATCATCATCCCAGATACTGATCACCATAGGAACTTTCAGTACTCCTGCGGCGTTTATGGTTTCAAAGAAAGGGCCTTCTGAAGTGCTCGCATTTCCTATGGTACCCCAGGCTACTTCATTGCCATTCGATGAAAGAATACCTTGCTCATCAAGGCCTTCAATTTTTCTAAATTTTTTGGAAGCTTCTGCCAGCCCCAGTAATCGTGGCATCTGACCTGCAGTAGGAGAGATATCTGAACTCACATTGTACTGATCTTTAAGCTGCTTCCAGCTACCATCTTCATTGATCGAATGCGTCGCAAAATGACCATTCATTTGGCGTCCGGCCGAAAAGGAATCTGCTACGATATCCGCATGAGCGTAAAGGCTAGAAAAAAAATGCGTTGGGGTGTATTCTCCTATGGCCATCATAAAAGTTTGATCACGGTAATATCCCGATCGCCAGTCTCCTTTTTTAAAGGCTTTGGCCATAGCGAGCTGAGGAACTTCTTTACCTCCTCCAAAAATTCCAAACTTGGCTTTTCCTGTTAAAACCTCTCGTCGGCCAATAAGACTGCATTCTCTGCTCAGTACGGCAATTTTATAGTCGTTGATGACCTCATTTTTAAATTCAAGAAAAGACAATTTTTTCGAAGATTCGACCGCCTTATTGATCATGTACATAAGTCTTTAGGAGTTGAGCAAATATACAAAAAGAAGGGCAAATTATGACCGCACCTAACTTACTGAAAACGAGTGAAAAATACTTTTTCTTTTTTTATTGATGTTTATAAATCAATAAAAGCCTCTCTTTATAAAATTGTAAACCCGTTCTATGTCTATGGTGAGAACAAATCTGATTCTGGAAGCATAATCAGAGAATTCGGGCTCAAAACCATTACTGGATTGAAGGGGGAAATAGACTTCCAGGAAATTGTGAATAAAATTTAATCTGACACCCGTATCATACTTGAATCGAGCGTCCTCATTACGATTTTTTAGAAATCCCGCATCGGCATAGAGTTCAATGAATCTCCAGACGCCAATACTGGCGTTGGTGGTAAGAATCCACTCATTCGCATAAGGATCTTCAAAAATACTTTTAAATCCTCCTTCTGTTATGATGATTTGTTGACTTAAAAACCCAGAGTCTTCAGATCGGCCCAGGTAATTCAGGTCAAATAGGTAATCGCTGGGTCTGTCAATTGAATAACTAAAAAAATCACTTTCGGTATTATTGAAAATAAAAGCACCAAAGAACAATCTGAGATCCAGATAGCGATTGATGCTAGTGAGTTTGCGGTATCTCACGTCAACAGAGGTCTTACTAAAATTTTCGTTGTATTGAAAATCAGCAAAATATCTTATGTCATTAATGATATCTGGGTTTGAATAAGAGTAACGTAAATCGAATACATTATACTTAAAGGTTTCAGAGAATTCTACACCGGTGGGCTCTTCTTTATCAACCATAACATAACGGGCCAGTAAACCTTCCCCACCCGCATCTCGAAGGGTTTTTCTTTTAAAATTTATTAGAAAAAAGGGGGTGAGCTTGTTAAAAGCCAGGTCATTGTCATAATGAGATCGACCGCCAGAAATTCCGGCTCTGTATCTGTAAACACTTGTATACTGTGGTAGGTGCTCATAGGCAAAGGAAAAATTACCGGTAACCGTATTGCTTTTAAATCCGTACACCGGAGTTAGCGAGAATAGCCATTTCTTTTTGAATAAGGCCTGGTTATAAAGATTAAGTCCGAGTAATAAACCGTCGTAGAAATTATAATCGATAATAGGTTTGTAGAATACCTGATTGTAATAAGGGTTCTCAATATCTTTAAAAAATTCCGCTAGATTAGGTTTTATAACTGTTCTTGTTTGTAAACCGAAAAAAGTGGACCATTCATTTGAGAGGTCGTATTTTATTAAGACAGGAGTTTCAAAAGTATAAAAACCAATATTCTCTCTAATTGAGAGACCATTTTGAAGCGTCAATTTATCTGATAGCGAGATGTTATGAAAAAGACTGACATTGATGGGACTATCTTTAATTTCAAATAGCGGTTCTTTTTGAGCTGAAGCAATGGCTGTGATAAAATCTATAAAAACTATTAATGTTTTCATTTTTTAAATTTGTTACGGATTGGTTTTGTCAAAATGTTTTACAACGGTTTAGCTATGAGGAGTGCGGAGGCAAGTAAACTTTTCGTTTCCGTCTGCGCACGTAGCCAAAGCTTTTTGTTTTGATTTTGTGCTTTAGCTGCAAAAAGAGAGCACAAGAACACTATTACTAAAAAAAAATCATTAAAAGTTCATTTAATTTTTGAAGTAATAAAACTAAATGAATCGAGATTAAAAAGGTTTTAAAATCTTAACATTGAATAAATCGGCACCTATTTATTAGAATTTCGATACGTATTTGGGGTCTTTCCAGTAACTTTCTTAAATGCTTTGTAGAAGGTTGTTTTTGAAGTAAAACCAGATTCTAATCCTATGGCTAATAGACTGTAGTTTTTAAATTCTGAATCTAAAATCATTTCCTTAACAGCTTCTACACGATATCGATTTATGTAATTTGCAAAATTTTCCCCTGTTATAGTATTTACAAGTTGAGAAACGTAGCCTGCACTTATGCCTAACTTCTTAGCAATTTTTTCTCTATTTAATGTGTTATCTCTATAAATTTGATGGTTCTTACATAGAATTTCAAGTTTTTTAAAATACTGATTGTCTGGTGTAAGAGATTCTTTTTTAGTATTAATATCAGTCGATACCTTGTTGAAAGGAATTAATAAACCATTATTCAACAATGAGTTGATTCCTGTTTTGTCTCTAGCAAGTTTAAATTTATAAATTCCAATGTATGCTGTCCAATGGATTAAGAATGTTGCAAATAATGCTAGAATTTTCATAATATATGAAATGTCATATTGCAAAAATAAGGCTATGAGAATGGCGGT
>RCNF010001191.1_pt1 | contig 13656 bp, 9 predicted proteins | sample 2041311 | NCBI WGS metagenome assembly RCNF01 (sample SAMN09708228, study PRJNA481090) | Marine sediment metagenome, whole genome shotgun sequencing project. | biome: marine sediment; feature: ocean; material: sediment; isolation source: Sewage treatment plant 2 marine sediment (STP2) ... | reverse complement strand
CCACTTCATCACCTGACACCACTGGACAATCGGTTGACGGCGGTAAACATGGCACCCTGCTGGGCCGTTATGCTCAGGCGCAGAAACCAATGACCGAGAGCTGTCTATGGGACCACCGGTCGATGGGTGGGATGGGCGGCGATTGATGCTGCGGCTCATTAATTGAAGGTGCGTTTCTAAGCGGCGCCGTCATGGCCGGCAGGATCCTCGCCGACCTCCCCTGACCGAGATCCGCGTTTCTCCTTTGAAATTTCATAATTTCATTTATACCGACAGATAAGGCCTACCGATTGACAGCCTCATTTGACAATTCATCCAGTTGCCATAATATTGCAACCTCAAGGCTGTCCTGCACACGAACAGGATCGCCATCGTTCTTTTCACATGACCGAGGCCATCGATTTCCGGTGGCGGAAGATGGTCAGAACCCGGTGTCTGCTTAATGGTCGTCATTGGGTCGGAAAATAATTTAAGCAGCCTACCCGAATTTCAGGGGAAAATGCGTCAGGAACGGGTGAGCGACCCGGCCGCTTTTATCGGGTTCAATTCATGAAGTATTTCAACTAAGGCACGGCCAACGCTGGACGCTCCTGCCACGTGGGATGGCGAAGGGATTAACATGACGACCAACGGCAAGAAAATGAAATTTTTGGTAACCGGGGCTTCCGGTTTTATCGGTTATGAGGTATCCCGTCAGCTTTCGCGCGATGGGTATCGACCCCGGCTGATGATCCGTCAACCGGGCGATGATTGCGAGATCTGTCGGTTCGATGCGGATATAGCCCTGGCTGACCTGAGACATCCCGACTGCCTGCGGCAAGCCGTCAAAGGTGTTGACGGCATCATTCACCTCGGGGCAAGGGCCACTTTCGAATCATACACCACGTTGAAGCCATCCATCCTGGACGGGTCGATCGCCTTGATGGAGGCCGGTATCGAGGCCGGGGTTCGCCGGTTTGTATACAGTTCAAGCCTGCTAGTATATAGCGGCCAGGCATCCCTTGTCACTGCCGATACCCAGGTCAATCCGGTACTCGATTATGGCCGCATTAAGGTGGACACGGAAAAGCGGTTGTCGGCGATGGCCGCATCGGCGGGCGTGGCCTTCACGGCCTTGCGGTTGCCGCATGTATACGGCGTTCGAGATCTTTATTTTCGCCAACTGCAAGCCGGTCGTCTTATTCTGCCGGGGCTTGGCAAAAACATCTATACGCACCTTCACGTCGCCGATGCGGCCGCGGCCATTATCACCTGTGCTGAGCAATCCTATTCCGGCATCCTGCCCGTTGGCGATCGCCTGCCATCGACATGGGCCACATTTCTAAACATCGTCAGGCAGCACTACCCAAATGCCCGCGTGCTTATGTTTCCCCAATGGTTGGCCCTGCTGGCCACGGCCCTGCTGACGCCGTTCCGACGTATTCGCCCCAACCCTGGCTTGGAAACACCGGGTGCCGTGCGCAGCTACAATTTCAATCTCGCCGTCGACCCCGACCTGCTGTGGCAGGACCTTGGGTTGGCACCCCAGTATGGGACCATCCGCGAAGGCATCCCCGCGGCGGTTGCCTCAAAACGAGATACAGATATCTTGACCACCCGGTTGAGATGAGAAAATGGGGGAACCGCCGCTCACTTCAACTGCTTCAATCTATCCAGGAAGTCGGTATTATTTGGAACCCCTTTTTGGACGTGCTGGATGATGCCATTTTTGTCGATAAGATAGGTGACCCGTCCCCGACCATAACCTTTCTTGATCGTTTTATCTGTATCGGAAACGAGCGGAAAACGGATGCCGTTTTCGGCTGCAAATTTTCGGTTGGTCTCCAAGCTGTCAGTGCTGACCCCGATGATCTGTGCGTCCAATTTTTCAAATTCTTCCAGAACCCGCTGGAAGTCAAGGAGTTCATCGGTTCAGACCGGCGTAAACACGGCAAAATACAATGCCAATACAACATTTTTCTTGCCGATGAAATCAGCCGACTGAATCATGCCCTGGGTCGAATTACCGCTGAACGGCGGGGCTTTATCACCCACCGCCATCCCCATTGATGCTGCAGGTATCAGGATCAGCATCAAAAGGATGAATGGGGTCCATATTTTGGTCTTGGATGGCTTCATTTGGCCTCCTTACCGGTGCCGCTGATCGAAAACGGACTGGAATAGGGAATAAATTTAAACAGGATACGTGGAACGCCACGTTGCATCCAGCCTATTCAAATGCGATTTGCTGGATAGCCAGATAATGCGTTGCCTCATTTTTTTCATTGTGGATGGGGGCAATTTTCCATTGCATGATAAACTCTGAGCCATCCTTGCGATAATTGATGGCACGTCCATGAAATACCCTGCCATGGGCAATATCCATGTTCAATTGATCGATGACCTCCATGTCTGTTTTCGGCCCTTGCAAGATAGACGGGGATTTTCCCATAACCTCATGCGGTCCGTAACCAGTTAGTTCACAGAACGCCGGGTTGACGTATATGATCGGATAACCCGGCCCTGCTTCGGAAATGATGATCGAGTTGTAGGACTCTTCCATGGAAGCCTCCAGCAGACGCTTCATAATATACCGATAGTTTTCATCTTTATCAAAAATCTCAAAAATATCATTTTCGGGTTTCATTGGCTTTCCTCCTGAACAGATGTGGTTGATTGATTTGATTGGGTTGTTGAGCATAACCTATAGGACCGGGTTGATCTAAAATAAGACGCTTTTTGGAAAACGCTAAAAAAGCCCACTGGACAGGGTCGAGTCACCAAAGCGAACATTGGATGCCAATATCGGCCGTGGGCCGCCGATGCGAATGGTTGGCGGATATGTGATGGCACGGGTGCGGCAATAAGAGATCAATCGAACATGAAGGCCACAGAGGCGGCCCCCAATCCGGCACTGGCCCCGATGACCGGTGAGATGTTGACCTCGGCCACCGGGGTTTTGGCGGCGAGCGTTGTCATTTGCTGCCTATACCAATCGGCCGCCGACCGGTTGTTGGCATGCAAAACAATATAGTTCCAGATGGTCCGGTCCCGACTGGTGAGGTTGATGTGCGCCATGACCTTTTTCATGTTGGCCTTATGGCTGAAGGCTTTGCCAAAAACCATTGAATTCCCGTCCGTATCCATCGACACAATCGGATTGAGGTTGAGAAGTTTGGCCAGCAGGCCTTTCAACGGTGAGACGCGCCCCCCTCTGACCATGTATTTGAGCGTTTTTACACTTACCAGGATTCGCGTATCGTCAATCCATCGAGCCGCCTGGTCAATGATCGCGTCATGGGTGGCCCCCTTTTCAATTGCCTGGGCGATGCGCAACACAATCAACCCCAACCCACCCGAGATGTTTTTCGAATCAATGACGCTGATGGGTTTCCCGCAAGCACGGCTGATTGTTCCCGCGGCTTTGCAACTGCTGAAATAGGTCCCGCTGAACTTGGCGGTCAGATGAACCGCGATAACCGCATCGTAATGCGCTGCCAGACGGGCATACAGATTTTTGAAAGCAATTTCGTTCACCTGGGCGGTTTTGGGGTAGTCGCCGCCTTCATCGATGCGCCGGTAGAACTGTTCGGGGTGCATGGTAATCTTATCCAGATAGTGATTGTTACCGAAGTAGATGTTTATGGGCAGCATATGGATCTGATAGTCGTCGATCAAGGCCGGTGAGAGGTCGCACGCCGAATCGGTGACCAGGGCAATCTTCCATTTTCGGTCATAGATGACCTGGCTCTGCCTGAGCATATCGTCGGCTTTTTGAAAGGTCAGGGTCCCATGATGCTGAAGCGTTTCAAACAGTCGGCCCGGATGGCTGGTGTGGACATGCAGACGGCTGGCCTTGGCTGCACCGGCAAGCACGACGGAATCGCCATGTTCAGAAAGGATCTCGGACAGCCGGTTGTGATCCAGGGACACATTGCGGATTATTGCCTCCGTGCAATAGCGATAAACCACTTCCTTGGGAACCTCGCTTTCTACCGGCATTTGATCGCTTGTGTCCTCCCGCACGCGGTTGTCGGTGGTCAACTTGACGAGATGGCGGATGCTATTTTTACGGATACACTCAATAATGCCGTCAATAAAATAGACGAAGGCGTTGGCGCCGGCATCGACCACATCAGCCTTGGCCAGGACGTCCAGCTGCAGTTTGGTCTCGGCCAACGCCTTTTCGAGGATTGCCTTCGAGTCGACAAACAATTGGCCAAAATCGTCGATTCGGTGCTGCTTGGCATCGATGAAATCGGCCCAGGCACTGACGATGGTCAAGAGGGTACCTTCCACCGGGTCCGCCACTGCCTGGTAGATGTATCGCACCGCATTTTTTACGCTCGCCGTAAACGGCTCAATCGAAACACTGGCCAGGTCGTCGGTTTCACTGCTCACACCGAAGAGGAACTGGGCGAAGATTATGCCTGAATTGCCGCGTGCGTTCATCAGGGCCGTCTCGGCAATCCGATCAAGCATCTGCTTGTATGGCCGCTCCGGCCTAACCGAATCGACGACCGCACCTAAGGTAAATGCCATGTTGGCCCCGGTGTCGCCGTCTTTGACGGGAAAGACATTGATCCGGTTCAGCCGCTCCTGGTTGGCAACAACCTTCCGGGTGCCGGCCAGGAACATGTAATACAACCATCGACCATCAATTTCTCTCATAGGGAGGATTACTTTACTACCATCAGGTTGATTGAAAAGTTCATCTGCGGGTGAATGGCCATCAATAAACCCCATTATAGGTCATGCGGTCAAGTACTCAAAGCAAGTTCCATCTGCGGCAATCGTATGGTTCCTGCTTTCGACGCTACCATCGCTCGTGCTGGATCTAAGATATGTCCATGATCGTGACTGCCACATCCCGCACCGTATCTCCCCGCCGTATCTGGAGGTTGATGGGCTTGGCAATCTCGAAGGTTTGCAGCATTTGGACGAAATCGGCCATGTTTGCGACCGTTTTTCCCTCCACGGCGACGATGACATCGCCCAAGATTTGCCTCCGGTAATCGATTCCCTCCAACCCGGCGCGTTGGGCTTCCGAATCAGGCATCACGCGGTCGACGACCACGCCGACCACGCCGAGACCGGCGGTGGTTTCTTCATCCAAAACAACGATTCCAATTCCAGGCCGAGGGAACTTCCCCCTGGCAATTAATTGTGGGACTACCTTGTTGACCACGTCCACTGGAACGGCGAACCCGATGCCGGCCGAACTGCCGGAGCCGGAGATAATAGCGGTGTTGACGCCGATCAACCGTCCACTGGAATCAATCAGCGGACCACCGGAGTTACCCGGGTTGATGGCCGCGTCAGTTTGAATCACGCCGACCACCTCGCGTCCGGTGGCTGTGGGTAGCCGCCGATCGAGGGCGCTGATCACGCCGGTGGTCAATGTGCGCGAGAGGCCGAAAGGATTGCCGATAGCCAATACGCTCTGCCCCACTTGTAGATTGTCGGAACTGCCCACAGGAATCGGCCGGATGGTGGACAGGGGGAGTCGCAGTCGGATGACCGCCAGATCGTAATCGGGAGCGCCGCCGACGTAGGTGGCGTCGATGGCTTCACCGCTGTCGAGGCGCACCTGGACCCGTTGCGCGCCCTCGATTACATGGAAATTGGTCACCACATGTCCGCTGCTGTCCCATAGAAAGCCCGAACCGGCTCCCTGGCGGACTTCACGCGCCCCGAAGAAGCCGGCCACCGCATTTTCGGTGAATATGTACACCACGGAAGGTGCGGCCGCGTTGAAAATGGAGATGGTCGTTTGTTCAATGTCTGCCAGACTCCCCCGCGGCGTGATTTCGCGAGTATGGCTGTCAATCAGTCGTTTTTCATCGGCGAAGCGATTCCAGAAGAAGAAACCCGCAGCAACGGCCAAGGCAATGATGATGAAAAAGGTGAAACGGTTCACTCGTTGCATGGTTGAAAGCCCCTATTTTTAAGGCCGGGTTAAGACAGCGGACCAGGCATTCTGGAATGGCCTGAAGAATGGGTTCCTATCAATGTCAAGCCGCCATTTCCTGTTCCGTTGACTCAGGCTCGGGGTTATCGTCTGTGATTTTGGCGTGGGTCACTGCCTCGGCCAATTCGATCAGGGCATCCCCTTCGATAACTTCGTCTTTGAGCAGCTGGCCGACCGTTTTAACCAGCAGCTCCCGGTTGACTGTCAGAAGCTGTAAGGCCACATCGTACTGTTCATCGATGATGCGTCTGACTTCCTCATCAATGGTTTTGGCGGTTTCATCGCTGTATTGACCGCCGGCTTCACCCATCGCACCCAAAAAAGCGGGTTGCTGCTTGTTCGCAAAGAAAACCTGTCCCATTCGCTCGCTCATGCCATACTCCTTGACCATGCTGCGTGAAATATCGGTGGCCCGGGAGAGATCGTTCTGGGCACCGGTGGAGATGTCATTAAAGATGAGCGCTTCGGCCGCCCTGCCGCCCAACAGCGTCGCAATGCGATTGTTAAGTTCGGTTTTGCGCATCAGAAATCGGTCTTCGGTCGGCACCTGCATGGTGTAACCCAGAGCAGCAATGCCGCGGGGAATAATCGATATTTTTTGAACCGGATCGGTTCCGGGCAATGCCATTGCCACAAGCGCATGTCCCAATTCATGGTAAGCGACGATCTTTTTCTCTTCCGGATTGATCAGTCGGTTTTTCTTTTCCAAACCGGCCACCACGCGCTCAACCGCCTCTTCCACTTCGGCCATGCCGATGCGCGCTTTGTCGCGTCTGACCGCTAACAGCGCCGCTTCATTGATCAGATTGGCCAGATCTGCGCCAACCATACCAGCGGTCATTGCCGCGATTTTTTCAGGATCGATATCCGTCCCGGTTTCGACCCTTTCCAGGTAGATCTTGAGGATGTCCACCCGTCCGATTTTGTCCGGGCGATCGACGAGCACCTGACGATCGAATCGACCGGGTCTCATCAGCGCCGGATCCAATATCTCGGGGCGATTGGTTGCCGCCATCAAAATGACGCCCACGTTGGCATCGAAACCGTCCAATTCCACAAGAAGCTGGTTCAGTGTCTGTTCTCGCTCATCGTGACCCCCGGCCATGCCGACGCCACGGGCTTTTCCCAGCGCATCCAACTCGTCGATGAAGATGATGCAGGGTGCTTTTTCTTTGGCCTGCTTGAAGAGGTCGCGGACCCTGGCGGCCCCCAGTCCTACAAACATCTCGACAAACTCGGAGCCACTGAGACTGAAGAAGGGCACCCCGCTTTCACCGGCCACCGCCTTTGCCAGTAGCGTTTTTCCGGTGCCCGGCGGGCCGACGAGCAGCGTGCCGCGTGGGATCTGCGCGCCCACGCGGGTGTAGCGCTGAGGCTCTTTCAGGAAATTGATGACTTCCTCCAATTCCTGCTTGGCTTCGTCAACACCGGCAGCGTCATCGAACCGAGCCGACACTTCATCATCAACGTATATTTTGGCTTTGTTTTTTCCGATGGTCATAAACCCGGACTGCTGCTGGAAACGACGCATCATCAAGACCCAGATTCCGAAAAATATGCCAATGGGTATCAACCAGGACAGGAGGGTTCCCAAAAAATTGGTCTCACGCCTCCCGGAGTAGTTGACATTGTTCTCATCCATCAGCTGTGAAATCTCCGGATCCACCCTGACTGTCCTGAAAAGCGCGTTGGACGCTGCGCCGTCATCCGAGCCGAGCATCCGGCCTCGAATTTCATTTTCGGAAATGGCAATTTCAGACACCTTGCCCTCCTTGACCGCTTTGACGAACTCGCTATAGGGGATGTTCTTCACGGTCAGGGATCCCGCTATCATGTTGTGCAGGAATAAGACCACCCACATGCCGATGATCACGTACCAAATAGAAAATCGATGTTGTTTTTTCATTTCAACCCCCTCATTTGTCTATGCCCGTGATTCACTTAACAGGCCAGAGGCATCAGATCCGTATCACATTCATCGTCGGCACCGATGTCCGCGGGGGAACCGCCGTCATTTGACGCTTTGCCGTCAGGCTGGTCGGCGAACGCCTCGGCGATGGCTTCGTCAATGCGGTCCACGGTCACAAAGGTCATCTCGCTGCGGACCTCATCAGGCAGCTCTTCAACGTCGGAGTGATTCCGCCGCGGCAGAATCACCGTTTTCAGTCCGGCGCGATGGGCGGCCAGCGCTTTCATCTTGATGCCGCCAACCGGAAGCACCCGGCCGCGAAGCGTAATTTCACCGGTTATGCCGACATCGCTGCGAACGGGTTTGTCGCTGAAAAGGCTGGCCAGGGTCATGACCATGGCCACGCCAGCCGAGGGACCGTCTTTGGGCAGCGCTCCGGCTGGAACGTGTACGTGCACATCCGAATTTTGGAAGGCAGACGGATCGATGCCCAACCGTTCTGCTTTCGTTCGCACATAGCTGAGCGCAATTTCGGCACTCTCTTTCATCACACTGCCCAACTGACCCGTCAGGGAGAGTCGGCCTTTGCCCGGCATGCGGGATGCCTCGATGTAAAGAATATCACCCCCGACCGATGTTACCGCTAGACCGGTAGCGATCCCCGGCACATTAAAGGTTTCCGATCGCTCGGCGTCGAAACGCTCTTTTTTGAGATAGTCACGAACCATCTGTTCCGTCACCACCACATGAGACCACCCCTTTTCGCTCAGCTCGACGATGCCTTTGCGGCAGATGGCAGCGATATGCCTCTCGAGATTGCGCACGCCGGCCTCGCGGGTATAGTCGTGGATAATTTTCAAGACGGCATCCTCCACAAAGGTAACCTCGTCATCCGCTAACCGATGCGACTTGAGCTGACGGGGAATAAGGTGCCGTCGGGCAATCTGATGCTTTTCGAGCGCCGTGTATCCATCGATATGGATGATTTCCATGCGGTCTCTCAGTGGGCCCGGTATGGTGTCCAGTTGATTGGCCGTAGCGATAAAGATGACTTCGCTGAGATCGAAGTCCACATCCAGGTAATGATCGCGAAAGGTGCTGTTTTGCGCCGGGTCCAGGACCTCCAGCAGCGCGCTGCTGGGGTCGCCACGCCAGCCCTGACCGATCTTGTCGATTTCGTCGAGCATAAAAACCGGATTGCGGGTGCCCGCCCGTTTGATTGACTGGATAATTCGTCCGGGCATCGCTCCGATATAGGTGCGACGATGGCCGCGTATTTCGGCCTCATCCCTGACGCCTCCCAGACTCATACGGGTAAATTTGCGGCCCAGGGCACGCGCCACGCTGCGTCCCAAACTGGTCTTGCCGACGCCCGGAGGGCCGACCAGACACAAAATTACGCCCATGGCGGACTTTTCTTCAGTCTCGTTCTGCGCCCCTTCCCGGGCCTCTACGAGACGCCTCACGGCAATATATTCGATCAGGCGTTCTTTGATTTCCTCCAGGCCATAGTGGTCCTCATCCAGAATGCGTCGTGCGTCGGAAATATTCCCTCTGTCATCGCTTAGTTGTCCCCAAGGCAGATCGATCAGCCAGTCAAGATAGGTCTTTATAATTGGATACTCGGCCGATTGGGGAGACATTTGCTGCATGCGTTCCAGTTCGCGGACCGCTTCCTTTCGCGCTTCATCGGGCATGTCTGAACCCTCGATCCGCTCGGCGTAATCATCCGACTCCGACGAGGGGTCATCGGTTTCGCCCAATTCTTTTTTTATGGCCTTGAGCTGTTGCCTCAAAAAGTAATCCCGTTGTGTTTTGCTCATCTTTTCTTGAACCTCGGACTTGATCTTTTTTCCGATGCTGAGCATTTCCTTTTCGCGCGACAGATGCGAAAGCAACACACGAATTTTCTGGGAAACGCTGTCGATCTCGAGCAACTCCTGACGCACCTCGGTGGTCAAATTCATGTTGAATGTCGTAACGTATACCAGCTGGAGCGGATCGTTGATGCGTGAAATCGTCTCGGCGGCCTCTTTTGTGGAATCTGGGGTCATTGCCAGCACTTCAAATACGGTGTCACGCAATTGGCGTTGCAGTACTTCCAGCTCGATACCCGTTTCCACGATCTCCGGGGCGTGAAGCACACTCGCTTTGAGGTGTGGGCCGCCGGTTTGCCAGGTGGACACCTTGAACCTGCTGATTCCGTTCAACAAAGCGACCATGACACCTTCTTCATTTTTCTTGGCATGCAGAATCTTGGCAATGGTTCCCACCTCATAGAGTTGACCCGGTACGGGATGTTCGACTTCCGGGTCCTTGACCGTCAGCAGACCAACTGTCCGATCCGCTTTCATGGCATCGTCAATCACAGACGTTGAGCTGAATGAAATCATGAATGGCACGCTCATCTGGGGAAACGCCACCATGCTGCGAACCGGCAAAATGGGTATGATGACCTGCGCGTCGGTCTTAATCTCATTAATGTCGTCTTCGTAACCGTCTTTGATTCCGTTTGTATCTGTCTTCATAATAGCACCTCAGTTTTTGCGTGTGGTCTATTTTTTCAGCTAATTAATTAAACAAATATTAAACATCATATTGACATTGGCAATTGGTTTTTTTATTATTTGTTCATGAACATAAAATCTACCTACACCATCAAATACGTTGCGTCGAAAACAGGCCTGAAACCATACTTGATTCGGAGTTGGGAAGCTCGCTATCAGGCAATCTGCCCACAGCGATCTGACAGCAATCGCCGGTGTTTCACCGATAACGATGTCAAGCGATTGAGATTGCTCAAGCAGGCGGTGGACGAAGGTCATCCCATCTCCGCAGTCGCCAAAAGGAGCAGCGATGAACTCATCCGCCTGCTGGGACGGGGTTTCGCCTTGGTCAATTCTGACGACACCACCGATACCGGACCTGCATCCAGTGGTTTGGACGACGGCGAAATGGCTGCGCAATTCGTCGAACAAGCGCTATTGCATATCATTCGACTGAACCCGTCGGCGTTGGAGCATGTGCTGAATGGTGCGGCTGTCGACATGCCCCGACAATCATTTCTGCAAACGGTGGTGTTGCCCCTGTTTGAAAGAATCGGTGAGCTCTGGCGCCTTGGTAAATTGAAGACCATCAACGAACACATGGCATCGGTCGTTGTCCGTACCATTTTATGGGATATGCTGCGCAGCGTCCACCTATCCGTGGCAGCCCCCAGGATCGTTGTTGCCACACCTGTGGGCCACTGGCATGAACTGGGAGCCTTGGCTTCAGCGCTGGCGGCCTCTGAATCGGGTTGGCGTGTCTATTATTTTGGCCCCAACCTCCCGGCTGAGGAGATCGCCTATGCGGCCAAAAAATTCAGTGTCAGGGCCTTGGCCCTGAGCCTCTGTCACCTGCTTAACGATCACCGCCTGAGTGGTGAACTGAAAAAACTCCGTCGTTTGGTCGGCAGCGACCTGCCGATCTTCATTGGCGGGCCGGGTACCGAAACCGTTCGCCAGACCCTCGTGCTAATCAACGCGGTATCGGGCATCGATCTGGGTGGATTCAGGGAAAAGCTCGAAGCGTTGGCCAAGGACTGACGAAGATAATCGATATTGGTCATCTCGATTGGGGGGTAGGATATGAAATGGCCGTCAGCAATTCTGTCGGCTGACGGCCATTTGGACTACTGGATCGGTTTCATGCTGTGTACCTCCAGAAATGCATTCCACTCATCGGCATCGACTTCGCCATCGCCGTTGGTATCGATCATGTCAAAACCGGAGCGCCACTTTTCCACGTTGGGTGCGGTGAACTCGTCGAATGTCAACATCCCATTGCTGTCTGTGTCCAACGTTGTCATATCCCAAACCATATCCATGTCCCCATGACCACCGTAATGGTGTCCGGCAAGTGTAAGTGACGGCAGCGTTAAGGCGAGAATTACCAGTGAAGTTGCAAACCCTTTTTTATTCATATGGACCTCCTAGCTCAAATATTGAGCGTTGTTAGATTAAAGTTTAACAAATATTAAACTTCAGATGCCACTTTGTCAATAGTGATCGATTGAACCGCGATAGCGAGCGCATTCCCCGCCGCATGCCGGAGCAAAACAGAGATCCCGCTCATCGGGACCGTGTGGCGGGTTTAATTCGTATGATCAATCCCAGCAGGCAGGTCGCGATCGAACTGGGACTCACAGGGCGTTCAGCGCGGCCTGATAGGTTTCGGCCTGGGTCAACAAATCCTGCTGCTTATCGTCTTTCATCCGGTCCCAGGTCCGAATCATCATTGCCACGCGTGGGTTGTTGGCGAGTTTTTGTCGATGGCGGTGGATAAACGCCCAATAGAGGCTGTTGAAGGGGCAGGATCGGTCACCCGTGGTTTTGCGCCACAGGTAATGGCAGTCATCGCAGTAGTCGCTCATCTTGTGGATATAGTTGGCTGATGAGACGTAGGGTTTGGTTGCCACAAGGCCGCCATCTGCGAACTGGCTCATTCCACGGGTGTTAACGATCTCAACCCACTGGACGGCATCGATATAGACGCCCAGATACCAGCTGTCGACTTCATTTGGGTGGACACCCGCCAAGAGGGCGAAATTGCCGGTGATCATCAATCGCTGAATGTGGTGGGCATAGGCATGCGCGAGTGATTGGGATATGGCTGTGCGCATACAGTTCATGTGTGTGTCGGCGGTCCAGTAAAAATCCGGCAGGTCGGTCGTATGGCCAAAATGGTTCATCGTTGCATAGGCGGGCATGTGAGACCAGTAGATGCCACGCATGTACTCGCGCCAGCCGAGGATCTGGCGTACAAAGCCCTCCAACTGTTCGACGCTCACGGTCGCGCCGGAGGTTGCCTGTGCCCGGGCAATGGCCGCCTGAATCACCTCCATGGGGTGGAGCATTTTGGTGTTCAGCCCAAAAGAGAGCAGCGAATGAAAAAGGGACCAGCTGTCGGCCGTCATGGCATCCTGGTAAGTGCCGAAGTGGGGCAGCCGCTTGTCGATGAAGGTTGCCAGCTGACGCAAGGCCTGGTCGCGGGTCACGGGCCAGATCAATTTCTTGGGGTCAATTTCACCGAATGTCGGCACCTCGCAACGATCAATCATCGCGACGATATCGGAGACATCGTTGTCGAAAACGGTTGCCGCGGGAAGGGGCACAGCGCCATCGTAGCGGTTGCGATTGCTGTGGTCGTAATTCCACCTGCCCCCCGCGGGCTTGCCATCATCCATGAGGATATCGTAACGTTTGCGCATAAAGCGATAAAACGACTCCATCAGATACCGTTTCTTGCCTTCGAAGTGCTGGGCGACATCGCTGCGAGACGTCAAAAAATGCTCCGTATCAACGACAGCTGAAGGAACGGTCAGGCGTGATGCGAAGTCTGCCAACTCAATGTCGAGGCGGTATTCGTCCGGTTGCAGGTATTCAAAGCGATCCACATGTTGTTCTTTAATCAAACGGATCAGATTGCGCTCGAAGGATTGTTGATTGTGTGGGTCATCCAGCCGAAGGTATACCACCCGGTGTCCCCTGCGGGATAGCGCCGCGCCAAAATGACGCATGGCGCTGAAAAAACCGGCTATTTTTTGAATGTGATGCTTGACGTAGTCCGTCTCCTGGCGCACTTCCATAAGCGTGTAAATGGTGTCTTTGCGAACCTTCTCGAACCAGCTGTGTTGGGCGTTGAGCTGGTCGCCGAGGATCAATCGAAGGGTTATGCATCTCTTCACGGGTGTCTCTCCCAAAATGTATAGCGGCCATGTGGGGTTCAATCTATATTCGATGGACCACAAGATATA
>RCNF010001190.1_pt1 | contig 13658 bp, 12 predicted proteins | sample 2041311 | NCBI WGS metagenome assembly RCNF01 (sample SAMN09708228, study PRJNA481090) | Marine sediment metagenome, whole genome shotgun sequencing project. | biome: marine sediment; feature: ocean; material: sediment; isolation source: Sewage treatment plant 2 marine sediment (STP2) ... | reverse complement strand
TCCCACACGGTAGTTTACATTCTGTTCAATATTCCCAACCTGGTCACCGGCACGTACACCGAAGACATATTCCTGCCCGTTGGTCAGGCCGGTGATGGCGTAATGTCCCATGCCCGTTACCTTGACATAATCACCGTCATACGGACTCGCGGACTGGGAGTAGTAGAGATAGTAGTCGTCGGTTGGATAGCTGGTCTTGTACGGGCAGAGCGAAGCCTCGAACGGAACGCCGTGCCCCTCGAGCCAGGTGAGGTTCTCGACGCTCCTGTCGCAGAAATCGCGAAGCGTTTCTTCGGACACGACGCCCTTCACCTCGAGAGACAGATACCGAAACATCTCGTCCGCGTCATCGCTGACGCCGGCCTCGGTTTGGATGTGTGTTCCGCCGCCCGCGTAGAACACGCCGCCGCTGATCGCGGTTGCGCCGCCGCCATGAAACCGGTCGAGCACGAGCACCCGCGCGCCGTTGGCGCCTGCCTCGAGTGCGGCGCACGCCCCGGCGCCGCCAAACCCCACGACGACTACATCGGCCTCATCGTCCCAACCGTCGCCATTGGTTTTAGTGAGTACCAACGGTGGCTCGGCCGGCTTCGGGGCCAATGATTTCTTCCCTTTAGGCATAGAGAAGAAATAGAACATGTTTCACTTAGGCTGTCGAGGCGATTTCAGATCGAGCTAAGGCCTCAAATTTACTGCGCTATTTGCCAGTCCCCTCTGGCAGCGGAGGTCCCATGCGTCGAGCTGCGCTCCGGCCGTCTCGCAGCCCCGAACACAGCGTGCCCAGAAGGAGTTCGACTGTACCCAGATCCGTCCTTCTTGGTCTTTCCAGTCCGCCTCGAATCGCCTTCAGCAAGGCGAGCGCTCGTTCGACGGCGACCGTTTCTTCCTCGAGCCAGGGCGCGAAATCTTCCAGGGTGTCGCTCCAGGGCAAGGCCAAAGCGGCGTTGGTGACTTCGACCAGCCTGGCGTACGCCGGACTCGCCGAACCGAACGGGTCGCCTGGCACGGGTGGCAGGACTGTGGGCATGGCATTCGGCTCGATGACCACGGCCTGTTGCTTCCCGCGTTGGCAACCGAGCCCCGCGCACAAGAGGACGGTCAGAAAGATCGTAGAAGCGGTTCGCGTCACGGTGCTACTATAACCTGCGATGAGTGGGCGGTTTCCGTTTTCGATCCCCAATGGCTGGTTTCAGATTGCGTATGGCGACGAGCTGGCCCCCGGTGGCGTGCGGCCGCTTCATTACTTCGACCGAGATTTGGTGCTTTTTCGTGCCGACAGCGGAGCGGTTGCCCTGCTCGATGCGTTCTGTCCGCACCTCGGAGCTCACCTCGGGCACGGAGGCGTCGTAGAGGGCGATCGCATCCGCTGCCCGTTTCATGCTTGGGAGTTTGATACGGCGGGGGGGTGTCGCCACGGACCCTACGCCAAGAAGGTGCCGCCCAAAGCGAAGCTCGCCCCGTGGCATTGCGTCGAGCGGAATCAGATCATCTGGGCTTGGCATCACGGCGAGGGGGCGCCTCCGACTTGGGAGATTCCGGAAGTCTCTGAGGTGTCGAGCGACGAGTGGACGAGCCTCGAGCGCCACGCCTGGACAGTGCGCACACACAACCAGGAGATCGGTGAGAACGCCGTCGACCGGGCGCATTTTCGGTACGTGCACGGTGCGACCAAGGTACCCGAATCGGAGCTTCAGCTCGACGGTCACATCCGCCGTGCAGTCCAGCACCTCGACATGGACACCCCTCGCGGTGCCGTGAAGGGCAAGATCACGGTCGAAGCCCACGGGATGGGTTGCACGACCACACGATTCACCGGCATCTGCGAAACGGTCCTGCTGTTGTCGCACACGCCGATCGATGGTGGATGCGTCGATTCGCGTTTCTCGTTCACACAGCGCAAGGCGGACGAGGGAAGCGGCGTCGCAGCGGCGGTGGTAAGCGAAGTCGTTCGGCAGATGAATCAGGACATTCCTATCTGGGAGCACAAGGCGTACCTGCCGAAGCCCATGCTGTGCGACGGTGACGGGCCGATCGCCGAGTATCGCAAGTGGGCGAGCCAGTTTTATTGTTGAGCCGGGACTGCGCTCTCGAGAAAATCGAGGTACCGAGTCGCGATCAGGCCGACGAGCAGCATGTCGTTGTGGTCCATGCGTGGGACTTCGATGTACTGGTCCGCGTGAAAAAGCCTCGCGAGCTCCTTGCCGTGGTGCACGTCGATGAGCGAATCGGCGGCGCCGTGAGCGACGAGCAGCGGGCATGACAGTTGCCCGGCGAAGTCCCTCGTCATGAAGCGGTGCTCAAGCAGGCGGCCCACCGGGAGCCAGCGGTAGTGCTCTTTGGCGAGATCGACGATCGAGGTGAAGGTGGACTCCAGCACCAGGGCACCAGGGTTCTCACGCGCTGCGAGCTGCGCGGCCACACCGCCTCCGAGGCTTCGGCCGTGGATGGCGATGCGGCTTGGGTCGGTGTCGAGTTCGGTGGTGATCCACTGCCAGGCTGCGGTCGCGTCGCGGTGCAGGCCCGTTTCGCTCGGCACCCCAGTGCTGCCTGGATAGCCTCGGTAGTGGATGCCGACGAAGTCCCAGCCCTTGCTGAGGAGAAGGTTCTGAAGCTCGATCTGGGCGAGCAGCGAAGACGCATTGCCGTGGAAATAGAGGACGACTCTGCGAGGATTGGTCTCGACGGCGGCTCGATGCCATCCGTAGAGCGTCTCTCCGTCTTCGGTGGGGATATGAAGCTCGGTGGCGCCGACCTGCGCGGCGACGTTGCTCAGCAGGGACTCGTCGATGCCCTGCGGCCCAGGGAAGACCATTTGTCGTTGAAACTGTGAGAACAAGCCCATCGCGCCCCATGCTGTAGCGACCACGGCAACCAGAGCCAAGCCGATCTTGCCCCACACCGTCAATGAATTACCATGCCCGGCGATGACAGGAACCATGAAATCAGTCGCCGTCGTGCTCGTGTTGTGTTTGGGAGCCTGCGGTGGGTCGAAGTCCACGACCGGGTCGACCGGGAAGGTGAGCGCCATCGAGGCCATGGGCGTGACTCCGCCTGACTCTCCCTGGGAAGAGATGAGCGTCGAGGACAAAGAATTCTACATGATCGGCAAGGTGAATCCGATCATGAAGGAGATCTTCGCGGCCCACGATGCAGAGGAGTTTGGCGACTTCGACTGCGTCGACTGTCATGGCGAGGAGATGCGGGAGATCGACTTCAAGATGCCCGCGCCGTCGATGTACATCGTCCCGCCGGAGGGCACGCCGGGGCACCGAGGGATGATGTCGACCTTCCCCGAGACGGTTAAATTCATGGCGGAGACGGTGACGCCGGCGATGGGCAAGCTGCTCGGCGTCGAGAACTTCACCTGCGCTGGCTGTCACCCGACGGCTGCGAAACCCAAAGGATAGTGGTGCCGCTGGCCGTCTTTGACCGAGCCAGAAGCCCCTGCTAGCGTTCAGCCTCGTTTTTCCGGAGGGAGTCCGATGACCTGGGTCATTACACGTCTTTGCCGCGACTGCGTTGACAAATCCTGTGTCGACGTGTGTCCCGTCGAATGCATCTACGAGTACAAGGGTGACGATGCTGTATCGTTCCCGAACCAGTTGTACATCCAGCCGGAAGAGTGCATCGACTGTGGCGCCTGCGAGCCCGAGTGTCCGTGGGAGGCGATCTACGAAGACGCGTCGGTCCCCGAGGTCTTCCAAGAGGACACCCCGCTCAACGCCAAGATGATGGAGAGCCAGGACGACTTCGAGGTTCCGGTCAACGACGGCACCGACCAACCGACGCCCGACCAAGTGGCCGAGAACAAAGTGAAGTGGAAACTCACCAGCTGAATTAACCCTTTGAAAAAGAGGCCTGTCCCCTTTTTCTTTGGAGGTATCGGTAGGTTGAGTAGGTGTAGGTGATCGCTAGGGCGATTAGGGCCACGTAGGCGATGGTTAGGTAGAAGTCGGCTAGGGCGTTTGCGTTCCAGCCGTGTTCCCGGACTAGGCGGTTCATGTCGCCGTCGCTTTCGGAGCCTATCGCAGAGCCCCACGGCATTTGCGACACGTCGGAAGAGGCGGTGTGCCACAGCAGGGTCGCGTGCGTGAAGCAGAGCGCGGCTGGGATCAGGATGAGCCATCGCCAGAAGTCCCACCGCAGACGATCGGGCAGGGCGAAGTGGAACGCGACGAGGATGAAGCCTCCGAGCACGAGTTCGCCGAGGGCGCCGGAGAGGATCTGCCACATCAAGGTTGTTCTCGGCGGAATTAAGAAGGTGGCCACTGCCCAGCCGAGCGTCATGGCGCACGCACTGGCGAACATGAACCAGTTCTTCTCGCGGTAGGTGTGGAACAGCAGCCAGCCGAGCACGCTCGCGACGACTAAGCCCATCAGCACGGATTGGTCGTTGAACCAGTAGGTGAAGAATGGGAGAGGAATGGCGATGCGGCTGCTGAGCCAGGAGGCTGCCGCGTGACCGATCTCGTGAAACGGCATCCCGACGAGGAATGCCAGCAGGCCGCCGAAGTTGGTCGAGCACACTAGCAAGCTCAACACCAGCACCAGCGGCACCGCGACGAGGTTCTCCAGGCCCTCATCGTTCCGGCTTCTGGCGTGATCCAGTCTTCGCTCTTTGGCGGATGTCGGTGCATGACTGGTGATGACCGGGGCGAGGATCCTGGGTGCTCGACGCGAAGTGCGAAGCGCGGTCGCGAGATGAAAGAAGGCCCCGTCGCCGAGCCACAGTCCTCCACACGAGCGGCACTGCCATGAGCCGGCGTCGTCGGCGCCTTTGACGCGAAGCGGCTGCATCGCTGGGTCGACGCACTTGGGGCACCGCATGCCGATCTCGTCCCCGAGCGACACCGGCACGATCTCGGTGGCCTTGGCGAGCGACCCACCGCCAACGAGCTGACGAATCTCGTGACGGTCCAGGAACAGCCCCCGGCACTGCGCGCACAGCTCGACGGTGACCCCCGGACTCGCTTCGAATTCCGACAGCGGCATCGAAATGCATCTTGGACATGGCCCCACGGGTTCAATGTAATATAACGCTTCGCATGCGACGAACGCTGGCGGAAAACGGGGTGTTCTTGCTGCGGGTTTCGGTGTCTTTACTGATGCTGAGCCACGGGATTCCCAAGGCACTGGACTACGAGACGCTCGTTCAGGGCTTTCCAGACCCTCTCAATGTCGGCACCGAGATGAGCGTCATGCTGATCGTGTTTGCAGAGGTTGGGTGTTCGATCCTACTGCTGCTCGGTCTGTTCGGTCGCTTCGCGTCCGCGACCCTGTTCGTCGCGATGATGGTGGCGGCGTTCGTCCATCACTTTGACGACCCACTCGCGAGCCGGGAGCTTGCACTGCTCTATGCGGCAGTCTACGCGTCTCTGACCTTCACGGGGCCGGGCTCGACCTCGATCGACGCTTGGTTTCAGCGCGTCATGTTCGAAAAAGAGGGACCAGCTTCTCGAGAGCAGCGGCCAGTTGATCCGGCGGCACCGAAGTGAAGCAGAGCCGCACCCACTTCGCGTAGTCGTCGCCGCAAGAGCGGCCCGGCGTGAGCAGCACGCCTTCGTCGGCGCACCGTTCGAGGAAGCTCGTGCAGTCGGTGTCGCCGTCGCCGAGTCGTTTGCTGACATCGAAGAATAGAAAGGTGCCCCCCGCGGGCCGGGTCACGCCGAGCGCATCTGCCGCGTGGTATCCCGCATCTCGGTAGACGACGCGGCTCTTCTCTATCCACGCCTCCCCCTGGCGCAGCGCCTCGACTGCCCCGAACTGCATGGGCCGCGCTGCGCAATAGGTGTGGAAGGTCTGCATGCCGCGAATCGCGCTCATGATGCGCTCCGGACCGTGGGTGAAGCCCACCCGCGCGCCTGCGTAGCCGTAGGTCTTGGAAAGGGTGTGAAACGCTATCGCCTGCTCCCGGATGTCTCCGCGCTTCCACAGGGCGCCGGGAGGTTCTCGGTCGAAGTAGATCTCTTCGTAAGCCTCGTCGCAAAGAAGCCAGAGGCCGTGACGCTTGGCGACCCGCAACATGGCGTCGACCGTCGCGTCGGAGAGTACTTGGCCGGTGGGGTTGTTGGGTGTGTTGACGTAGAGCGCGACAGTGCGTTCGGTGATTGCGTCCTCGAGGACGGCCTCCACATCGAAGCCGGGCTCGTCGAGTCGCGTGTAGAACGGCACTTGGACGGGCACCGCGCCCTTGGTCGCGATGACGCCCCGGCTGAGCGGCCAGAACGGGGATGGGAGCAGGACCTCATCACCAGGTTCGAGCAACACCTGACAGACGACGCTAAGCCCGGCAGTCGCCCCCGACATGACTTGGACGAGTTGCTCGTTGAGCTTCTCCCCGTGACGACGTTCGACGTAGGCGATGAACGCGTCGATCAAGCTTGGCTCACCGTGGACCGGCGCGTACTTGTGGAGCCCTGGGTGGTTGGCGGCGAGCTGGTGCTCCGCGCGAGCAGCGGCGACCGGATCGCGGTACGTATCGCCGACATGCAACCGATAGATTTCCGCGTTGTTCGTCAGCGCACGCTGCTCGAGGTTGCTGTACACGCGGTGTGAGACCGAATGCGCGTGCTTGGAGACGTTGGGGAATCGCGGCATGGGCCTCAGAGCCAGAAGAGGCTGATGATCGTGACGGTGCTGATCCCTACCAGGACTTGGAGAGGCAAGCCCAAGCGCAAGAAGTCGGTGTATTTGTAGCCGCCGGGGCCGTACACCATCAGGTTGGTTTGGAAGCCGATGGGTGTGGAGAACGCCGTCGACGCGGCGATCATCGTCATGTAGCTGATCGGAAGCAGGCCGATCCCCTGCGATGCCGCGGCGGTCGCCGCGATGGGGAACATCAGGGCCGCAGACGCCTTGGTCGTGACGAGCCCGGCCAGCACCGAAGTTATCGTGTAGAGGGCGACGAGCACGCCCACGCTTCCGAACGGCGAAGCGAGATCGATGATCCGAGCGGCTAGGACCTCCGCGGCGCCGCTCTTCTGCATCGCGATCGCAATTCCGAATGCCGCGGCGATCGCAATGAGCACGGTCCAGTCCAACGAACGACGAGCTTGCTCGCCGGTTAGGCAGCGCGTCAGCAGCATCAACGCTGCCGCCGTCAACGAGGCGACCATGAGGTCCATGCTGCCCGTGGTGTTGACGAGCACCATCAAGAACAGAATCACCGCGGCCAACCAAGCTCGGTCGTGCCGCGGTGGGGCGCTGTCCTCTACTTCGGCGATGAGCGCAAAGTTGGGGTCCTTTTGGCGCGACTGGGCGAAACCTGGGTGTGACTCGATCAAGAGCACGTCGCCGGCCTGGAGCCGGATATCGCCCACTTTGGTTTCCGTCACTCGAACGCCCTGTCGATGAACCGCGAGGATGGCAGCGTCGTAGATCGTCCGAAAACGGCTCAAACGAATGGTCTGCCCGATCAACGACGAATGGGCTCCAACTACGGCCTCAACGAGCATTCGATCGCGCCGGGCAGTGATCTTGTCCACTTGGTCGGTGTCGGGAACGATTCGCTGCTTGCGCAGGTCGACCACGGAATCGACGACCCCGGTGAAGTGAAGCCGGTCGCCTTCGCGGAGCACCGTCGACGGCGGCACAGCGGCAAGCACGCGACCCGCGCGCTCGATCTCGTAAAGGTAGACGCCTCGCAGAGATCGCAGTCCGGCGTCTTCGATGCTGTCTCCGATGACGGGCGAGCCCTTCTCCACACGCATCGCGATCGTGTACTCGCGTGCCTTGCCGAACTCCTGTAGGGCGCCCTGCCGATCCTTGAGCAGCCATTGCGAAGTGATGACGATGAAGAGCATCCCAATGCCGAGGGCGGGGATGCCGAGCTGGGCGATATCGAAGATGCCGAACTCGATCGTTGGGTCCCACTCTTCGGCCAAACCCGCCACGACGAGGTTGGTGCTCGTTCCGATCAGGGTGCAGGTGCCGCCGAGGATCGACGCGTATGACAGCGGCAGGAGCATCAGCGATACGCTGAAGTGGCAGCGTCGAGCCCAGCCGGTGACGAGCGGCACGAACATCGCGACGACCGGCGTGTTGTTCAGGAACGCGGATAGCGCTGCCACCGGGAACATCATGCGAAGCTGACCGCCTGCCAGGGACCGAGGCCGGCCGAGCACGACGCGTGCGGCGAGATCCAAGCCGCCGGTCTCTTTCACACCCGCGGCGACGACGAAGAGCGCCCCGATGGTGACGACCGCGGGGTTGGAGAAGCCGGTGAAGGCTTCGGCAGGCTCGATGATCCCCGTCAGGAGTAGGATCGTGACCGCCGCGATCAAGACCATGTCGGGCCCAGCCAAGTTGGCCGCCATGACGACCACCATTCCCACGACCACCGCGATCGTGATCCAGCCGTCACCCGTCATCATGCTGGCGGAGACTAGCAGCCACCGTCGCGAATGACCCGTTCTTGATCGGAACGGGTGGGAATCGGCCTATCGGGCGTAGCGCTCTGCCTTTTCACGCAGAATCATGGCGGCGTCGTGGTCACCGCGAAGAGCCGCATCGAGCGCGCCTTGTTGGTAGTAGTCGAAGCGGGCGCTGCTCGCGGTCACCGTGAGCCAGAGCGCCAGGCAGCCGCCGAAGAGGCTGGCCACGCGCCAAAGGGGACGCCATCGCGGTGTGAAGTAGAGCTGACGGCCCATCACGAATAGCATTGCGATTGCGGTCAGCGTGCAGCCGGTCTTTACACCCGGCATGTCGACGAACATGCTGACCATCGGCGCGACGGCGAGGCCGAGGAGCGAAAGGTAGAACACCTGGGACGCGCGCTCGTCGACACCGCCTTCGTCAGACCGCTCTTCGAACAGGCTTCGTGCAGGGCGTGTGAGCGCCCGGCCGACCGAGTGGATCCATCGGGTCGGCGTGAAGACGAGCAGGGCGATTCCGATCATGTAGACCGGCAGCCAGCCTTGCTGAGGCGCCAAGAGGTGAAACGCGATAGGCGCCGCTACGAGGGCGGGCGCGGCCATCCGAAGTGCCGGCAGTTCGGCGCGATCCTGCATGCTCGCGACCAGATAGGCGAGGCAGCAGACCATCGGGAGCCAATACGACTCCCCTTTGGCAGCGGACCAGGCCGCCACGTAGAAGTACACGATGGCAGTGGTCACGCAGAACAGTACATACGCCGCGACGCTTCCCCGCGGCGCGCGCTCCGATCGCGAGAACGCCGATCGCGCGCTCAGCATCGGGAAGAACACGAAGCACACGAGGTAGAGCGAGAGTAGATAGTGGTAGGGGACCGAATCGAGAAGGCTGCAGGACCATCCAAGCGTGTAGCCGGCGGCGATGAGCACGATAGCGATTCGGTGAGGACGATAGAGGGCTTGGCTCAGCGCCAGCACTCCGGTGAACGCCAACACCCCGAGGTAGAACGCGGAGCTTGGGACGAACGTGTCGAACCACGCAAAATGAGCCACGTTGAACGCACCGACGCCGTACCTGGCGCCTTGCGGCATCATGTTGAGCCAGGTGTCGAACGCCAGCAGGCCGAGAACGAAACGCAGCAGCAGGTAGGGCCGCGCTAGCGCCACGTCTCCGAACCAGTACTTCTCGAGCGGCTTCATCGGGTGGCCGTCCTCACGGTTTCGTGCGCACGCTCTGCGCCGCAGCGAAGTTGGTACTCGCGAACCCCGCGCTCGTCGTCACAGTGATTGACCAGCTCGACCTGCAGAACATCTTCTGCTTCACACTGCTTTCTGAGGAACGCGTCGACGACGGCGCGCCTGCCCTGGCCGACGTAGTCCAGCCAATCCTGGTGGATCAGTTTCTGTAGCGAGATTGCTTCCCGTTGTCCGTCGGAGCGCTCGAGCGATGCGACCGTCTCACACGATGGCGCAGCGGGGGGGTTGAGGCTCCGCCAGGTGAAGCGTTCGTCCCCCGGGTCCTGCCGGGTCAGGTACGTCAATGGAATCAAGAACTGAAGCCCCACGAACGTCGCGATGAGCGCGCCGGTGCGCTTGCGGGCCTTGGGGCTCGGGTGCGCGGGAGGGGGCTCCGTCTCGGAAGAGACCATCACCTCAACATCGGCGCCTAGCGGCGTCGTGTCAAAAGATGCTCGGCGCCGTGTCCGCCGGGGCAGCGCGAGAGGCCGCCCCAAGCTGGAAGGAGACACCGTCCTGACCCCCGTAAACCAGGTCGATCTGGTCGCCTCGCGACATGGCATCGGGGCTCCGTGCGCCGAGGCTGTCGAAGCCGTCACCGCTGCCGCCCATCGCTTCGCCGAGGTCGCGCCAAAGAAGCATCTCGTCGGAAACTGCCAGCTCCACAGACCAACGCGTGCCGCTGCGTCGTCCGTAGTAGAGGTGGTACGCGCTGTTGTGGACGAGCAGGCTCGGGTCGGTGACTTCCGACGTGGGATCCTCGACGCGCGTTAGCTCCTCGAGGCCACCGTTGACGATGCGTGCCCAGCCCCCGTCGACGTCGCTCGTGTAAAAGGCTTGAAGCTCGGTTGCTCCGGTCGACAGCGTGGCGCGGACGACCATGAGCCAGAGGCCATCCCGGAAGGTGACGCTCGGTGCCTCGAATGAGACGACGTCGCCGTTCGGCACGAGGATCGGTGCGGTGCCCTTGACGAACTCCGGTGCCGCGGCTGAAACCGCCCCCGCGATGCTTCCCATGCCGTTGGCGTCACGCGCCGTGTAAAACAGGAGAAGGAATTCGCCGCCCGACACCAGCTCCGGGTCGCCGAGCCCCATCGCCTCGTATGGCTCGGTCGGCAGGAGGGCGGGATTGTTGTCGGGGAGGTTGAGCGTGTTCGCGACTTCGCGGTCGGCGACGAAGATCTCGCCATCGACTTCGAACGCCACCTTGGTGAGCCCCGCGTGGCGCTCGATTGAAGCATCCCGGGCACTGGCATGTGTCGGGCTCGCGTTCCCTTGAACGAAGACGTTCATCGGGACGCGGTCGGCCCAGGCGCGCGGGTTGTCGCAGAACTGCGCTTCGAGTGCGACGCTGGTGATCGTCGCGCTGCTCGCTTCGGGCAGCAGATTGCGGCCGAAGAACACGAGCCGCGCGCTGGTGAGCGAGGGTGCATCGAAGGCATAGGATCCTTGGAAGCTACCGTCGCGTTCGAGCTCGACCCGGCCGCTGGGAGACAACGAGAGCGACCAAACCGTGCTGTCGCTGCCCGCATCGAAGCTGTCGACGACCGAGCCGCCGACCAAGAGGCTGACCACTTCGCGCGAGCCGCTGAGAAGCAAACCCACGTCTGCATCGACGAAGAGATCCGGTTGGCTGGCGGTGAATGCGACACCGGCGCTTTCGAGGCAGCTGCCGTTGCAGCCCACTGGCATGGAGAACTGCACCTGGAGCCGGACAAGCTCCGAAGCCAGATTCACGGGCTCGCCTACGATGCCGCCGCCATCCGCGCTCACCGTGCCGTTCGGGACCAGGCCACGCGCGGTGAGCGAAGGTTGCAGTGGGCCGAACGTGTCGGCGTCGAATCCGTCGCCCTCCGCACAGCCCTCGAGTGTCTGACCCTGGCATTTGGCGAAATCGATCAGCTCGGGGAGGGGAGGATTGTCGGTGTTCGGTTTGCAACAGCTACCGGAGTCCACACAGCAGGTCGCAAAGGCATTGCAGCCGGCTCCTCCGCACGAGTCGGAGGCTGCATAGCAAAGGGCCGCCGCCTGCGCGTAGCCCTGGGTGTCCTGCGCGTCGGTGGCGAGAAAATCGAATGGGTTTCGTTGCGGGTCGGCAAGGAGCTGCTCGACTGGGTTGTCTTCCAGTCCGCTGATGCCCCCGTCGAGATTCGGGGCGGCCAGCCCGCCCGTTCCGCCTGTGCTGCCGGTCACGTCTTCACCGGCGCCGCCGCCCGTGCCGCCGGTGGCCATGAAGTCGCCCGAAGCGCCGCTGGAGTTCGACTCGCCGCAGCCCGCCGAAAGCGCAGCCAGCAAGGCGGCCATAGAGAGCCACCTCCAGTGCTGGATTCGTGGATTTCGGGTCACGGCTTTCTCCAAGTTTGCTCCAAAGGGATTAACTGATCGGTCGGCGCAGCTCCTGGTAGATACAAGCGCCGTGCCAAGAGGAAGCGGAGGCGGTCCGGATCGTCGGCCCGGGGGGTCACGGCGATTCCAGTGATGCTGCAAGGCGCCCCAAGGCACCCGCTTCGGACGAGGGTCGACGCATTCCCCAGCACCGGGTTGACCGGGAAGGGCACGGGCTCCGGAAGGTCAAACTCGAGCATCGACGTGTCGTGGGTTCGGGCTTCGGCCAGCGCCACTGACCAATCGCCCGGCGTGCTCTGCGCCAGGAACCAAATCCGCAGTCGCATGCCATTTTCTTCAAACGACACGACCGGTTCCGGAGAGCGAATCCCTTCGGATGCAAAGGGGCCGAGCTCGTCCGCCGCGAGGACGAGGCGACGCATCGGTCCGCCGCCTTCTTGCACGACTTCGAGTGCCCGGGAGATCCGCACGGCGTGAATCTCCCGTGTCGCGCCCCCGCTTTGAACACAGGTGAAGAGCAGCCAGTATCCTTGTAGCGAGTCCGGATCGACCGGAATTAACGCGGGATCCCGCAAGCTGACGCATTCCGGAATGTCATCCGGCGAGAGGGTCGGCGCGCTTGGCAGGGTGAGCCCGGTGGTTGGGCCACCGATCGGTCGCACGACCTGAATCCCAAATAGATCCCGCTCGAGCGGGTCAGTGACGACCTCCCTTGCAAACGACAAGACCAGGTCGCGAAGCTCCTGTTCTTCGTTGAGCTCGGCAAGCAAATGGGGCTCCCGCACGCTCCGATTGTCGGTACAGGTGCCGTCGGTGCACGCGGGCGGATCTGCGCCCACTTTGGGGGATCCGCTGCTCTCCCAACCGGTCAACCGCCACTGTCCGCCTTCATCAGTAGCGGTCCTCGCATGCCCGAGCGCGTATCCGACATGCAACGAGGGCTCGAGCTCGGGCCCCAGGTTGCCGCCTTCGACGAGCGTGACCTTCTCACCGTCGACGCGCACCTCCAGCTCGCCGACCATGCCACGAGTCACACCCGATCCCGCGAGCGAGATGGCATCGCTCACGAGCAGCACTCGCTCGGTGGGCTTCACGGCCCAGATGAGCGGCCATACATCGGGATCGACGTGCAGCGTGTCGGCGATGAGTTCGACCCACACCGCGTCGTCCAGCAGGGCCTCCAGCGCCAAGCCGGGCTCACGATGGGTGACGCCGACCATGGCGTTGAAGAGGTGCGTGGTGGTCACCGCTCCCGCGGCGTAGCCGGCGCGCGACTGGGCCACGTTGGCCGCCGAGTGGCCCAGTGATACGCGCACACCCCAGGCAGCGAGTCGAGCGATGAGCTCAGGTGCACCGCGCAGCTCCGGGGCGATGGTGATGATGCGTAGTCCTTCGACGAACGTGGCCAAGCGCTCCTCGTCAAGGTCGGCTGGGTGCCGCAGGAGGTCGGTCGGATGTGCCCCCTTCTTGTCCTCAGCGAGGATAAAGGGCTAGTCTTCACCCATGGAAAGCTGGTCTATGTAATAGGGCAAGATAACATGGTTTCAGTAAGTAAATCCGGTGTAGTGATTACAAACAGTGATGGCAAACAGCTCATTGTTAGCAAGGGTGGTATAAGCGGACTTGATAGTTTCGTGGATATTGGCCCTATTGTAACTAGATCCGTGGCGGGAGCCATGAAGGGCTTGAAAGGATTAAAATTACACC
>RCNF010002497.1_pt1 | contig 13661 bp, 10 predicted proteins | sample 2041311 | NCBI WGS metagenome assembly RCNF01 (sample SAMN09708228, study PRJNA481090) | Marine sediment metagenome, whole genome shotgun sequencing project. | biome: marine sediment; feature: ocean; material: sediment; isolation source: Sewage treatment plant 2 marine sediment (STP2) ... | reverse complement strand
AATTGAGTAAGGTGATGGGTACTTCCACCTGTGATATGATCATCGCCCCACAAAGCGAGCTAGGTGACCGGCCAGTGGAAGGGATTTGTGGACAGGTGGATGGCTCCATTGTACCTGGAATGGTAGGGTTGGAGGCAGGCCAGTCGGCCTTTGGTGATATCTATGCCTGGTTCAAAGATCTTTTGATGTGGCCCGTGGCTTATGTAGTAAGCGAGATCGAAGGCCTGGATGAAGCCATGAAGCAGAAGATTCTGAAAAATAGTACCGGTCATATGATAGCTAAGTTGAGCGAGGCTGCAGCTAAGCTTAACCCCGCTGATTCATCCTTGCTTGCCCTGGACTGGATGAATGGACGGAGGACTCCTGATGCAAACCAGAATCTGAAAGGGGCCATTATGGGCCTGACCCTTGGTACGGATGCACCGGCCATTTTCAGAGCTCTGGTTGAGGCAACTGCTTTTGGTGCAAAAATGATTGTGGACCGCTTTGTGGAGGAGGGTGTCCGTATCGATGAAGTGATTGCCCTGGGAGGTGTAGCCAAGAAATCCCCCCTGGTGATGCAGATTGTGGCCGATGTCTTGAACAAACCCATCAAAGTGGCCCGGTCGGAACAGGCTGTGGCTCTGGGATCGGCCATGGCTGCCGCTGTGGTGGCAGGAGTACATGATTCCATACCCGAGGCCCAGAAGGCCATGGGGGGCGGCTTTGAAACCGAGTACCGCCCTGATCCAGCTTTGGCTAAGCTCTATGCTGGACTATATGAACGTTATAAGCGCTTTGGGCAGTTTGTTGAAGAGGAGACCGATCGGGTGGCTGCAAACAAATAGTTTCTTATCTTTGTTGCATAGGATGATAGAGATCTTTATGCAAAGACTAATTTTCATAGGTATAGTACTTTTCTCTTTTACTTCATTGATGGCCCAGTCGGCCGAAGAGGAGATGATTCGCTTAAAGCAGGAGGCTAATAGCGTTGTATTAGAAGAGCCTGAGGTGGAGCAAGCGGAAGGGGAAGAAAAGAAGCCGGGACACTGGAATTTTTCGGTAGGGACCAGTTACTCGTATATGAAAGGCTATGGTTCGGGGATGATGTTCTACACGGCCCCAACTTACACCCTGGCTCTAAATGATCGCTGGGCGCTCCATGGAGGTGTTATGGCTTCCTACTACCAGGGCTTGAACTACATACCTATGGGCGAGAGCCTCATACCTGCTTCATTTTCCAGTCTTGCTGTCTTTGTTTCTGCCTCCTATCGCATGAGCGATCGACTTGTGCTACATGGGACAGGTACGAAACAGTTGCTTGCAGGCCCGGGTTCGACTGTTATGGGCTATCCCATGGATGACCTCTCCCTGGGAGCTACCTTCAGGATTGGGGACAACATGACCATTGGCGCCTCCGTTCATATGAGGAATGGCCCGGGGTACAATGGGTACAATGGGTACAATAGGTACAACGGATATCAAACTACGCCCTTTGTGAGTTCATTTTATCCATCACCTTTCGGCTGGTAGCTATGGCCATTCTGCTCGCCTCCCTGGCTCCAGTCTTCATCATTCTATTCTATATCTACTTCAGGGACAAATATGACAAGGAACCGCTGGGCTTATTAATCAAAGCTTTGCTGCTGGGTATTGTCATTGTGGTTCCTGTGATTTTTGTGGAACGGATGCTGATGACTATGATGCCACAATCGAGCAAGGTGGCAGCAGCTGCTTATCATGCCTTTGTAGTGGCAGGAAGCACGGAGGAGCTATTTAAATTTCTGGTCCTATACCTCCTGGTCTGGAAGAATCCCAATTTCAATGAGAAATTTGATGGGATTGTCTATGCAGTTTTTGTTTCACTGGGTTTTGCCGGGGTCGAAAATGTATTGTATGTAATGGATGGAGGGATGCAGACTGCCCTTACCAGGGCGATTACCGCAGTGCCTGCTCATGCTATCTTCGGAATTACCATGGGCTATTACCTTGGAATCGCCCATATGTACAAGGAATTGAAAGGCAAATACCTGGCCAGGGCTCTCCTGGTTCCCATCCTTTTACATGGCATTTACGATTTTATCCTGATGGATCGACTGGTTATTGCTGCTCTTTGTCCCTTTTGTAATCGTACTCTACATCATGGGCATAAAGAAGATGAAAGTACTATCTGATACTTCCATATTCAAACCTCTTGATGAGGAAGACTAGGATCAGCTTCCTTCCTATTTTTTAGTATATTCGGTAAACCCTAATTCCATATTATGTACGATTCAATCATTCCAACAGCGGATACCATACCGGTGCACTGGCTATGGTTCCAGGTCTTACTTATCTTCACCTTCTTCATCCATATGATCCTGATGAACTTGCTTCTTGGGGGAAGCCTGCTTACGCTTTGGGATCTTTTTACAGGGAAATTGGAGAAGAGGACTTCGGGCAGCATTCCAACCCTGGTGGCTCTGACCGTGAATTTCGGTGTTCCACCCCTTCTTTTTGTCCAGGTCCTTTACGGTCACCTGTTCTACTCTAGTTCGGTAATGCTGGCTGTACCATGGCTCCTGGTGGTTCCCATTTTGATACTGGCCTATTATGGGGCCTATATCTTCATTAAAAGGGCCGATAAAACGCCCGTTTTATCCAAGGGGGCGCTGATCTTCACTTCTGTCTCCCTGCTCTATATTGCCTTCATATTTGTAAATAATAATACCCTGGCCCTACAGCCCGGTCGCTGGGGGATCTACTTTGAAGATCCGGGTGGATGGAACCTGAATCTGGGTGAACCCACCCTATGGTCAAGGTACCTGCACTTCCTGCTGGCTGCTCTGGCCATTGGAGCCCTGGGCAGGGCCATCGCCTATCACTTTTCTAAAACTGCCAAAAAGGAGAAGGAGATCCAGATTAAACGCAACCTGAAGATCTTTGCCTGGATTACCGTAATCCAGTTCGTTGTTGGGAGCTGGTTCTGGTTTACCATGCCCAAAGCGGTCTGGTCTACTTTTATGGGCGGATCATTCTTTGCAACCGTTATGATGGTGACTGGCTGGTTGCTGGCCCTGCTGATCCTGCATAGTGCATTTACAGGAAGATTGAAATCAGCCATGATTCTGGGCGGACTGGAAGTACTTAATATGGTGATTGTCCGGGACCTGGCCCGGGGAGCTTATCTGAAGGACATCTTCAAACCATCACAGCTTGAGAATATGGGTGAATCATCTCCACTCATCATATTTTTGCTGGTTTTCGTGGTGGGACTTCTGGCAATCTACTATATGATCCGTCTTATTTTCAAATCTAAAACCACCCAATCATGAACTATCCGGTCTGGTATCTTCCCCAAGTGGGAGGAGGGTTGTTAATCGCCATCATTGCGGTTCTGCATGTGGTTATTTCTCATCTTGCTGTAGGTGGAGGTCTGTTCCTTGTACTCACCGAAAGAAAGGCGGTATTAACAAAAAATTCTGCACTGCTTGAATATGTAAGAAAGCATACCTGGTTCTTCCTTTTGCTTACCATGGTATTTGGAGGAATGAGCGGCGTGGGAATCTGGTTTATCATATCACTGGTTAACCCGGCTGCTACTTCCAGCCTTATACACACCTTTGTGTTTGGATGGGCCATTGAATGGGTTTTCTTTATTGGGGAGATAGTGGCGCTGCTGATCTATCATTACCGTTTTGGGAAGATGGACGATAAATCCCATATGAAACTGGGTTGGCTCTATTTTATTTTTGCATGGCTCAGCCTCTTTGTCATTAACGGTATTCTCGGATTTATGCTAACTCCCGGAAAGTGGATTGAAACCGGGTCTTTCTGGCATGGTTTTATGAACCCTTCCTTCTTGCCATCATTAATCTTTCGTACCTGCATTTCACTGATTTTTGCAGGTGTATTCGGATTGGTCACCGGAGCCTGGCTAAAGGATAAGGAAATGCGGCGGACCGTATTTCGATTGTGCGCCCGGTGGATGTATATCCCCGTATTGATCCTGGTGTTTACGGGAATTTATTATACCAGGGTGATCAGCGCGGAGTCCTTTGAAAACCTTTTCCACTTCAATCGTGAGAGTACGCCCTTCATCACCCTGATCATTGTGAGCTCCATTCTGCTTTTTGGCCTGGGCCTTTTTACTCTTGTTAAGTCCTCTCAGCTCACTCAAAAGCTTGGGGCATTGACTTTGGTGGTGATCTGTTTTGGATGGATGGCCGGATTTGAATATATGCGCGAGATTGCCAGGAAACCTTTTGTTCTCTATGGTCATATGTATTCCACCGGCATTAGGCCTATGCAGATGGATTCAGTAAATACAGAGGGTTTCCTTAAACTTGCTAAATGGACAAAGGTAAAGGAGATCACCGATGATAATATGCTGGAGGCTGGCTCAGAGATTTTCAGGCTACAGTGTATGGCCTGCCATACCATAGATGGATACAATGGGGTGCTGAATAAATCGGATCAGCTGACTGAACGGGGTCTGGAGGCACTACTAACGGGTATGGGAAAGGTAAACTCCTACATGCCACCTTTTGCAGGAACGGAAGAGGAGAAACTGGCTGTGGCGGCTTACATCTACAGAGAGCTTCAGGGGAAGACCACACAAGCTGATTTGGCTCATGAGCCCGAAGAACTCCCCCTTGAAATCCCACCCTTCAATCCCGATTCAAATGAATACGTACTACTGGTATGGAACGACCTGGGAATGCACTGTATCTCTGATAATGAGAAATACTTTTCCTTCCTTCCGCCGGCCAATACCTTCAATGCACAGCTATTTAAAAGGGGCCCGCTTCCGGAGCTGGTCACCAGCGGTATTACCATGGAATATGCAGTGGAAGAGGGTTTTGAACATCCCGAATACCATTCTATATTCTGGGATTATGACGAGGCGATTTTTGGAGTCGATCTTCCCGAGGGAACAGGCCTCAAGGGCAAAGGGGTCTTTGGAACTATGGAGGTACACGGTGCTGTTTATGCAGCGCACATGATACCCGTGGTTCCCTATATGGATAACAAAACATATAATCCCTACCCAGTATTTACCATCACGGCAAAGGATGAATCAAGCGGGGAACTGCTTGCGATTACCAAAGCTGTGGCCCCAACTTCCACCGAGATGGGTTGCAGGAACTGTCATGAAGGAGGATGGGCCTGGAACGATGTTTCAGGCATGGCCGATCTGACAGCCATCAATATTCTGGCGGCCCATGACCGATTTAACGGGACCACCCTGCTGGAAGATGCTGAAAAGGGCGAACCCAAACTTTGTCAGTCCTGCCATACCGATCCTGCAGTAATGGCACCCGGAAAGCCGGGGGTATTGAACTTTTCAACTGCCATACATGGTTTCCATGCCAACTACCTAAGTGGAATGGACCAGGAAGCATGCAACATGTGTCACCCTTCAAGTGTTGAAGGCAACACTTCTTGCTTTCGCGGCAGACATAGCGAGGTGGGGGTGGGATGTACCGAGTGTCATGGCACCCTGGAGGATCATGCTCTTGGATTGCTGGCCATTCAGTCGGACAATAAAGCTTCGGCCAGACTGGCCAGGGGATTGGAGCCGGTGTATGCCGCTTCAAAGGAGGAGATCATACCGCGTATGCCCTGGCTGATGGAACCCGATTGTCGTTCGTGCCATACCAATTTCAATATATTTGTAGATGGCTTTGATGGAACTGCATTTAATCGCTGGGTCCCTGGATTTGAGGCGCTCTACCGCAACAGGACTGATAATCACGGGGTAATGTGCGCAGCTTGTCACGGATCAACCCATGCCATCTATGGAGCTTATAATAAATACGGTTTACAACGGGATAACCAGCAGCCTATTCAGTACCAGGGCCTTGCGGGGACTATCGGAACCCACGGACAGTGTATGGTTTGTCATACGGTTGAGATGACAGCCAATGGGCACCACCGTAACATGGTGAACAGGGAGCTGCCAGCGTTGTTAGTAGAATAGGAATATGAGAAATATAGCACGATACAGGATATGGATCTGTTTATTGATCGGGGGCATGCTCCTTTCGGCTTGCAGATCCAAAGAAAAGGTTTTCCCCCTGGGTGAATTCCTGCCAGAAAGCGAAAGGTTCTGGGAGGTGGTTCCTCGGGGAGCGCTGATGGAGCGCATTGGAATAAACTTTGAATTTACAGAGGGACCTGCATGGCACCCCAAGGGATTCCTGGTTTTTTCCGATATCCCCGGGAACACTATTTACCAGTGGACCGGTAAGAAGTTTGTAAGCTTTCGTGATTCGTCCATGCAGGCAAATGGCTTGCTCTTTATGCAAGGGGGAGACCTGCTTGCCTGCGAGCATGCATCCAGGAGCATTACCCGCTCCTCGCCCGAAGGAAAGCTGACCACGGTTGTGGATGCATACAAAGGTAGTAGACTGAACAGTCCCAACGATCTATGCAGATCCCTTAATGGTGCCATCTATTTTACCGATCCGCCCTGGGGACTGGCCGGACTGAACGAAGATCCGGAGAAGGACTTGCCTTTCAATGGGGTTTTCAGGTGGGATCGGGGCGAGGTTTCTCTGATCGACAGTACCCTCTCCTGGCCAAACGGGATCGCCCTGTCGCCCGATGAAAGGTATCTATATGTAGCCAATATGGAGATCATTCAGGAGAATGGAGAAGATCAGTATGATGTATTCTGGATGAGGTACACGCTTGGTGAAAATGGAGAAGTCGTGGATAAACAAGTGTTTTACAGGGCCCCCGATACCACCCTTCCTGGCGGACCTGATGGAATGAAGGTGGATCGGAACGGAAACCTTTTTGTGACCGGTCCGGGTGGCATTCTGGTACTGGACAGCACCGGCACGCACCTGGGAACTATTTCAGTACCCATCCCGGCCACCAACCTGGCTTTTGGACCCAGAGAGAAAGAAATATTTATTACAGCCAGGTCCACTGTATATAGGATAACTATGGAATAAAACATGTATAAACCTGATAATCATATCCTGGTCATTTTTGGAGCTTCAGGCGATCTGACCAGACGAAAATTGATTCCCGCTCTGGGGGAATTGCAAAAGTTAGGACTTCTGCCTGACAGGTTTGCGGTGCTGGGTGTGGGAAGAAGCAAGTTTGATGATACCAGCTACAGGGAGATGATATCCAGCCACCTGGAGAACGCGGAGGAGATGCTCCCTTTACTTTACTATCACTCCATGGATACTCAGGCAGAGGAGGATTATGGAGTACTTGCGAAACGACTGAATCGGATGAGCTCGGAGCTACAGATAGAGCCCAGCTATCTCTTTTATCTGGCCACACCACCCTCACTTTATGAGATTATACCGCGGCTTCTGTCCGGGGTAGGACTCACCAGTGAGAGGGAGGGTATATTCAGAAGAATTATTGTTGAAAAGCCCTTCGGGATGGACTACCGCTCGGCAGTGGAACTGAACCGGGCCCTACTTTCCCACCTGCAGGAACACCAGGTATACAGGATCGATCATTACCTGGGGAAAGAGACGGTGCAGAATTTACTGGTGACCCGCTTCTCTAACGGGATTTTTGAACCCCTCTGGAACAGGAATTTCATACACCATGTGGAGGTAACTTCGGCGGAGAGCCTGGGTGTTGGAACCAGGGGAGGGTATTACAATAGCTCTGGTGCCTTAAGAGATATGCTGCAGAATCACCTCCTTCAGCTGGTGGGACTTGTGGCCATGGAAGCTCCTACAGTGATCAGCTCTGATGCCATCCGGAATGAAGTTTTGAAGGTCTTTCAGTCCTTGCGACCCATTACAGGGAAGGCCATCCGTGAACAGGTGATCAGGGGCCAGTATATGGACTCTCATGTGCGTGGTGAAGCCATGAGGAGTTACCGTTCCGAGGAGGGAGTGCCGGAAGATAGCCGGACGGAGACCTTTGTGGCCATGAAATTGTATATCGATAACTGGCGCTGGGGTGGTGTGCCCTTTTATATTCGAACAGGTAAGAGACTGCCCACCAAGGTAAGTGAGATCGTGGTCCATTTTAAACCATCTCCCCAAAAGCTCTTTAGCGATCATGAGGGGAGGACGGCAGGAGGAAATCAGCTGGTGATAAGGATCCAGCCCGATGAGGGAATCCTGCTGAAGTTTGGCATGAAGGTTCCGGGTGCCGGCTTCAAGGTCCAGGATGCTAATTTGGATTTTCACTATAAGGATCTGAGCGATAGTAGGATTTCTGAAGCTTATCAGCGTTTGTTGCTGGACTGTATGCAGGGCGACAGCACCCTCTATACCCGTGGTGATTCGGTAGAGGCAGCCTGGCGTTTTGTGGATCCGGTCCTGGCTGCATGGCAGGAAGATAAGAGCATCCCTCTTCATGGTTACCCCTGTGGTACATGGGGGCCTGAAGTGGCCGATCAGATGTTTGACGAGGATGAGTATACCTGGCGCTATCCCTGTAAGAACCTGGCCGACGACGGCCTTTATTGTGAATTGTAATGGATAGAAAGAGAAATTATATTTATCCTGATAAGGATAGCCTGACAGCTGTCTTTGTTTGTGAGTTCATACGCACCCTGAAAGAGTATTCGGATGAGGGAAGGCAATTGCGTATAGCCTTTTCCGGGGGATCGACACCACTAGCAATATTTGAGCAGCTGGCAGAGCAGACTACTCCCGACGATTGGTTGAATGTAAGCTTATTCTGGGGAGATGAAAGATGTGTTCCACCAAATGACCCTGAAAGTAATTACGGCAGAGCCCTTGAAGTATTGCTTAAGCCACTCGGCATGGAGCAGGACCGTATTCACCGTATCAGAGGAGAGGAGGAAGCCCAGGGGGAGGCCTCCCGGTATGGGGATCTGCTGATGAAGTTTCTGCCCATGGAGAATGGATTCCCCGTATTTGACTGGATATGGCTGGGCCTGGGTACAGATGGACATACTGCCTCTATCTTTCCCCACCAGATTGAGTTATGGACCGCCGGATCGCCCTGCGTCGTCTCCAGTCACCCGGACACGGCTCAGTCAAGAATTTCAATTACAGGAGGTGTGATCAATAATGCAAAACGGGTCTCATTCATTGTTTCGGGTAAGGAGAAAGCCACAATCGTCAGAGAGATATTCTTTAAAGAGGGGCGCCATATGGAGTATCCAGCCTTTTATGTGAATCCGGCCAAGAGTGATCTGGAGTGGTATCTTGATCAGGATGCCGCCAGGCTTTTATAAAAATGGAAGATCTATTTACTATCGCTCACGCCAGGGGCCTTGACCGGGATGATTCCCTGGCCCGTTTCAGAGAGGAATTTATGATCAAAGATCCCTCTCTGATCTATCTGGATGGTAATTCTTTGGGACGCTTGCCTCTGAGATCGGTTGAACATTTGGAGCATGCTATTCGGAAGCAATGGGGTGAGAACTTGATCCGGAGCTGGAATGAAGGATGGTATGATCAGTCAGCCCGGCTGGGAAAGAAGATCGCCAAACTAATCGGGGCACAGCCAGATGAGGTAATCATATCCGATTCAACCTCGATTAATCTCTATAAGCTGGCTTTTGGAGCATTAAAAGCAAGGGAGGGCAGAACAGAAATCATATCGGACGATATGAACTTTCCGTCAGATCTCTATATCATGCAGGGTTTGATAAAGCAGCTGGGAGGCTTACACACCCTGAGGCTGGTAAATTCGCCCGATGGAATCTCATCAGATATGAGCGAGCTGAGCAGCATGGTCAACCACAATACCGCATTGCTTACCCTTTCACATGTGGCTTATAAAAGCTCCTATTTATATGATATGGAGCATATTACCGAGCTGGCTCACCAGCATGATGCGCTAGTCCTATGGGACCTGAGTCATTCGGTGGGGGCGGTCCCTGTGAACCTGAACAGGGACAAGGTTGATCTTGCAGTGGGTTGTACCTACAAGTATTTGAATGGGGGACCAGGTTCGCCTGCTTTTCTTTTTGTGAGGAGGGAACTGCAGGAACAACTGGAAAATCCAATCCAGGGATGGTTCGGGGAGCAAAATCCATTTGATTTTCATCTCAACTATAGGGAATCTGAAGGGATCAGAAAGTTCCTTGCTGGAACTCCACCTGTGATCTCCCTGTCAGGTCTGGAACCTGCCCTGGATATGATCATTGAGGCTGGTATGGAAGCCATCAGGCAAAAAAGTGTGGCACAGAGCGAATACTTACTTTCCCTGGTCCGTCAAAACTTATCAGGCATGGGAATCCGGATAGGATCTCCCGAAATCGCGGAAAAGAGGGGATCTCATATCTCCTTAAAGCACACCGAGGCCTACCGCATTTGTAAAGCGCTGGCTGATCCAGGGCTAGGAGATGGGGTGGTGATACCAGATTTTCGTGAACCCGATAATATTCGACTGGGAATTACCCCCTTGTATACTTCATACGAGGATATTTTCCGGGCAATGATGCAGATGAAAGAAATTATTGCTGGAGAGCTTTATGGAAATTATTCCCAAACCAGGGATCAGGTGACCTGAGTCACTGTTCAAACCGAATCTATATAAGGTTTTTTTTAACATTCTGCATGCAACCATTCAGGATTGTTTTCGTTTTGTATAATACAAAACCTGACCTTATGGCTTCACTGACCGAAATTACCGGCGTATTGGGACGTAATCGCGCGGCCCACTTATTACGCAGGGCCACCTTTGGGCCCACCATCGCAGAAATTGATCAGTTTGCTGCACTGACAGCCGCTCAAGCGATGGCTCTTCTGCTGGATGACAGCGCTGTGGATCCGCTTCCGCCTATCGATTTGCAGACCGGCTCCACCTGGGTGGATCCCACCGGAGTAAGCGGTCCCCCTTTAGCTGGGAGCGGAAACAGTGAACAGGACCAGCTCTTTGAATATTTTCAGGCCTGGCACATGGATGTGATGCGCAAGGCTCCGCTTACTCTCAAAGAACGCATTACCTGGTTCATGCATACACATTTGCCCGCACGATGGACCGAGATCAACCAGAGCGAGGCGATCTATTATCAGAACTGCCTCTACAGGCATTACGCTTATGGCAGTTTCAAGGAGCTTTTTAAGAAGATTTGTGTGGACAATGCCATGCTCAGGTACCTGGATGGTTACTCCAACAAGAAGAATTCACCCAACGAGAATTTTGCCAGGGAAATGTTCGAGCTCTACAGCATTGGTAGAGGCGATCAGGTGGTAGAAGGGGACTATACCAATTATACCGAGGAGGACATCAAAGCTGCCACCCGTGTGCTCACAGGGTGGGGACTTGATGAAACCTACGCATACCTGGATCCCGATACGGGATTACCGGCCGGTAAGATGGAATCTCAAAAGGCTGGAGATGGTACAACTGATCTGGCTACCGAGCATGATATAGAGGCCAAGACCTTCTCTTCAAAATTTGGAGGGGCCGTCATACAGCCCTCTTCCGTGATTGAAGGATTTTCCACAGTGGAAGCTGCCTACGGTGAGCTGGATGAGATGATCGATATGATCTTTGCCCAGGAGGCGACTGGACGCTTTATAGCACGGAAATTATATCGATTCTTTGTTTACCATTTTATTACGGAAGAAGCTGAGAATGAAATTATTGGACCCCTGGCGCAGAACCTCATGGATAATGAATTTAGCATTCAGGAACTGCTTAATGTACTCCTGAAGAGCGAGCATTTTTATGATGCTGATGATGCCGAGGTAGAGAACGATAATATGGGGGCCTTGATAAAATCGCCTGTGGATATTTTTACCGGACTAAGCAAGATGTTTGAGATTCAGTATCCTGATCGTGAAACGAATACAGAGCCCTTCTATGGGGATATGGCCTATGTGGTCTCGAAGCTGGTTGATCAGGGACTCAATTTCTATGAGCCCTTTGAGGTGGCTGGCTACCCGGCCTATCACCAGATGATCACCAGATGCCGGGTTATAACAGGAACTGGATAACCACCTATGCCCTGGCCTACAGGTACCAGATGGGTGGAATCCTGATGAAGACTGTGGACCAGTCCAGTGAGCGCAGCTTTGAGCTGGATATTGTAGACTGGGTGGAGAACTCAGGAAATATTGGCAATCCCTTCGATGCTGAGGTGATCATGGATGTGCTGGTGGACAATCTATTTGCCGTTGAACTGACCCAGGAACGGTATGACTATTTCCTCTATACAGTCTTTCTCGATCATCCGGAGAACCATTCCTATGCACTTGGGCAATGGACATCGGTGTGGAATGCATATGATAATACAGGGAATGATACAACGGTTCGAAGTCTGCTGGAACGACTGTTCTCTGCATTAATCGAGACACCAGAATTTCAAATATACTAAAGGCTATGAAAAGAAGACATTTTATACGGAACGTGGCCTATGGAAGCGCTGCGGGGATAACACTGGGAGGGGTTCCAATGAACCTGCTGGCTGCTGGCAGTCCGATTGCAAAGCTTGCTGCGGATAGCGCAAATGATAAGGTGCTGGTATTTATCCAGTTACACGGAGGGAATGATGGGCTGAATACCCTGATTCCCATCTCCCAGTATGACGATTATTATAATCTGAGGCCAAACATTGCCATCCGGCATACCGGAACCCGAAGTTACCTGAATGTGGATGAAACCGTGGATGAGAATGCACAGGTTGGACTGCATCCTGATATGCTGGCTTTTAAAGAAATGTATGACCAGAAGAAGGTTGCCATCATTCAGAACGTCGGCTATCCCGATATGAACTTAAGTCACTTTAGGGGCAGAGATGTGGTATTTATGGGAGGCGACGAAGGGGCGAATAACCAGTACAGTTCGGGATGGATGGGTCGCTATCTGAACAATATCTATCCCGGCTACCCCGACGCCTTTCCCAGCGAAACAATGGAGGATCCCCTCGGAATTGAGTTAAGTGGAGCCCTGTCCCTGGCCTTTCACCGGGAGAACGGAATTCCCATCGGGCTCAACATTGGAAATCCGGACCAGTTTCACGAGCTGATTTCCAGTGTGGGTGTTGATCCACCCATCGCAATTCCAGAGAGCCATGCCGGAGATGAACTCCGATACATCATGGAGTTTGAAAAGAAATCCAACGAGTATGCCAGTCGCCTGAAGGAAGTGTATGACGCCGGAAGCAACAGCACGGTTGAGTACCCGGAGTCCTACCCCTATGCTTCTCCCATAAGGGCAAATGGCCTGAGCAGTCAGCTGAGGCTCATTGCCAGGCTAATCGAGGGGGGGATAAAAACCAAGATCTTTCTCTGTCGAATAGGGGGCTTTGATACGCATGGAGAGCAAGTGGATGAGCATGATCCCAGCCTGGGCACTCATGCCGCATTGCTTTATAATATGTCAGGTGCAGTGAAGGCCTTTTACGATGACCTGAACCAGCTTGGAATCGATGAAAAGGTGCTTTCCCTTACCTTTACCGAGTTCGGTCGCCGGGCCAAATCCAATGATAGTTATGGAACCGATCATGGAACAGCCACTCCGGTCTTTGTTTTTGGGACTCAATTGAACAATGGAATATACGGGGTCAATCCCTCCCTGAAGCCTGAAGACCTTAACAATTACAACCTGGTCTACAACATCGATTACAGGCAGATCTATACTTCTATCATCCAGGACTGGTTTGAGGGGGATGATCAGGCCCTTATCGATACAGGTTTTAGCGACTGGGTTGATACGCGATTGCCCATTGTGAATATCAGCGGGACCCATGCTTATAGTCCGGGGAAAAATTCAACTTCCCTGCAACT
>RCNF010001187.1_pt1 | contig 13664 bp, 11 predicted proteins | sample 2041311 | NCBI WGS metagenome assembly RCNF01 (sample SAMN09708228, study PRJNA481090) | Marine sediment metagenome, whole genome shotgun sequencing project. | biome: marine sediment; feature: ocean; material: sediment; isolation source: Sewage treatment plant 2 marine sediment (STP2) ... | reverse complement strand
GGAAATAGGGATACTATTTTTTTCAATATTGAATTTCATTCCCGAACAAACATAGAAGTCAAGCTTCTTTGTTTTCCCCAATAAATAGCCTTCGTTTTCTAAAACTATTTTTGATTCTTCTTTCCAAAACTTTTCTCCATAGTTTGAATCTTCATTACTTATATCCAGGTCAATATAAGGAGTGAGTTCTAATTTGCCCTTAAAATTTGCAGCTTTAATTGAGTATTTAATGGCTCCAATTCTTGTATCAACAATACTCAGGAATCTTTTACTTTCGACTTCAATAAGGTTTCCATTTTGCAGTTCAGCCTTGAAAGTTCTTTTTAGGTAGCCTTCCTTCATATTTAAGACTCTTCTAAATTCTCGAACGATACATTTCGAAAGATCCAGAGTTTGCTTGTTGACTTTTATGTCAATTCCAATCCAATTCGCGGAATTCAATACTTTGGCAAAATATTCCGGGTAGCCATTTTTCCACCAGCCAACTCTCGTTTTATCAGGATAATAAATACCAGCAATATAGCTTCCCTGAAGAGAATCGCCTGAGTAAGATTCTTCAAAATTTGCACGTTGGCCCATCTTTCCATTGCCAATTGAAAAGATGCTTTCAGATGCCCTGTTATTCTCTGGGATGAAGCTCTCTTCAACAATCAGCCATTCGTCATATTTTAGTTCTGGACTCATGTATAAATATTTTTATATCGAACAAGATTCAAATTTACTTTTCTTTTTAGTTTTTTGAGTCAATGCCTTTGTTTTACCTGTCGTCAACATCATTAACAAAAAGGACAAGTATGGCTGCAACAAACATGGATATTCCACCGGTTATTAAGGCATATATTGTTTCTCCGTTATAAAGATGCGTGACCAACAAACCTAAGATACTGGCTGCCATTATTTGTGGTATTACAATAAAGAAATTGAAAATACCCATGTAGGTCCCCATTTTATTTCCAGGTAGAGAACCAGTTAATATTGCATAAGGCATAGCAAGGATACTTGCCCAGGCAATACCTATTCCAACCATAGGAATAACTAATAGGTTCGGGTCTTTTATGAAGTAAATGGATACCAGTCCAAGACCACCCGCAATTAGACTTATCATGTGAGTAATGCGGCGGTTGGTATATTTAGCAACCACAGGTAGTAGAAAGGCTACGGCAGCGGCAAATCCATTATACACCGCAAACAGTATTCCAACCCAATTTGCTCCCTCATTGTAAAGAGCAGAAGAAGTGTCACTGGTTCCATATATATGGCTGGTAACGGCAGAGGTAGTGTAAATCCACATTGCAAAAAGAGCAAACCAGGAAAAAAACTGAACGAAGGCCAGTTGAACCATGGTTTTGGGCATATTAAAAAGGTCAGTTAAGACCTCCACCAGTCCACTATTTCTCTTGCCAGAAGCCCTGACAGCATGGGTTACCAGTTGTAATAATCCAAATCCAATTAAACCGAAAGAAAGAATATATAATTGACCTTCGGCTGACCACCAATAAAAAAGAAGACATAAGAGAATACCTCCCACTAACCAATACAATCCTTTCTTTAGGAAGTTTGGTTCTTTAAATACACTATTTTGATCAACGGAATTAAGTTTATTCTCTGATTTTGCACTTTCTTCAAACTCTTTTAACTCCTGTGGTGAATATTCCCTGGTCTTGAGAACTGTCCAAAGTACAGCCAGAAGAAAAACTGTACCACCAATATAAAATGATAATTTAACATTAGGAGGAATTGCCTGACCTTCAAGAGGCGTTGTGGATACTCCAAACCAGTTTGTCATTATATAGGGTAGAGCAGAGGCGATAACAGCTCCTGTTCCAATAAAGAAACTTTGCATGGCAAATCCCCTTGTTCTTTGTTCAGATGAAAGCATGTCCCCAACAAAAGCACGGAAAGGTTCCATTGATACATTTATGGAAGCATCCATGATCCAGAGCATGCCGGCTGCGATCCATAAAGCAGGTGAGTTGGGCATGATAAACAGCGAAATGGAAGCAAGTATGGCCCCGACGAGGAAATAGGGTCTTCTACGTCCAAGCTTGTTCCAGGTATTATCGCTCATATGGCCAATAATCGGCTGGATTATAAGGCCCGTTAAGGGAGCAGCAATCCATAAAATGGGAATATTTTCAACCTTTGCTCCAAGTGATTCAAATATTCGGCTTACATTGGCATTCTGAAGTGCAAATCCAAATTGGATCCCTAAGAATCCAAAACTCATATTCCAGATTTGCCAGAAACTTAACCTGGGTTTTGTTTTCATTGTAAAAAGGAGTTAGTTAAAAAGTGTTACCGGATGAAATTCTCTATTCAAATATAGCCATTATTATCCACTTTAAAAATTTCTTATCCCCTATAATACAGGTATATCCGGCGTTTCCTAAATTCTATTAACTGAAGAAGTTGATTCAAACGTTTGCGACAGAATTATTAAGAATGATTTTTTATAATTATTTTCTAAGATGGATATAATATTTGGCATTTTTCACCCTGGAAATGGATGAAAAAGAAATTTTTAATGCCTTAAAATTTTTATATTTTCGACCTGTTTCCCATCTGAAACCGACAAAATATATAATCCGGGAGGTATGTTTAAATCTTTAAGATCTATAGAGCTATTTGAAGTCTGCACTGAATAAACCAGCTGGCCCCTTATATCAAAAATGCGTATTGATTGATCTGAAGTTAAGTATGGACTTATTTCTATGTATAGATTTTCAGAAAATGGGTTAGGAAAGACATGAATACCACTCTCGCCCTCCATTTCATTTACTGAAACGGAATAATCAATAAAATTAACAATCTTATAATCGTTTTCCCAACCTGAATTTGCTTCATTCCATAGCAGCCAGGTTTCTATAATTAAATCATTGTGTTCATTGTATTCAAAGAGATATTGCCTGTTTTGCTCCCATTGATTCGAAGACGAGTTCCAGATGGAATATACAATTTCTGTGTTATTTTCAGGGTTTTCGTAACCATAGATATATCTTACCGTATTTTGCCAAACCGATGCTTTCCATGATTGATATAGCTTTTCAATTAGCTTATCATCCAAATTATATGAATATGCAATTATAGTACTTGAATCCCACTGCATGATTGTATTACTCCATGTCTCTCCCAATTCGCTTGATAATAATCCATCTCCCTCATAGGTAAAACTTAACCTGTGATTATTTTCCCAGCTGCTTGTATTAAGAATCCAGTTTTGTCTGATCTGTTCCACCTTCCTTCCAACCTGGTAGATATAAGTAAACTGGTAATTGTTGATCCATTTTGAGCTATCTGTATTCCAGTCTTGCCTTAAATAAAGCGTCCAATTTCCCTCATTATCAAAGTCATATATATATTTAATGTTTTCTTCCCATTTTTCTTCCCCAGCATTCCAGCTTTTCTTAATATAATAATCCAGAACAAGGTCTGGACTATAGGAGTAAGAGGTTCTTGAGTAATTTATCCAGGATTGAGAATTAGCTTCCCATATCAATACCGTTTCTTCTGAAAGTCTATTTTCCGCAGTATAGTTCCGAACATTTTTTTGCTGTTCTATCCATGTTTCTGAGGCAGGATTCCAGGCTCTGATAAATTCTAACTCAAGGAGCTTATTATCATTATAAAACTTAATACTGCTTAATAACTTCTCCCATTCCATCAAAGTGGTATTCCAGTCAAAATGGTATATTGAATCAAGTTGACCAAGGCTTTGACTTGATTTTAGGTTTTGGTTCTCCGAAAATGGGTTCAATATAGTATCTGTTTCCTGGTATGGCTTCAGATGAAACTCAATCTGGCTATGCACAGGTAGGAATAAAAAAACAAGTAATAGCTGTACAACTAAAAACTTCACAAATTGTTTTATGGCCTGCATTCTTGAATTTACGATGCTAATACAAATAATGTTACCCAAAATATTGTTTTATAGGAATATGGCTAAAGGTGAATTGTGTATCCCCTCAGTTCTTTAGCAAGTAACTTTCCGTTTCCAGAACATTGATCGACCAGTTTCCAGAAATCTTTACCGTGATTCTTATGAACTGTATGTACAAGCTCATGAATCAGGATATAGTCGAGCAGATGCTGGGGCAGCCTCATAACATGTATATTGATATTAATATTGTTGACCGAGGAACAACTTCCCCATACAGTTTTTTGATTTTTTAAGAAAAGGCGGTTAAATCTAAATCCAAGTTTATCTGCAAGTGCCTTTATTCTGCCTGGAAGGTACTCTTTTGCTTCAACCCGAAGAGTCTCGATAACACCATGTTTGATGGCTTCCTGTACTTTTTGGCTAGAAATATCTATGTTAAGGGGGTAGCTTATTTTAACGCTAGTACTATTTATGTGTATATTAATGTTTTCTCGATCTTCTTTGGAAATAAGCAGATCATGCCACCGTGTCCGGAATTCAGTATTTTCATCAAATATCAATTTTTTATCATGAATAGAATTACTTCTATTTATTTGTTTGATGATCCAGGCTTTTTTCCTTCTGGCAAAATTTATCGCCGTTTGATAGGGAAGCCAGAAAGGGAGAACAAGTTCAATATCAGATGCAGATTTTACACGAATGGTTAACCTTTTGGCCTTATGGCTTTTCCTTATAGTTAATTCACCAATATTTTCAATGCTATATTTTTTTATTCCAGTCAACTTTATTCTTAATTCATACAATTATTTTATTTGCCAAAGATAAGGGTTTAATGTAGTTTTAGTTATGTTTTGTAAGGCTCAATTTGGAAGCTTAAATTGTTTTGAGTTTTTAGAGAAAGTATTACATTTACATTTTTACCCCTCTTTATTGTTCCCCAACGGGTAAATTGGCGATCTTTATACCCAACTAAAAGCCGATTTACGATGCCATTCATACCTGGATCAGTGTTTTATGTGCTTTTAGTTCTGGAAAGTAAAGTTTTAGAACAGGGGCCAGTTTGATCGGATAGTTGGAAAATACTTAGTTTTTTCCTTAGTGATGATCAATAAAGCCTCATTTTTTCTATAAAAGTCTCTAATAATGAAAAAGATCATATAAAATTAATGTTTTAGAGTTATTGAAATACTTATCTTTATGGTCCAAATTTTTAATGCAATGAAAGTGAAAAAAAATATCATAATTGGAAGTCTAATTTTTATAATAAGCGGATCCTTTGTTTTGAATGGCCAGGAAAGAAAAGTTTGGTCTATTGAGGACTGTGTGTTATATGCCCATGAGCATAACATTCAAGTGAAGCAGTCACAGCTGAACACCACCTTTAACGATAATGTTTTGAAGCAGTCAAAAATTAATATGGCACCGAATCTTAATTTTAGTGCCAATCATAATTATTCGAGTGGAAGGGCACTTGATCAGTCAACTTACCGATATACAAATCAGGATCAGAACTCTGAGAACTTTAATGTTAGCTCTAATGTGATCCTTTTCAATGGCCTTCAGATGTTGAACACTGTTAAGCAAAACAAGTATACCCTGATGGCCAGTCATGAGGATGTTGAAAGACTGAAGAATGATATTTCTGTGAATATTGCTCTGGCTTATCTTCAGATTCTTCTAAATAAGGAACTTCTTGAAGTAGCTTCAAATCAGCTGGGTGTTTCTGCTTTGCAAGTTAATAGAACGCAGCAACTTGTTGATGCTGGAAGCGTCCCGGAAGGGAACCTTTTCGAAATATCTGCCCAGGTCGCCCGTGAGGAAATGCAGGTGGTTGGAGCTCAAAATTCATTAGACATCTCTTATCTTACTTTGACTCAAATGTTAGATCTGGATTCTGTAGGTGGATTTGAAATTGAAGTACCAGAATTGAATAGGTTGATAGATGAGGATTATGTTATTTCTCCTGCTGATGTGATTTATACTGAGGCACTTAGCTATAGGCCAGAGATTAGAGGGGCTGAATATCGGTTGAAAAGTTCTGAATATGCATTAAAGATCGCGAAAGGGGGTAGGTCCCCAAGGCTTTCTCTGGGAGGTAATTATGGAACATTGTATTCTGATGTCAGGAGAAAAATTGGAATAGATTCGGATGGCAACATTACAGAAGATGATTATCCTTATGGAGAACAGCTACAGGATAACCAGAACTGGGGAGTTGGTATTGGTCTTTCAATCCCTGTTTTTAATGGTTGGATGGTAAATACCAATGTTAATAATTCCAAGTTAAATATTGAGAATTATCAGTATGAATTGAAAAACACCCGACTCGTGTTATACAAAGAAATTCAACAGGCCTATGCAGATGCAATTGCCTCTTTGAAAAAATACCGGGCAAGTGAAAAAGCAGTCACTTCTATGACTGAATCATTCAGGTATACTGAACAAAAATATAATGTTGGCCTGGTAAATTCTGTAGATTATAATACAACAAAGAATCAACTAACTCAGGCACAGTCAGAATTATTGCAGGCAAAGTATGAGTATATATTTATGATAAATGTTTTAGAGTTTTATAGAGGAAATCCAGTAGTTTTGTAATTTAATAATCTTTAGAAAAGAAATGAAAACAAATAAAATATTAAGAGTTGTAGCTGTTGTTGCTGTTATTCTAATTATTGTGGCAGCTGTTGGAAAGAGAAAAGGCTGGTTTGGCAAAGCTGAATCGATCCAGGTTATTGTGGAAAATGGGAAATACAGAACAATAGTGGAAACCATTAATGGAAACGGTAAAATCCATCCTGAAACGGAGGTTAAGATTACTCCAGACGTATCTGGTGAGGTTGTGGAACTCTATGTTAGAGAAGGTCAAGATGTGGTAGCCGGTACCTTGCTGGCGAAAATACAGCCCGATATTTATGTTTCATCGAAAAACCGGGCACTGGCAGCATTAAATTCATCAAAAGCAAGGTTAAACCAGAATAAAGCAAGTTATGCTCAGGCAGAACTTTCTTATAATCGGAGTAAACAACTTTGGTCGCAAAAAACAATATCCGAGGCTGAATTTGAACAGGCTGAAGCCACCTATTTGATGGCTGCAGCTGATGTTGAAGCTGCTCGTGCCTCAGTGAATAGTGCTGAAGCTACGCTCAAGGAAGCCGACGAGAATCTGGTAAAAACTACCTTATATGCTCCTATTGATGGGACTATATACGGTCTTTCGATAGAACAAGGCGAGCGGGTTGTTGGAACCGCATTAATGTCAGGTACCGAAATGATGCGGATTGCTGATTTGAACAGGATGGAAGTTGTTGTGGAGATTAATGAAAATGATATTGTTCGGGTAAGTATGGAAGATACTGCAATTGTTGAGGTAGATGCTTACATGGATCATGATTTTAAAGGAATTGTTACAGAAATTGCTAATTCTGCAACAACTACTGGTGTTTCAGTTGACCAGGTTACAAGCTTCAATGTAAAAATATTATTACTTAGTGACTCTTACAATCATCTTGTAAATGCTTCTAATCCATTTCCCTTTAGGCCCGGAATGTCGGCCACTGTTGATATCCAGACCGAGGTGAAGCAGAATGTACTCTCTATACCTATTCAGGCAGTGTCAACAAGAACAGATACTTTAGGAGTTTTGGGGTCAGAAGATGGGGAAGTATCTACTGATGAGGAAGCTGAAGCTAAGGTAGTGGTTTTTGTCGTGACTGAGGATGAAACAATGTCGCTGAAAATAGAAGTGGAAACTGGGATACAGGATAATAACTATATTGAAATTGTAACAGGTATAAGTGAGGAAGATAAAGTTATTATAGGACCCTACAGTGCCACTTCGAAAAAACTGGGAGACAGTACTGTTGTTGAGGTAGTAACTAAAGAAGAACTGTTTAAGCCTAAAAAGTAGTAATTATCGAGAAGTGGAGTAGTTAATATAGGTATGGCTTTATTATTACATATTGAAACGGCTACTCCAACCTGCTCTGTTTCTATCTCAAAAAACTCAACTCTTCTCGGCATACGCGAAAGTTATGTCGATAAATCACATGCTGAATTACTTAGCGTATTTATCCACGAATTATTTGAAGAGATTGGTGTAAAGCCTGAAAATCTGGATGCTATTAATGTTAGCAAGGGACCAGGTTCATATACCGGATTAAGAATTGGTGTTTCAACAGCCAAAGGACTGGCTTATGGATTGAATATACCACTAATTTCAGTAAATACTCTGGAAGCTATGGCCTGGGGAATGCTTCACTCCTCAATAATTAGAGAAGGTCAATCTGACAAGGAATTTTTGCTTTGTCCAATGATTGATGCACGCAGAATGGAGGTTTACACTGCACTTTTCGACCAGAAAATGAGCATAATCAGAGATACCTCTGCAGAAATAATAGATAATGAGTCATTTTTGAAATATTTAGAAAAAGGGAAAATATTCTTTTTTGGAGATGGGTCATCCAAATGTAAAGATATAATACAGCACAATAATGCAGTATTTATTGAAGGATTCCATAATTCATCCGAATATATGCTTACTCTCGGTTATGAATCGTATAAAAAGAAGGTTTTTGAGGATGTTGCTTATTTTGAACCTTTTTATCTAAAAGATTTTATTCCTACAGTACCTAAAAATAAGGTCATTGGCTCCTAACACTACGAAGATTACCCTTTTTCCCACTCAATTTTGTAAGCTTATTTGGAGATTTCAATTAACTTTAACTAAGAAATCAAAAGATATAGACTGATTTGAGATCCATATTCAATATAATTTTGCCTATCCTGTTTAGCATTTCATTTTTTAATTGCTTTTCACAGGAAATGGCTAATGATAAGCCTGAGTATCTGGGCGAAAATCTAAAATATTTAATCTCATTTGGTTTTATAAATGGGGGTGTGGCTAGTGTTACATTTGATACGGATAGTATTACTAAGATGTATCATATAAATATGACCGGTAGGACCATTGGAGTGGCAAATGCATTGTATAAGATTCTGGATATTTATGATTGTTACATGGACCCTGAGACACTACTTCCTGTAAAAGCTATTCGGAATGTAAGAGAAGGTAGTTATCGTGAATATAATGAGGTGATTTTTGATCATCATTCCTGGCCAGATTCAGCTATTGCCATCAGCCAGAAATCAGGACTACAAATTTTACCTAATGATATTTTAGACATCCTTTCTGGTTTTTACTACCTGCGGAAAGATTATATAGCCAAGGGCCTGGATGTAGGCGAAATGGTTGAGATGAACACTTACTTTACTGATGAATTATGGAAGTTCAGAGTTAGGTATATGGGAAAAGAAACCATTCGTACAAAATTTGGGAAAATGGATTGCTTGAAGTTTAATCCTGTTACCGAAGTAGGCAGGGCCTTTAAGACAGAGGATGATATGACCTTATGGATTTCTGATGATAGAAACTTAATCCCGATTAGGATTAGGGTCGCCTTACGAGTAGGCAACTTTAAAATAAACCTTGAAAGTTATTCGGGGCTGAATTATGAGTTTTCAAGCATGCGTCAGAAAAAATAAATCTTCGTATGCAATTTTGTGCTTTAATTAGTAAGTTTTAAGTTATTTTTGTACCATTGATGATAGTAACCAATTAATTATTAAGAATGGGATCTACAGGGGATTTTAAAAATGGTTTGTGTATTGAATTCAGCAATGATTTGTACACAATTACCCAGTTTCAACATGTAAAACCAGGCAAAGGACCTGCTTTTGTGCGGACAAAACTAAAAAACTTAAGAACGGGAAAGGTTATTGACAATACTTTTACATCAGGTCATAAGATTATTACTGCTCGCATAGAGAGAAGGCCTTACCAGTTCCTCTTTAAAGATGATATGGGATATAACTTTATGCACACTGAAACTTTTGAGCAAATGTTTTTGCCTGAAGACATAATTCCTTCATCCGATTTAATGAAAGAAGGTCAGGAAGTAGAAATTGTTTATCATGCTGAAACTGAGACTGCTCTTTCCTGTGATCTTCCACCATTTGTTGAGCTTGAGATTACCTATACTGAGCCCGGATTTAAGGGTGATACCAGTTCTACCAGTGCATTAAAGCCTGCAGAGCTAGAAACAGGTGCCAAGGTCAATGTCCCATTATTTATTAATACCGGGGATAAAATTAAAGTCGATACAAGAGACCATTCTTATTCTGAACGAGTCAAAGCATGATCGTTTTCTTGTTACTTAATCTACTGAATGATAGAATCAGCATCCATAAAACGCCTTAGGCTTTCAAGATTTAAGCTCGATACCTTATTAAATATTACAAAGGCAATTAATGAGAATTTGCCTGCTGAAGAACTTCTTAGAAGGGCCGAGGATGTTCTGATGAAAGACCTGAGTATTGGGAAGATCATCATTATTATGTATGATGAAAAATGGGAATGCATTCTTGAAGCTGGCTGTCCTCCAGGTTGCAGCAAAGGAATTTCAGTGGAAGAAACCCTGCTCCCCATAAAGGAAATTACCTATATCAGTAGCTCAGAGGATAAAAGTTTAGAGGAGTTTGATGTAATTCTTCCCATTTATAATAATAATTCACCTCTGGCTTTTGTTTTGATTGGAGATATTGATGAGGAAGAAAAAGGAGTTAGCCCTATAATTAAGCATATCCATTTTATTCAAACTCTTTCGAACATTGTTATTGTTGCTATTGAGAATATCAGGCTCTTTGATAAAAGCCTACGGCAGGAGGCAGTTAAGAAAGAGCTTGAGCTTGCCTCTAAGATGCAATCATTGTTAATTCCAAGTAACGAGAAGTTACCAAACAATGAAAAGATATTTATTACGGGCTTCTACCATCCACATCATGAGGTTGGTGGCGATTACTATGATTGTATTCAACTGGCTGAACAGGAATATGGCTTTTGTATTGCCGACGTTTCAGGGAAAGGGATCTCAGCGGCTTTACTAATGGCAAATTTCCAGGCTACTTTAAGGGCACTTTTTACCTCAGAAATATCGTTGGTAGATCTGGTTAGAAAACTCAATAAAAGTGTATTGGAGAGTGCTCATGGCGAGAAGTTTATCACTTTGTTTCTTGCCAAATACAATGTAGAGACGAGAACTTTGAGTTATGTAAATGCAGCTCATAATGCTCCATTGTTGTACGAGATAAACTCGAAAAAACTGATAAAATTGCAGAGTAACTGTCTGGGTATTGGTATGTTGGATGATATCCCGATAATTGAAATCGTCAGTCAGAATATTCCAGTGGAATCGAAAATCATATGTTATACCGATGGTTTATCTGAACTCCCAGATGACTTTGGCCGTGAAATGGGTACCAAGGCGGTTGAGAAGAACCTGAAGAACAATCAATCCATTGATGTGAATATTAGAGATCTAATATTTGAGGAACAGATACTGGAAGACAATGAAAAGCTTTTTGATGATGTCTCCCTTCTTGGAATTCAGATATACAAATAAGTCTGAAGTAATATCAATAATATCTAATTTATTTCTTGTTTGATTTCCTGTTTCTGGAATATGTCCAGGGCAACAATTGCTGCTATGAAACCCCAGAATAGAGCAGAAGCTTTATCCGTGTCGAGGAAGTTATTTAAGAATCCATGTAGAAGGTAGGTAGTTAATCCCAGAATTAAGGCAAGAGAAATCCACCTGTATGGGGAAGTATTCTGTCTAATGTAATATCTTATTCCTGTTATTAAAGTTGTAAGGGCAACCAGGATGAAGGATAAGGCACCCAGGATTCCCGACTCAGCCATTGGACCTATATATTCGCTATGTGCGTTGCCCCCATCGCCAAAATTTGTGCTGATAACAGTCCTGTGTTTTGAAGATTGAAATCCGGCATATTGGAACATATAGGTTCCCGGGCCCCAACCCAGGAAGGGTTTTTCACGAAACATACGCAATGCAGAGGTCCATCTGTTTATTCTTTCAAGGTTCGATGCATCTGATGAAACATTTGAAATAGATTGAATATGCTGTGAAAAATTAGTAGAAGAGTCCTGACGGTTCTCCTCTAATTTCATCTTTAATTCCCCCCAATAAAAAAATAAAAATAAGAAAGACAAGGTGCTGAATAATAGGAGTAAACCTGGCTTTACTTTAAGTTTTACCAGAATGAACACACCCAGGGCACCAATTATACTTATCCAGGCAGCCCGAGAGAATGAAAAAACCAGTGCTATAGCAAAGAGGATTACCGATATCCAGACTATAAACCTGACTGTGTTTGATAATTTTGATTTGATGGCAATACCTGTTAGGGGAGGCAATAAAAGTGCTAAGACGGCGCCATATGAAGTATGATCACTATAAAATGGATTAGGTGCTGAGTGCGCAGCTTGCTGATTTATGAAACCATCCTGAGATAAATTAAAAAGAGCATAAAGCACAACAATCATTAGCCCAGCTCCATATGCCAGAATAAACTGCACGATTTTTTTCGGTTCCTTAAAAATCACTACCGCCAAAAAGTAAAAGCCCGCAATAAACCAGAGACGTGAAATTAAGAATTTAAAAGAAACAAGGGGTAATGTGGAGCTTATGGAAGTCAAAAATATCCAGATAAGGTAAAAATAAATAGCCAGTGAAACGGGATGCTTTAATATTTGCTTAGGGTAGTTCTGTTCTCGAAATAACTTGATGAGAAATAGCAGGAGAATAAGAAATAATAATGGTTCGGTTGGAAGATATAAGTTCAGAGGGAGGCCGGGCCAGAATTCTTTAAGTTGAATGGAGAGAGGTGTAAGAAAAACGAGAACATAGAATGCTTTTTCAAGAGAAATAATGCTGAGTAGAATAAGGAGTAGTGCTACCGGGATGAGGTTAAAAAAATACAATCTCAGGGAGACAAAAAATATATTTACAAGGACAAATAATACAGAAATACCAACTATCCATAGCAGTTGAGTCCTGCTTAAGTTTGAGGCAGCTGTAAAATATCCTTTAGGCATTTTGTTTAAATGAATCGAAAATAATTAAAATAAAGAGGGCAAATAAAAATGCTGAAAAAGTGGAGAGAAGTACTATTATACTTCTTCTTGGATAGGCTTTCTTCTCGGCAACTCTGCCTTCACTAACAATGAATGAGTGGGGAAGTGATTGTTCGGTATCAACCTTAGCACGGGTATATTTATCTTTCAATAAGCTTAAACGGCCGCTCTCGTTGGTAAGAAATTCCTTGAGAAACATATAGTCACCCCCATATTTCCCTAAATTATTTATTTGCTCCTGAAGTTTATTGGCCAGAGATGTTTTTCCTAATGATACAGCTTCCAACCAGGCCTCATTCAATCCCTGTGATTGCGCTTCAACATCATAGACTCCCAGCTCACCAATCTTCCGCAATGAATCCTGTAGTTCTGAGATATCTTCTTGCAATTGTTTGTATTCTTTTGAGACAATAAGAAAGGCATCGTCCGCACGTTTCTTCTGCATGCGGTTAATGGTAGCATCCAGTAAAAAAGCCAGTTCATTGGCCATATCTGCTGCCATTTGAGGATCTTCATCCAGTACATCTATACGTACTGACATAAACTCCGTTTTCCTGAAAGAAACATTACTCTTCATCCGGGAGTACAATTCAGTGTATTTATACCTTGATGAAGCATCGATTTGATAATGATCAAATAAATTGAATTTCTGAATAAGGTTTTCTTTAATTTCATCAGAATTAAGGATTTGCAATAGCTGCTCTGTTTCTTCCTCCTCGCCAAATGCAAGTATCCCTGATTTAGAGCCACTGCTGGTGGTCGACACCAGTGCTTCAGAAACTGAAACAGAAG
>RCNF010001186.1_pt1 | contig 13668 bp, 13 predicted proteins | sample 2041311 | NCBI WGS metagenome assembly RCNF01 (sample SAMN09708228, study PRJNA481090) | Marine sediment metagenome, whole genome shotgun sequencing project. | biome: marine sediment; feature: ocean; material: sediment; isolation source: Sewage treatment plant 2 marine sediment (STP2) ... | reverse complement strand
GCTGAAGAAACTGACGCCGAAGATACTGACGACGAAGAAACAGATGACGCAGAAACTGACGCCGAAGAAACTGACGCTGAAGAATCTGACACTGAAGAAACTGACGACGAAGAATCTGACGCCGAAGAAACTGACGCCGAAGAATCTGACGACGAAGAAACTAAGGCGGGGGACGAGGAGTCACCGGAAATATTTGATGGCACGACAAAAGCATAAACCACAGAGGATGTGTGTTGCCTGCCGGCAAAGCCAGGAAAAAAGATCCCTGGTCCGGATTGTCCGGACGGAAGATGGGGTTTTTGTAGATGTTACTGGTAAATTATCAGGCAGGGGCGCTTATTTGCATCAGGATCCATCTTGTTGGGAAATTGGATTAAAAAAATCGCTTGAAAATGCATTAAAGACCAAATTTACGGAGGGTGACCGGGAGAGATTAACCCAATACCAGGACATTCTCAAGGAACAAAACAAATCTGAGTAATTGTTCCGGGAATGATTACAGCAAGTAAACCAGGACCAATGAGGTAATACATGAGTGAAAACGGACAAGAAACCAAACAAATCGAACTGCCAATCAGTGTAACTGTCCGGGATCTGGCACAAACACTGGATGCTAGTCCGATCGAGATCATCAAGACTTTAATGGCAAACGGTATGATGGCCAATATCAATCAAGAGATTGACTTTGATACTGCGGCCATTGTTTCCCAGGAAATGGGCTTTGAAGCCATCCCGCTCCAGGTGGAAGAAAAAGAGAAAAAAGATTCGATAGAAGTTCCTCTCTGGCGGCAAAAACTGGAAGAAGAAGATCAGGAACAACTGGAGATTCGTTCCCCTATTGTTACCATTTTGGGCCATGTTGATCACGGCAAAACTACTTTGCTGGACGCAATCCGGGACACATCTGTAGCTGCCGGAGAAGCGGGTGGAATTACCCAACACATAGGCGCATACCAGGTTGAACACAGTGGAAAGACTATAACATTCCTGGATACTCCCGGACATGCTGCCTTCACGGCCATGCGGGCTCGTGGGGCCCAGGGAGCAGATATTGTGATTCTGGTTGTAGCAGCAGATGATGGCGTGATGCCCCAAACTGAAGAAGCCATTGCCCATACCCGGGCTGCCCAGGTATCGATGATCGTTGCCCTTAATAAAATGGATCGGGCCAATGCAGCGCCTGACCAGGTTAAGCAGCAGTTGTCAGATATAGGAATCGTCCCGGACGACTGGGATGGAGACACCATGATTATCCCCATTTCCGCGATTGAAAAAACCGGGTTGGAAGATTTGATGGAAGCCATCTTGCTGGTTTCTGATGATTTGGAAATATATGCCAATCCCCAAGGGGATGTGTTTGGAACCGTGATTGAAGCTGAATTGACTAAAGGCCGGGGTGTAATGACAACCTTGCTAGTTCAAAACGGCACCTTGAAGGTGGGTGATACGGTTATTGCGGGAAAAACTTACGGCAGGATCAAAGCCATGTTCGATTATGAAGGAAATAAAATCAAGGAAGCTGGACCTTCTGTTCCTGTTTCTGTGATGGGATTGCATGACGTTCCAAAGGCCGGTGAGCTTTTTAATGTCGTCACAAATGAAAAAACCGCCCGGGAATTAATACATGACCGGCAGATTCGGATCGCAAGAATCGAAGAGGAGATAGATCCTGTAGCCAATTTAGAACAGCTCTTTGAGCGTGTGCAGGCCGGAGAAGAAGATGAACTAAGGTTGATTATTAAAGCGGATGTCCAGGGATCATTAGAACCCATTGTCTCCTCTGTTCAGAATCTTAAAAGTGGTGGCGAACAGCAAGACATCGGCGTAAAGGTAATCCATTCCGGCACTGGCAATGTGGGTGATGATGACGTTTTACTGGCATCTGCTACCAACGCGATCATCATTGGGTTTAATGTTGAACCGGACAGTAGTGCCAAACGTTTGGCTGAAACGGAAGGAATATCAATCCGCAAATACAAAATTATTTATCATCTTATCGAAGATATTGAAAAAGCACTCAAGGGTATGCTCGAACCTGTTGAGAAAAAGATATTGGTCGGTCAGGCTGAAGTCCTGCAGGTCTTCCCTTCGGGAAGGCATGACCAGGTCGCAGGCTGCCGGGTAGATAAGGGTGAATTTCGCCGTAATGCAAAAGTCCGGGTAATCCGGGGTGGAAAGATTGCCTTTGAAGGAGATATTGCATCTCTAAAACGACACAAGGATGATGTCAATGAGGTCCGGTCCGGATTTGAATGTGGTATCGGACTGAAAGGATTTTCCAGTTTTGAAGAAGGAGATATCCTGGAAAGTTATGTAATTGAACTCGTCTCAGAGTTCTAGGAAAAAAAATGGTATCAGAATCACGGTCTGATCGAATCGCCGATATGATAAAAAGGGAGCTCTCCCTGCTTTTTTTGCAGGAGATCAGTGATCCCCGGTTGGAAGGTATAAATATCACAAGTGTTGATGTTGATCGTGAACTGGCATTTGCAGATGTTTATATTTCAGCCCTTGATGGGGAAGAAAGAAAATCTGAAATTATGGCTGCCTTAAAAAAGGCAGGCGGATTTATCCGTTCTCAGCTGGCTCACAGCATTTCTCACCTCCGGACATTTCCCCAAATTCGATTCCACTGGGACACCATTCCTGGACGGGTGGACCGGATCGACCAGATCCTGGCTGAGTTGGATGCGGAAGAGGGGTTATTAGATTCGGATGAATAACGCAGATATTCAAGCATTTGGAAATCTCTTGGAGCGGGCTGATCGAATCCTGATCATTTCCCACACCAGACCGGATGGTGATGCAGTTGGATCACTGCTTGGATTGGGACTTATCCTAGAAGAAATGGGAAAAGAAGTCAACCTGGTCCTGGAGGATGGCGTTCCTAAAGTATTTCATCACCTTCCATCGTATGACAGGGTTTACCGGGAAGCTGCCGGTGTCTATGACCTGGTGATTGTAGTGGATTGTTCCGATATTGACCGGATAGGCGATGTGCTGGATGAATATGGAGAACCAGATCTGAATATTGACCATCATCCAACCAACACTCAATTTGCGGGATTAAATCTAGTCCGGGATGATGCTGTCGCAACCGTAGAAATTATCTATGACCTGGCTGTTGCTCTTTCGCTGCCTTTAAATCAAGAGATCGCTGAAGCGCTCCTGACCGGATTGCTCACGGACAGTCTTGGATTTAGAACCTCCAACACCTCACCCAAAGCGTTAAGAATCGCTGCTGACCTACAGGAAATGGGCGCTGACTTACCCTTTTTATATCGCAAAGCGATGATTGAAAAATCTCTGGAGGCAGTTAAATACTGGAGTCTTGGATTATCGAAAATTAATTTGGAAGACCGGCTGGTCTGGACTACCCTTAGCTTGGAAGATCGGAAAATTGCCCAGTATACCGGGCGAGATGATGCAGACTTAATTAACTTGCTTGCCTCAATCAAAGAAACAGATATCAGTTTGGTTTTTGTTGAACAGACCAACGGGACTGTGAAGGTCAGTTGGCGGGCGCGTCCAGGTTTTGATGTTTCCAAGACGGCGCTTCAATTTGGGGGAGGTGGGCATAAACCCGCTGCTGGAGCGGAGATCAAGGGAAACCTGGAACAAGTCCAGGAAGAAGTATTAAAGGCAACCAGACATGCCTTAAACGGAAGTAAGTAAACCGGAAGCGTCTGGAACCATAGTTGGGGAGATAGAGATCATGAATAAAGATGATTTAAAAGATTTTATAACCGGGGCTCTGGTTATCGATAAACCAGTAGGCATGACTTCCCATGATATCGTTAAAGTAGTTCGCCACGGCACTGGAATTCGCAGGGCCGGACATACCGGAACCCTCGATCCGAGGGCATCGGGTGTGCTGGTTGTATTAATTGGACCAGCTGTTCGCTTAAGTGAATTTTTGTCTGCTTCTGATAAACGCTACCAGGCAAATCTCAGATTTGGCGTGGCAACCGACACCTATGATACTGAAGGCAAACAGGTGGGGGAAACAAAATCAGTAGACCATATAACCGAGAATGATTTCCAGAAACTGTTGAGAGAATATGAAGGGAAAATCGCTCAAGTCCCTCCGGCTCACTCTGCGGTCAAGGTCAACGGGAAAAAAGCCTACGAATTAGCTCGTAAAGGAGAGAAAGTTGAGCTAAAACCCAGGATGATTGATGTTTATAATCTGGAATTGCTCGAATGGGCTCCGCCTGAGGCAACGATTGATGTTTATGCATCCTCTGGAACGTATGTGCGTTCACTGGCAAACGATTTAGGTAATGACCTCGGCGTTGGTGCGCATCTATCCGGGTTAAGAAGGACAAAAAATGGACAGTTCACTCTCCGGGATGCAGTCCGTTTGCAGGAGCTGAAGGACTCATTCGAAGCTGGAGATTGGTATAAACACCTCATTCCGGCCGCAGAAACACTGGCAGATTGGCATACGATTGAGTTAACGGAAGATGATCTGGATAAAATTAAACACGGTGTTCGTATTCCTGCACAGCCCGGGGATAGCGGTTGGGCCCGAGGTTTAAGTGATCAAGGGGATCTTATTGCCCTCCTGGAAGTTGCAGAAGGGGAACAAGCCTGGCAGCCCCGGAAAGTTTTTATTACCAGTTGAATGAAAAGATTTGGCGGGATATAGTATGCAGCATTTTCACACCTTAGACGATATCCAACTAGAAAAATCCTGGTTAACCATTGGCAGTTTTGACGGGGTTCATATTGGGCATCAGCAGATTATCCAGGATCTTGTTGCCCAAGCCCATGAGAATGATCAACCTGCAGTCGTGGTTACCTTTCACCCCCATCCTCAATTGGTCTTAAGAGATGAAAAGCGCCCTTATTACCTGACTCTGCCCGATAAAAGGGCTGAATTGTTGGGTGATCTTGGTGTGGATATTATCCTGACCTACCCATTTTCAAAAGATACCACCCAGATCAGGGCTGCGGAATTTGTACAGATATTACACCAGCGGTTGCAATTTTCCCGTTTATGGGTTGGCTATGATTTTTCTCTCGGCAAGGATAGGGAAGGTGATCCGGCAACCCTGGCAAATTTAGGGAAACAGATGGGATATACCGTAAAAGAGATTGCCCCCTATCTCATAAATGGAGAATTGGTATCTTCCAGCAGAATAAGGAAAAGCATTCGGACAGGAAAAATACGTGAGGCTGCGGGTTTCCTGGGTAGATCGTTTGAAATCACTGGGAAGGTGATTCAGGGAGAAAATCGTGGAAAAGGTCTAGGATTTGCTACCTCGAACCTTGATGTTTCTCAGGAAATTGTAGACATAAAACCCGGAGTATATGCTTGCCTGGCAGTTGTCGATGGCGAGGTTTGGAAAGCTGTCACAAATATCGGATTTCGCCCTACATTTGGAGATGAACTAGTCTTACCACGGATCGAAACCCACTTACTGGGATTTTCAAGAGATCTTTATGGTGATGAAATAGATTTACGATTTATTGAACGTCTCAGGGATGAGATGAAGTTTAATCAGGTGAGTGCTTTGCAGTCCCAGGTTAAAACGGATATCACCAGGGCCGAGCAAATTTTAGGTAATGAATGAGCATCCTTGCCTTTCAGGATGTCTTTGGTATAATTTCCGTGCTGACTAGACCAATTTGCGGCAGCTGCTGCGGATTTGGAGACCTGCTAGAAAGCAATAATATTCAATAGAGTAGGAGATAGCAGACGTCATGAGCATGCCAAAAGTACAAAAAGAAGAAGTTATCAAAGAATTTGGACGCCATCCGGATGACACAGGATCCCCGGAAGTCCAGATTGCTCTCATCACTACAAGAATCACAGAACTCACTGGTCATCTCCAGGATCACACCCATGATGAATCATCCCGGAGAGGATTGCTGAAATTGGTCGGTCAACGCCGGAGATTATTGGCTTATTTACGGCGGGAAGACTTCCAGAGATATGTCGCAATTAGCGATCGATTAGGCTTAAGAAGGAAATAAAAATTTCTTAGCCGAGTGGGTGCAGAAATATGCACTCCCTCGGTTTCTTTTTGTAGGTCCTGTGAGGTAAAAGAATTACGGGGAAGTGCGGTTGTCGGTGCGGGCAGATTGGTTTTTGAGGGGGCCGAACCAGAGCGGTGGAACACTTTCTCACCAAAGAAATAAAAAGAACTGAATAAAAATATTGAAGAACTAGTAACAACTTATTCAATCGTAGAATAGTACTAAGTCCGTGTATTCTAGTCAGGTTGGGTATTGGGAGGTACGAACAATAATTTGTCCCTAGCTCCCAATCCCTGACCCTTTGAATGCAAGGCAGGAGAAAAAATGAAACCAGAATCAAAGAAATATTCAGCAGTAGTACACGATAAAGAAATAATTATCGAAACTGGAACCCTGGCTGGACTGGCCGGTGGCGCAGTAACAGTCCGTTTAGGTGATTCGATCATGCTCGGGACTGCTACCATGGGCGATGAGGCCCGGGAAGGGACAGATTTCTTCCCGCTGACGGTGAATTATGAAGAACGCATGTACGCAGCCGGCGCTATACCTGGCGGTTTTTTCCGGCGCGAAGGACGCCCTGGAGAAGACGCAACCCTGACAGCGCGGTTAATTGATCGTCCTCTGCGACCCCTTTTTCCAAAAGATTTACGGAATTCAGTTCAGTTAATCTTGTATGCCCTCTCAGCTGATGGCAAACAACCGATGGATATCATAGGTTTGATCTCAGCATCCGCATCGCTGGTTATTTCCGATATTCCTTGGGATGGACCAATTGGAGCAATCCGGGTGGGAAGGATCGATGGAGAATTTATCGCCTATCCGACTTTTGAGGAGTCAGAAAAATCGGATCTGAATTTAATCATGGCTGGCAGTAGGGACGCCATCCTGATGGTTGAAAGCAATTCGAAAGAAATATCTGAAGAAGTCATCCTGGAAGCTCTGGAATGGGGACAAAAAGCGATTCAACCGCTGATCGAAGCCCAGGATAAAATGGCCCAGGAATTAGGCAAAACCAAAAGAGAATATGAATCTTTTAGAATCAGTGATGAACTGAAGGCTGAAGTTCACTCCAAGGCTTATGACCCCATTAATGATATTCTAGGTAAAGAATATGAAAAAGTGGAGTTCAGGAAAGCGTTGAACGTTTTGCGCGAGACCATTGTGGAGGAATTAACAGCTGATGATGCAGTTTTACCAGGAGACGTGAAAGGGGCTTTTGAAGATGTTTTAAATCAGGCGATTCGGACCCGGATCCTGGAGACAGGAAAACGATCCGATGGCAGAGACCTGAACAAAGTCCGTGATATTTGGTGTGATATTGATACCAGTCCGCGAGCTCATGGATCCGGTCTATTCACACGGGGTCAAACCCAGGTGATGACGATGACTACACTTGGAACTCCTCGAGATGCCCAGATGATAGACAATTTATCACCCAATGATTCTAAGCGCTTTATGCATCATTACAACTTCCCTCCCTTCTCTGTGGGAGAAGTCCGTTTCCTGAGGGGAACATCACGACGTGAGGTAGGACATGGAGCCCTTGCTGAACGAGCACTGTTGCCGGTGATTCCTTCCGAGGAAGATTTTCCGTATACCCTGCGATTGGTTTCCGAAGTGCTGTCCTCCAATGGCTCTTCTTCAATGGCATCGGTGTGTGGTTCCACCTTATCCTTGATGGATACTGGTGTGCCGATCAAAGCCCCCGTTGCTGGTGTAGCGATGGGATTGGTTATGGAGGGTGATCGCCATGCCATTCTGACTGATATCCAGGGTCTGGAAGACCATATCGGAGATATGGATTTTAAAGTTGCCGGAACTGAAGCAGGAATTACTGCGCTGCAGATGGATATCAAACTGAAAGGTTTACCTTCTCAGGTGATGTCAGAAGCTCTGGCCCAGGCGAAGGTTGCCCGCTCATTCATCATGGGCGAAATGCTAAAAATTATTGCTGAGCCCAAACCTGACCTGAAGCCACATGTCCCGCGCATCCAGTCCATCCGCGTTCCAGTGGATAAAATCGGCGCGATAATTGGCCCAGGAGGAAAAACTATCCGTGACATCCAGGAGACTACAGGAGCCAGGATTGATGTCAATGATGAAGGAATCGTGTTTATCTCATCAGAGGATGGAGAAAGCGCCCGAAAGGCAAAGGAACGCATTGAAGGACTAACCGCAACCCCGGAAGTTGGCCGGATTTATACCGGCCGGATTGTCGGCATCAAGACCTTTGGTGCTTTTGTTCAAATTCTGCCCGGCATTGATGGACTTGTGCATATCTCCCAGCTGGAATCGTCCCACGTGAAAAATGTTGAGGATGTTGTTGATTTCGGTGACGAGATCACTGTTATGGTGACCGATATCAGCAAAGATGGCAAAATCCGCCTCTCCAGGCAGGCAGTTCTGGAAGGCTGGTCCCTGGAAGAAGCTCAACAGGCAGACCGCAAGAAATAAATACACAAAGATAGAATTTGGAAGATCCGGTGAATCAATTGCCGGATCTTTTTTATACTTGATCAGAACATGAGACCATCAGCTGGATTATTAGGGCATTCATTATTAGACCAGATCTGGTAGTTATCGAAAAGATGACAGCGAGTAAGCGCGTCTGCAATGTATAAAAGATTTATATAAAAGGTTCACCAATAGGTCTCCAAACCTTATATTTTAGATTAAATTTGGTAAAATTGGTGAGTGGATATCTTCAATTACTTTGAGAATAAGGAGTTATAAGAATGAGTGAGAAAAAGTTAGGCATAAAACCTTTGGGCGTACGAGTAGTCATTCAGCCCGTCGAAGAAGAAAGCAGGACTGACAGCGGATTGTACATTCCAGATACAGCGAAAGAAAAACCGCAAACCGGGATAGTCGTTGCTATTGGTGAAGGCAGTGAAGAGACACCGATCACAGTCAAAGTTGGTGAGAAAGTCCTCTTCCCAAAATACACTGGTACTGAAATCAAATTAGGAAGTGTTGATTACATCATCATGGACTTTGAAAAAGTACTGGCAGTTCTGAAGTAGTTTTATAACATGGCTGAATCCTCGCAGAACATCCTCCAGTGTTTGATTCTCGGCTCCGGCCCAGCAGGATTGTCCGCAGCATTGTACGCTGCCAGGGCAAACTTAAAACCGGTAGTCCTCTCCGGCATGGATTTGGGTGGACAGGTATCAAAAACCGACACGGTTGATAATTATCCTGGTTTCCCGGAAGGTATTGAAGGACCAGAATTGGTTTCCTTGTTTCAAAAACAAGCGGAACGTTTTGGAACAGAAATCGTATTTGACTCCGCTACCGAGGTTGATCTCTCAGAACGACCATTTAAGGTCACTACCTATGGTGAAGAATACCTGGCAGAATCATTGATCATCACCACAGGAGCGTCAGTCCGGGAGCTTGGTGTTCCAGGAGAAAATGAGTTTACTGGAAGAGGAGTCTCTTACTGTGGAACCTGTGATGGACATTTCTTTAAGGAGAAAGACTTAGTTATTGTCGGTGGGGGAGACAGCGCTCTGAAAGAAGGCATTTTCTTAACCCGATTTGCAAAATCTGTGACGATTGTTCACCGCAGAGACGAACTCCGGGCTGGTTACTACCTGTCAAATAAGGCCAAGGAAAACCCTAAGATCAGCTTTGTTTGGGATACGGTTGTCACTGAAATCATCGGTGATAAAACAGTAAATTCTGTTCGTTTGAAAAATGTAAAAACCGGAGAGGAAGAAGTCAGGTCGATTGATGGCGTGTTTGTTTTCATTGGTCATATTCCAAACACTGACCTATTTAAGAATCAATTGGAAATGGATGAAATGGGTTACCTGATAGTTGATGAAAAAATGCACACCAGTAAATCAGGTGTTTTTGCGGCTGGTGAAGTGGGAGATCCTCATTTTCAACAGGTTGTAGTATCCGCTGGTATGGGAGCTGCCGCAGCAATGGAAGTGGTTGAGTTCCTCGAAGAAGAATCGTAAAATAAATATAAAAAAAGACGGGATCCTTGAGGATACCGTCTCCTATAACCCCCGAAGGAAGTTTTTGAAAACTCCGGGGGTTTTTATTATTGATATTAAGCCTCTTCTGCTTCCTTCATTGCATTAAAAGCCGCGATACTGACTTCGATGATATCCAGGGAAGGCTCGTTGGTTGTCAAACGCTGAAGGGCCAGGTTTGGTTTAATCAACCATTTGATAATGGGATTATGTTGGTTTGCTGCTGTCCAGAGCAAATATTCATAAGCCACACCGGCGAGAAGGGGTAACAGCAAAATTCTGCTGACCAGCCGCCAGAACAAGGTCATTGGTCCCAGGGTGGTAAAAAGGATGATTGATAAAAGAACCACAATTAGCAGGAAAGCAGTTCCGCAGCGGGGGTGTTCCAGGCTGAAGGGTTTGACTTTTTCTGGAATCAGTTCAACGCCGGCTTCAAAGGTGTTGATAACCTTATGCTCTGCGCCGTGATAAGAAAATACCCGTTTGATATCTTCCATCTGACCGATTCCCCACATGTATAAGATCAAGAAACCCAGGCGGACCAACCCTTCCAATAAATTCCCTATCCAGGCTTTCCAACTAAAATATCGCTCGACAGCCTGACCTACACCAGCGGGGATCAAAAAGAAGATCAATACCGCGATTGCCAGAGAGAGAGAAAAGGTGAAGAACAATGCAGGTCCTTCAATTTTTTCATCTTCTCCGGTTTGCAGATTGGCGGAAATGGTCAGAGCTTTCATACCCAGAATGAGGGCATCATAGAGCCCGATCAACCCCCGCAAGAAAGGGATCTTCATGATTCGACTTTGATAGATTTTATTTAATTCTTCTCTATGGATGGTGATTTCTCCATTGGGGGCACGCATGGCAATTGCCGCTGCTTTTTTCCCCCTCATCATCACTCCTTCGATGACTGCCTGCCCACCATAGTTAGGTAGTTTGGTTGTTACCGGTAATTGTTTACTCATAATTTTTTAAATTGAAGAAAAAGTGAACCAGGGCTTCAATTCCTTTGTATAAAGTTGGCAGGTGGATTTTTTCGTTGGGACCGTGCATATTATCGCTCGGTAAACCAAAACCAATATTTACAGAATCCACCCCTAATTCTTGCTGGATATGCACTACAACCGGTACGCTTCCCCCCTCCCGTTTAAAGATTGGGCGTTTGCCCCAGCTTTTTTCGGCAGCATCGAGGTAGGCATTAATCCATTTGGATTTTCGGTCGCTCTGAGAAGGAAAGTCCCCTGCTAATTTATCAAGCTCCCAGGTGACAGACTCAGGTGCATTTTCGGTCAGATAAGATTTAAATTGTTCATAAACTTCAGAAGGATCCTGGTTAGCAACCAATCGGGTTGAAACCTTGGCCATGGCATAGGCAGGTAAGACGGTTTTTTGACCTTCACCGATAAAGCCGGAATAAATTCCATTAATTTCAAGAGTTGGTCTGGCTCCGATTCGTTCAACAGCAGTATAACCCTCTTCGCCCCAGAGAGCCTTTACACCGCCTTGTTTCAGGAAAAAATCCTCGCTGATTGGTAATTTTCTGAGTTCTTCCCGTTCATCTTTCTCAATCGCCAGGACTTTATCATAAAACCCTTTGAGAGTAACACGTCCCTTTTTATCATGTAATCCGGATAACAGGTCAGCCATCACCTGGGCAGGATTGTGAATTACTCCGCCGAAAGATCCTGAGTGCATGTCTTGTTTTGGTCCCTGGACCCGGAGTTCAAAATAAGCTATTCCTCGCAGAGCATAAGTGATAGTAGGTAGGTCAGGCGCTTGCATTCCAGTATCAGGGTTTAGGAAGAAGTCGCATTTTAGAAGCTCAGCATTTTCCTTAATGAAGGGCTCAATATTTGAACCGCCTATTTCTTCTTCTCCCTCAATAATAAATTTGACATTAATAGGAAGGTCACCAGTCTGCCTGATCGCATCCAGGGCGCTGAAGCAGGCGATGATTTGACCTTTCATGTCCGTTGAGCCCCGGGCAAATAGATTGTCTCCAATCTGGGTTGGAGTGAATGGATCAGTTTTCCATTCACTAACTGGATCTTCCGGCTGGACATCATAATGACCGTAGATTAAAACAGTTACTGCTTCTTCGCCTGCACTGAGATTTTCTGCATACACAATGGGATGGCGTGGAGTAGGAAAAATTTCAACCCTGGTCATGCCCAAGGTTTTCAATTCCTCTTCAAGCCACCTGGCAGCTTTCTGAATATCTTCTTTGCGTTCTGGATCAGTTGATACAGATGGGATGGCAATCAGCTCTTTCATTTTTGCCAGGGTTTGATCTTTGTGATCCTGAGCAAACATTAGGGCTGCATTTCGATGTTCTGTCATGAGTAAAAACCTCCACAAAGCTCGTTATATATGATTTTTCACTGGAATGATTTTACCGCAGGTCTGAGATTGTGGGAACTGTAGAGTAGAGCTTTTAATAGAAGGGAATTCAGAAGTACATTTGAGAGGAGGGAAATAGGACACAAATTTTTTTTACTCTCAGGTATAATGGATTTCTCTTAATATAATGATAGACTTGATGAATAATCCATTTTTGGATCAGGGGTAATATTGTATCAAGATAATAGCGATGAAAAATGAGGTTAATTATGAGCTTGTTTCAGGAGTATATTCAACCCAACACGATCGAAGAGGCTATAAATTCCTTGTCCAATGCAGCCGGATCAGTCGCTGTCATTGCCGGTGGAACGGATTTACTGCTTGATATCCGGCAAGGGCGGCATCAGGCAGTTGATCGAGTAGTAGATGTATCCGGGATTGGCGAGATGCAGGAGATTGATCTTGATGAGAATTTCATAACCCTGGGAGCTGGTGTCACTCACAAACAGATTATATCCCACCCATTATTACAGGAGCACGCTCAATGTGTTGTGGAAGGTTGCGAATTAATTGGAGGACCTCAAGTTAGAAATGTGGCTACGATAGGAGGGAATGTTTCCCACGCTTTACCGGCAGGAGATGGAACAATTTCCCTCTTGGCGCTTGATACGGAGGTTCAAATTGCCTCCCCGGATGGTGTCAGATCTGAGCCGTTGATTAATATAGCCATATTCTGAAGTTTATTCTCTTTATGCAATTTTTCAGGTATATGAAGCATTCGTTTATCTAAATAATTTGCTTTAACAACATAAATAGTAAGGTCGGCATATTGACTAATTTGAATTGTATCAGTAACCATACCTGCCGGAGCTGTGTCTACAATAATATAGTCGTATTCTTTGTTTATTCCGTCAAATAGCTCCTTTATTCTCGGGCTCATCAATAGTTCAACTGGGTTTGGGGGAATATCTCCAGAATTGATCAAGTGCAATTTTTCGAATTTAGTTTTCTTTTCAATAATATCATCAACGGTTAAAAACTTGTCCTTGATAAAATTAGTAATACCAATTTTGTCATCCAATTTTAAGTATTTGCTTATTTTTGGTGCTCTTAGGTCCATAGCCAACAGCAAGGTTTTTTTTCCGGACATCGCCAAGGATGAAGCCAGGTTTATGGCAGTAAAAGTCTTGCCTTCATGACTTCTTGTAGAAGTAACAAATATAATCTTACTTCTTTCTTTATTGTCAAGCATAAAATTTATGTTGGTACGCAAATACCTAAATGCTTCAGCTATATTCGAATTATCATAATCCGAAATATATAATTCCTTTTTTGAGGAAGTCAGAGGTACGTC
>RCNF010001185.1_pt1 | contig 13675 bp, 12 predicted proteins | sample 2041311 | NCBI WGS metagenome assembly RCNF01 (sample SAMN09708228, study PRJNA481090) | Marine sediment metagenome, whole genome shotgun sequencing project. | biome: marine sediment; feature: ocean; material: sediment; isolation source: Sewage treatment plant 2 marine sediment (STP2) ... | reverse complement strand
TTCGGCACTTATTCCTGCTCCTGTAAGTACGACAACTTTTTTCATTTAAAATTTTATCTAAAGTTACAGATAATTTATATTTACTAAAATTAATTTAAATGATAGATCTAGATTTATTGTCTTATTTGCAAACCTTCTTAACTGATAATCGAAAAAAAACTTTTGAAAATGTTCTGGCACAAAGAACCAAACATTTTACAGTGGTGTTAGAAGATATATACCAAAAGCATAATACGAGTGCTGTGGTTAGAAATTGTGATATTTTTGGTATACAAAATTTACATGTTATCGAAAATAAATACAATAGTTATGTTTCTAATCAAGTAGCAAAGGGAGCTCAAAAATGGATAGACTTTCATGAATATAATACCTTTGAACATAATACCGAAACATGTATAAAATCTTTGCGCGAAAATGGTTATCAAATTATCGCTACATCGCCACATAATAATTCATGTTTATTAGATGACTTTGATATCGCTAATAAATCAGCTTTTGTATTTGGAGTTGAAAAACAAGGGGTTTCAGACTTCATGATGACTGAAGCCGATGGCTATTTAAAAATACCCATGGTAGGGTTTACAGAAAGCTTAAATATCTCAGCAGCGGTGTCTATTATATTACAAAATTTGACCTTCAGATTAAGAAATTCAGAAATATTATGGCAATTATCTGATAATGAAAAAAATGAAAAACGTTTGGATTGGTCCAAAAAAACGATCAATAATGTAGAAGAGATTATTCAGCATTATTATCAAGATATTACTTAGCTATAAAAGGCCTCAGGATTTATATAATTATTTCCAAATAGAGCGTTTAATACCATTTATAAGAAGAATTTAATATATCGGTTATTGTAAAAATCTTGTAATAATTTTACTACTCAATACTGTTAATATTAAGACTTTAGAATTCCTTTAGAATAGATTTATACATTTCAATCAATAATAATAAAATGATAATTAACCCGTTATCATATCACCAAAAGGAATATTTTTATGATTTTAAATTACATGTCATGCAATGTTTCTCCCCTAGACATATTTGTTTCATCTCCAGAAAGTGAATGGGATAGCACTAAAGTAAGGCATCTCCACAATCGCTTAGGGTTTGGAATTGAAACTTCTTTAATTGCCAATGCATTATCGAAATCACCATCTGCTTATGTAGATGAAATTATAGATGCAGCAATAAGCTTGTCACCTACGCTTGAACCAGCTTGGGCACCTTTAGATCCGGCTGATTATGCCGCCAACGGATTCACTTATAGCGAAGATGAGAATGATTTGTTGATGGAAGAAACGCAGTACACATTTATTAAAGAACTTATTGATAACGGTGTAAGAGGTAGATTGACATTGTTTTGGCATAATCATTTTGTAACTATTGCCAATGAGTATGGTTATGCAGGTTATGCATTTAGGTATTTTCAAGCTTTACAAAGAAATTCTTTTGGTAACTTTAGGACTTTTTTAAGTGAAATGGGCTTAGATGATGCCATGTTGAAGTTTTTAAATGGTTTTGAAAATACTGCAGTAAGTCCAAATGAAAACTACGCCAGAGAATTATATGAACTTTTTGCACTAGGTGAAGGTAATGGATATACTGAAGATGATATTGTTGAAACTTCCCGTGCTTTAACAGGTTATAATGACTACGCCAATGGTGATAATTCTTCGATACTTTTTAATGAAGCAAATTTTGATACAGACGACAAAACCATCTTTGGCCAAACCGGTAATTGGGGCTATGATGATGTTATAAATATTTTATTTGAACAAAAAACGGATCTAATAGCTCGTTATATTTGTGAAAAGATCTATACAAATTTTGTAAGTCCTGAAGTTGATGATGTTATTCGTTTAAACATAATTAATCCTTTAGCTGCGATTTTCATCGCTAATAATTTTGATATTGTACCTGTACTTCGAACTTTATTTAAAAGTGAACATTTTTACGACGAAAAGGCTAGAAATACCATAATTAAAAGTCCACTTGACCTAATCATTCAATTTATGACTACAACAGGATTTAATTTTGGTGATTATGATATGATCAAAGAACCTATCAAGAGTATTTCAAGACTTTTCGACCAAAATATACTGAATCCACCTACTGTATTTGGGTGGCCGGGCGATAGAGATTGGATAAATTCTGGTACCATTACCTTTAGACCTGCTTTTTTATTTGATGATATGTTGTCATGGGCTCTTGAGCAAAATGAAGAACAATTAAGACAGTTTGCCATTGGCGTCTCAGGGAATAGCAGTGATGCTGATGTTGTTACTAAGGATATTTTTGAAGCTTTAATGACCGAAGTTCCTTACACATTAGATGATTTTGAAACAGGTATTGATGTATTTAAAAGTAGCGTACCATCTAATTATTTTGAGGACAATATATGGACATTAAGCTTTCCAGGAGTTCCTCTTCAAGTTTGTCAACTTATAAAATATATAGTCTTCCTGCCTGATTATCAACTTAAATAAAACTTATGGGTACAACAAAAGATTTACATACAAATTGTAATACAGAAGATCATAAACAATGGAATAGACGTTCATTTTTACAAACTTTAGGTTTAGGTGGAGCAGGAGCTACTTTAATGATAAATGGCATTCCTATGGCCTTCGGACAACCAACACCATTATCTAACGCGTTAGCTAGTGCAGACTCAGGCAGGGTTTTATTGATTATACGACTGCAAGGTGGTAATGATGGACTAAATACAATAGTGCCTATTTATGATTATGATGCGTATGCTAATGCCAGACCATCAATAAAACATGAATTAGTCGATATTCACAAGCTTTCTAATGATTTCGGGATACCTAAATATTTACAAAATTTTATTGAACCTATTTGGGAAGGAGGCTGTATGAAAGTTGTAAATGGTACGGGATATGATAATCAAAATCTATCACATTTTACGGGTACTGATAATATGTCAAGAGGTACTGATGATGATTTAGTAGAAACGGGTGTTTATGGTCGTTATTTTGAAAGTATATATCCTGATTATCTGTTAAATTTACCTGAGGCTCCTCCTGCTGTTCAAATCGGCGGTATAGGTGATATTATGTTTACAGGTAATGAAAGTAATTTTGCATTTGCACTTGCAAATACGCGTCAATTAGAGCGAATAATTGAGAGTGACGCCTTTTATGATGTTGCTGACATACCAGATTGTACCAAAGGAGAACAATTGAAATTTGTAAGAGGTATCATGAATACTACCTTAAAATATTCGGAAGTTATTAGGGACGCAGCAAACTCACAAACTAATAATGTTGAGTTTCCTGATACTAATTTAGGTCGAGCTTTAGCTATTATATCAAATACTGTTAAAGCTGGAATGGGTACTTGTGTATATATGGTAAGTCTTAACGGATTTGACACACATGCCAATCAACCAGATAGACATCAAGAGTTACTGACTAATATTTCTGAATCTGTTGCGGCGTTCTATAAAGATCTCGAACCAAGTGGTAGAGATAATGATGTATTAACAATGACCTTTTCTGAATTTGGGAGAAGAGTTAGAGAAAACGGTTCAAACGGAACCGATCATGGTACAGCAGCACCAATGCTACTTTTTGGACCTGCACTCAACGGAAATGGTTTTATTGGTGAGCATCCTAGCCTAACAGATTTAACTAGAGGGGGGAATTTAAAACATACGCAAGATTATATTGATGTATATGGCACAGTTTTGCAAGAATGGTTATGTATAGACTCTAGTGTTATTAATCAATCAATACCGAGGCCATACACCCCAATAGATTTAGGCTTTAATTGTTCAAGTTCGGTAACAAATCATGATTATTTAGTTCGAGAAAATTTTACACATACGCCAATATATGATCAAGAGATGGTGTCAATAAGAATTGATAATAATTTTACTGATAATTATAAAATTTCGGTCTATAATATTTTAGGTCAAAATGCAGGTGTTATTTTTGATGATGTATTAGATCCTGGTCAACATGAAATAACTATAAAAGATAAATTACCGAGGCTAACACCGGGAGTTTATATTTATAACATTAAAAAAAGTAACAGAAATTATAGTAAAAAGATACTGATTAGTTAGATGTAATGATACCACATGGCTAAAGAACAGCCTTTTTAAAATTAAAAACCTTGAGATATTTTGTGAAGTTCGGCTTCATCCAATATTTTGACTTTTTTTCCTTCTAATCCGATGACTCCATTCTTTTTGAATTCAGATAATAATCTGATAGCTGATTCTGTTGCCGTCCCTATAACACTAGACAATTCTTCTCTTGTCAGAACGATAGATAAAAAACCTTCTTCATTTATTCCGAAAGTTTCTTTAAGAAATAATAAAGTATCTGCTAATCTTTCTTTCACACTTTTTTGAGCCATATTAGTTATGGTTGTGTTTGCATCACGTAGATCGTGACAAACAACTTTCATCATATCTAATGAAAAATTCGGGTTTTCTTTTATTGAATCAAATATTTCTTTTTTAGGGATATAGCAAGCTTTCATTTCTTTCATGACAGTAATCGTAAGTGTAACAGGTTCTTCACTTAAAATAGAACGATAACCTAACATATCACCTCCCTTTACAAAACGAACGATCTGTTCTTTACCATTAGAGCTAAGTCGGGTCAATTTACCAATGCCTTCTTTTATACAATACACACCGTTTAAAACATTTCCCTCTGTAAATAAGACATCACCTTTTTTAAAATCGAGGGAATCTTTATGATGGGAAATATTTTTTAGTTCTTCTTTTGATAGTGATTTTAATGTGCTAAATTCACGCATTATACACTGTTCGCATTTACTCATACTTCAATTGTACATTTTAAGCAGCAAAGGTATCGAAAAAATATGATAAATATCATAAAATGAAATTTGTTAACAGTAGTAATTTGTTCCGTTAAATAAAAAGAATGCCAAAAATTGATTGTTTTCATTGCGGTGCAGAATGTGATTCAAAATCTATTTCTATTGATGATAAACCATTTTGTTGTAACGGATGTAAGACAGTGTATGAAATCTTGAACGCAAATGAGTTATCATGTTACTATGATTTTGAACAATCACCTGGTAAAATACCGGAAGAGATAAAGGGTAAGTATAACTATCTTGACAATATAAAAATTGTTGAAAACTTATATGATTTTATTGATGAAGAAATAAGTGTAATTACTTTTTATATACCGCACATACACTGCAGTTCGTGTATTTGGGTACTTGAGAATTTAGACAAATTAAATAAGGCTATTATTTCAGGTATTGTAAACTTCCCTAAAAAAGAGATTAGAATTACTTTTAATAATACGAAAGTTTCCTTACGACAAGTTGTTGAATTATTAAGCTCGATAGGATATGAGCCATATATCAGTTTAGAAGACACTTTAACGACAAAAACTAAAGTTAATCGCACCTTAATTTATAAACTTGGTGTTGCCGGGTTTGCATTTGGTAATATTATGTTATTATCATTCCCCGAGTATTTTCAAACAAATGAATTTTGGTTAGAAAGATATAAGCCTTTATTCCGAAATTTAATCTTTTTAATGTCTTTTCCAGTGGTATTTTATTCTGCCAATGAATACTTTATTTCGGCATATAAAGGGCTAAAGCATAATATATTAAATATAGATGTGCCGATTGCACTTGGTATATCTGTATTATTCATAAGAAGTGCCGTTGAAATTATTTTTGACCTTGGTCAAGGGTATTTTGACAGTTTAGCCGGGTTTGTCTTTTTTTTATTACTCGGAAAAATATTTCAGCAACAGACCTATAGTTTTATGTCTTTTGAACGTGATTATAAATCATACTTTCCCATTGCTGTGACGAAAGTCGATAAAAATCATACAGAAACAAACATTTCCATTTATGATATAGATAAAGGAGATAGATTATTAATTAGAAATGAAGAATTAATTCCTGTTGATGGAATTTTGATCAATGGAAATGCACAAATAGATTATAGTTTTGTTACAGGTGAATCTTTACCGGTATCAAAAAAATCAGGAGATAAGCTTTTTGCAGGAGGTAAACAACTTTCGGGAGCTATCGAAATGGAAGTACTTCAAACGGTATCACAAAGTTATCTAACACAGTTGTGGAGTAATGATGTTTTTGCCAAAAAACAAAATTATTCTATTAAATCCTTAACAGATTCTATCAGTAAAAAATTCACGATTATAGTTTTATTGATCGCATTGTTTGCAGGTATGTTTTGGTACTTTAAAGATGTAACCATGATTGCTAATGTAGTTACTGCAGTATTGATTGTAGCATGTCCCTGCGCTTTGGCACTATCGGCTCCGTTTGCTTTGGGTAACATGCTTCGGATTTTTGGCAACCAAAAATTTTATCTTAAAAATGCCTATGTAATTGAAGATCTCTCTAAAATTGACACGATTATTTTTGATAAGACGGGAACAATTACAACCAATAAAACCAATATTTCTTATGAAGGTATGTTACTTTCTAAGAACGATAAACAAATAATTCAAAATGTACTAAGAGAATCCAATCATCCTTTAAGCAGAATGTTGTATGATCATTTAAAAGAATCAATTAAAATGGAAGTTTCTAATTTCAAAGAAATTTTTGGAAAGGGTATACAAGGTATTGTTGATGGTAAAGAAGTTAAATTAGGCTCACAAAGTTTCGTACAAAACAACGCTTCTAATAATTTTCAAACTTCTATTTATGTAAAAATTAATGGAATTGTCAAAGGAAATTTTATTTTTGAAAATACATATCGTAAAGGAATTAAGGACGTGTTTAATAATTTAAGTACAGATTACAAGTTAGGAGTACTTTCTGGGGATAATGAAGGAGAAAAGGAATACTTGGAAAAAATATTACCAAAAGAGACTGAATTGATTTTTAATCAAAAACCAGAAGATAAATTAGCATACATTGAAGATCAACAAAAAAATAACAAAAAGGTATTAATGGTTGGTGACGGTTTAAATGATGCCGGTGCATTAGCTCAAAGTAATATAGGCATAGCAGTTTCTGAAAACACAAACGTGTTTTCTCCCGCATGTGATGGAATTATGGATGCAACAATATTTGCGAGATTACCAAACTTTATAAGCCTAGCTAAAAGTACTATAAATGTTATTAAAATTAGTTTTGTTTTATCATTTCTATATAATATTATAGGTATGTTATTTGCAGTTACAGGTAATTTGTCACCAATAGTGGCTGCTATTTTAATGCCAATAAGCTCAATTACCATTGTGATTTTTGTGACATTTGCAACAAATTATGTTGCGAGGAAAAATATTTTTGTCTAATTTTATCAGCCATAATTACTATTTAATATATATCTAATTAGTACTATTTTATATATTTTTTATTTTGCAATCAATTATTTCTTTAAGCATATGAATATTGTTTTATTTATGATCATTGTAAGTCTTTTTATTGCAATAATTTTCTTCATTCTTTTTATAAAATCAGTTAAATCAGGACAATACGATGATTTGTATACGCCATCTGTGCGTATGCTTTTTGATGATGAGATTGTCAAAAAAAAAGATGATAGTTTACAAGACACAAAATCAACCAATCAAATAAATAACGAATAATGGAAAAAGAACAATTTTATTACGATAACAAAATTGTAAGATTATTTTTAACAGCAACAATCGTTTGGGGTATTATAGGCATGACAGTAGGTTTGATGGTTGCTTTTCTGTTTAATTTCCCAAATTATATGGAAGGTATTTCCTGGCTAAGTTTTGGTCGTTTACGACCATTGCATACTAATGCCGTCATTTTTGCCTTTGTAGGAAACGGGTTTTTTGTGGGAATGTATTATTCCATGCAACGTCTGTTAAAAACCAGGATGTTTAGTGATACCTTGAGTAAAATACATTTTTGGGGCTGGCAGCTTATCATTGTTGCAGCTGCTATTACATTACCATTGGGCTTGACTTCCTCTAAAGAATATGCAGAATTAGAATGGCCAATTGATATTGCTATCACGCTTATATGGGTAGTAATGGGTATTAACATGATGGGTACCATTTTGAAAAGACGTCAACGTCACATTTATGTTGCTATTTGGTTTTACATTGCAACTTTTGTGACCATTGCGGTTTTACATATATTTAATAACCTTGAGTTGCCTGTAAGCGCATTTAAAAGTTATTCGGTATATGCGGGTGTTCAAGATGCGATGGTACAATGGTGGTATGGTCACAATGCAGTAGCATTTTTCTTAACGACACCTATATTAGGTTTGATGTATTATTTTGTGCCAAAAGTGGCCAACAGACCCGTCTATTCTTATAGGCTTTCTATTGTGCATTTTTGGTCTTTGATCTTTATATATATCTGGGCAGGTCCTCATCATTTATTATATACTGCTTTGCCAGAATGGGCTCAAAATTTGGGTACTGTCTTTTCCATAATGTTGATTTTTCCGTCCTGGGGGGGTATGATCAATGGATTGTTAACCTTACGCGGGGCCTGGGATAAAGTTAGAGAAAATCCCGTTTTGAAATTCTTTGTAGTAGCAATAACGGGTTATGGAATGACTACTTTTGAGGGGCCGATGCTTTCTTTTAAAACGTTAAATGCTATAGGACATTATACTGACTGGATTATCGCACATGTACATATTGGTACCTTAGCATGGAATGGTTTTTTTATAGCCGGTATGTTGTACTGGTTGGCTACTAAGATTTGGAAAACGGAGTTATTTTCGAAAAAATTGGCAAATACCCATTTTTGGTTGGGAACCTTAGGAATTTTGTTTTATGCAATTCCATTGTATGTTGCCGGTTTTACACAAGCATCAATGTGGAAACAGTTTAATCCTGATGGCACTTTAGTATATGGCAACTTTTTAGAAACGGTAACTCAAATTTTGCCTATGTATGCCATGCGTGCTTTTGGAGGCACCTTATATTTAATAGGATTTATTTTATTAGCTTATAATATTTATAAAACTGCAAAGGCAGGTTCTACTGTTGAAGATGAATTGGTTGAAGCTGCTCCACTTAAAGCAATAAGCTCAAAAAGATTGGCTGGTGAGGGTTGGCATTCATGGTTAGAACGTAGAACCGTGTTATTCACGATACTAACTACTATTGCTATAATAATTGGGGGAGCTGTAGAAATAGTTCCTTTAATAATTGTACCATCTAATATTCCAAAAATTTCTAGTGTTAAACCGTATACACCATTAGAATTGGAAGGTAGGGATATTTATATCCGTGAAGGTTGTAATAATTGTCATTCGCAAATGATACGGCCTTTCCGTTCAGAAGTTGAACGATACGGTGAATATTCAAAGGCAGGAGAGTTTGTATATGATCATCCTTTCCTTTGGGGGTCACGTAGAACGGGTCCGGATGTACATAGGATTGGAGGGAAGTATAATGATAACTGGCACTTTAATCATATGTATGACCCAAGATTAACATCACCCGGTTCAATTATGCCTAGTTATCCTTGGCTTTTGACAAGTGATTTAGATGTATCAGATACCGAAGCAAAAATGAATGCTATGGTTACCTTAGGTGTACCTTATACTCAATTTGAAATTGATAAGGCATTATTCTTATTGCGCAATCAGGCTGAAGTAATTGAGAAAAATCTAAGACAGGATCCTGAGTTTGTTAAAAATTATGGTGATAGTAATATGCAGAATAAAGAAATTGTTGCTTTGATCGCTTATTTACAACGATTAGGTACTGATATTAAGAAAGGTGAAACCGCTCAAAATTAGAAGGGATGATTAGATTTGTTAAACATTATTTCGAAGGTATTGTGGATGTAGAAATATATCCAATCATATCCTTAATATTATTTTTTATCGTTTTCATTGTGATGCTTATACATGTGATGAAAATACCAAAGACAAGTATTGAAAAAATTAGTAACCTCCCTCTTGACGAGGACGAAAACATAAACGACTATGAGTAAATCAGAATTATCATTCTGGCAACGGTTAGTAAAAAGATTAACCAAAGCAAATGAATTAGGTCATGAAGAAGAAGTAATGACTGATCATGATTATGATGGTATTAGAGAATTAGATAACGTGTTGCCACCATGGTGGCTTGCAGGATTTTATATAACTATTGCCATAGGAATATTTTATTATATTATGGTTCTTGCCTTCGGTAAATATAAGCAAGCAGATGAATACAACGCGGAGGTTGCCAGAGATAATGCTGCGATAGAGCAATATAGAACTGATCATCCTGAATTATTTGACGATGCTAATTTAGTTGCGCTTACTGACCCTGCCGATATACAAAAAGGGAAAGAATTATTTGCATCAAAAACATGTACAGCTTGTCACTTAGCGGATGCGGGTGGTAGTATTGGTCCGAATCTAACCGATGAATATTGGATTTTAGGAGGTGGATTCAAAAATATTTTTAATACAATTGCTAAAGGCGGCAGACCGGGTAAAGGAATGATTCCATGGGAAGCAACCATAAGTCAATTAGAAAGACAGCAATTGACGAGCTATATTTTATCTATTCAAGGCACAAGTCCTGCTACACCTAAAGCACCGGAGGGTGAAGTTTGGGCCGGCGATGAAGAATAATAAAGGCTAATTTATTTTATTTAGATATACTTCTGTTTTTTTAGTTAGTAATGTTATAAATGTATCATAGCGAATCATTTTTTCAAGCTAATTTTGTAAAAAATAGAAGTATATTTTTTTAATCATTTATAGTAAATAATGTCAACTCAAGACCAAGAACATTTTAGAGACTCTATAGGGACTATAAGTGAAGAGGGTAAACGTAATTTTATCCATCCTAAAAAACCGAAAGGTAGATTTACAAATTATAGAACCTATGTAAGCTGGATATTATTGGCCATATTGGTTATTGCACCTTTTATTAAAGTTGACGGAAATCAATTCCTTCTATTTAATATAATGGAGGGGAAATACAATATTTTTGGACAACCATTTTGGCCTCAAGATTTTCATTTATTAGTGCTGTCTTTGTTAATTGGAGTTGTTTTTATTATTCTATTTACCGTAATTTTTGGAAGAATTTTTTGCGGATGGATGTGTCCTCAAACTATTTTTATGGAAATGGTTTTCCGTAAAATTGAATATTGGATAGAGGGTGATAGAGGTAAACAAATTAGACTTAATAAACAACAATGGAATGCTGAAAAAATAAGAAAAAAGTTAATAAAATGGGCTATTTTCTTTTTGATTTCTTTTCTGATTTCTAATGTGTTTCTTGCTTATTTTATAGGAAGCGATGTTTTATTACAATATATCACTGATAACCCCTTAAATCAGTTAGGAACCTTAATAAATCTGTTAGTTTTTACGCTTATTTTTTTCTTTGTCTTTGCATGGTTTAGAGAGCAAGTGTGTATTATAGTTTGCCCTTACGGTCGATTACAGGGGGTTTTATTAGATAGAAAGTCTATCATTGTAGCCTATGATCATAAACGAGGAGAAAATGAGAATGGGAGAAAGAAGTTTCGTAAAAATGAAAATAGGAATGATCTAGGATATGGTGATTGTATTGATTGTAACCAATGTGTTGTGGTGTGCCCCACCGGTATAGATATTAGAAATGGAACTCAATTAGAATGTGTTAATTGTACTGCATGTATTGATGCTTGTGATGAAATAATGGATAAGACAGGATTTGATAGGGGCCTCATAAGATATGCTTCTGAAGATGATATTGAGAAAGGAGCGCCATTTGAATTCAATGCAAGGATAAAAGCATATACTTTGGTGTTGACCGTTTTAACAGTGTTTTTGGTAACTCTATTGTTCTTACGAACTGATATTGAAGCGACTATTCTTAGATTACCTGGCCAAATGTTCTCTACAAAAGGTGATATAGTAAGTAATGTATATACATTTAAGTTGATAAATAAAACTGTAAATGATCTAGAAAATATTGACATAAAATTAATATCCCATAATGGTGAAGTGAAAATTGTGGGAGGTAATAGTAAAGTACTTAACGGAGACCTTACGGAAGGCACACTATTTATCGAAATTGAGAAAAAAGACTTAACTTCATCAAAAGAAAGATTAAAACTGGGCGTGTATGCAAATGGTGAACTCATTGAAACTACATCAACTAATTTTCCAGGTCCTATACAAATAAAATAGCTGTATAAAACTTAAAAAATGAAAATAAAAATCAATTGGGGTACAGCAATGGTTATTGCAATGGTGCTGTTTATGGCTTTCATTCTTCAGTTTGTATATCGAAGTATTGCTGTTGATAAATATGAACATCATTTGGTCTCTGAAGATTATTATAAAGATGAACTTTATTATCAGCAAGAAATTGATAAAATGAATAATGCTAGTAAATTAACTCAAAATGTAAAAGTTGATAGAGTAGGTGAAGGGATGTTTGTTAGCTTTCCAGATGAGATGAATTTCAATAAAATTACAGGAATTGTTTATTTTCAAAGACCCTCTGATGAGCGGTTAGATTTTAAAAAGGAGATTTCATTATCAGATCATATAATGTTAATTAAAGATGATAAATTGATCAATGGTAAATGGAAAGTTAAAATAGATTGGAAATATGGAGATGACGAATATTTATTTAAAGAAGCAATATTTTATTAGTAAACTAATCATACTAAAAATAGGATAAAGGGATAATTCAAAAATAAATAACCATTTTTTATACAGCATTTATATTAGGATTGTTAGGTAGTTTCCACTGTATTGGTATGTGTGGGCCAATAGCTTTTGTGTTGCCAGTTGATAGAACTAACAGGCCTAGGATGGTTTTCCAAACAACGCTCTATCACCTAGGCAGATTGTTGACTTATGCACTGATAGGTTTATTTTTTGGCTTATTAGGTAAAGGCTTGTATTTAGCCGGTTTTCAACAGCGCCTATCCATTTTAATGGGTGTTTTGATGATCATTGTCGTATTAATTCCTGCGAATGCTTTTAACAAGTATAATTTTTCAAAGCCTGTATATAGATTCATAGGCTATGTTAAATCTAAATTGGGCTTTTATCTTAAGCGTAAAACTAACGGCACTTTCTTTGCAATAGGATTTTTTAATGGATTTTTACCTTGTGGTTTAGTGTATATGGCGTTGATTGGAGCAATTGCGGGCTCTAGTGCAATTAACGGCGCCTTCTATATGTTTCTCTTTGGATTGGGGACTGTACCCATGATGAGTATTGCAGTGTTCGCAGGTAATTTCTTAAAAGTATCTGTCAGAAATAAAATTCAGAAAGTGATTCCCATATTTGTAGTAATAATAGGTTTATTATTTATTTTGAGAGGCTTAGGTTTAGGAATCCCTTATATATCGCCGTCTGATGCCAAATTACAAATATCTACGAACGCAATTCCTTGCAAATAATTAATATATAAACTCCCTATTAGAAATAATTATTGAATCATTTTTGATATTTTGAAGCAATGCTTTTATATTAAGGTAATTTTGGTAGGAAATATTTTCTTCAAACCTGAGATCTATTTTTAGAATTCTCTTGTCAAATTGCTTTGCAATGTAATCTGTGATTCCCCCTTTTTTTACAGGAATATTATTAACATAAATATCAGTTGACTTATAATCAATTAACAATTGTTTAAACCCAGTTGGGGTTAATATATTATCGCTATTGATGTTTTTATCGCTAATATACTTTATTGAATCAAATAACACCAAGGATAGT
>RCNF010001181.1_pt1 | contig 13687 bp, 12 predicted proteins | sample 2041311 | NCBI WGS metagenome assembly RCNF01 (sample SAMN09708228, study PRJNA481090) | Marine sediment metagenome, whole genome shotgun sequencing project. | biome: marine sediment; feature: ocean; material: sediment; isolation source: Sewage treatment plant 2 marine sediment (STP2) ... | reverse complement strand
GGACACCCCCTAGTCGACCGGCCTAGGGCTCCGCAACGGGCGCGCACTGCGGGTAGCCGTCGAGCACAGTCTGGCATTGAACGGGATCGCATTCGTCCACCACGGAATTGCATGTCTGGAAGAAGACTGGATTGATCAGAATCGCCCGGCAGCAGTCCAGAAGCTCGTCGCAGGTTCCACCCTCCGCGTCGTCGCATTCCCTTGAAATCGACGCCGCCCAGCCCACTCGACAATTTGACTCGCCTACGTCCCGTCGCGCGATCCCCGAGGCCGACTCCCTGACGATCTGGCCGGAGAACGCATACACCGCATCGCTGCCCCCCACTCGGATCTCGGAAGCCCCGAATGAGTTGCGGTCCTGATCGATGGTGACGGGATCCGTGTAGCGAAGCGTCAAGCTGCACGGCTGACCGTCTTGATCGACCCCGACGAGCTCGACGTCGAGATCGAAGGAGTACGCAGACTCTCCCGAAAGGCTGCAGTTGGGGCTGGCTTCGAGCGTCAACCCGTCGCCGGCGATGTTGAAACAGACATCGACCCCACGGCTCTGGCCCTCCAAGAGTTGCGGTGGGTTGCCGCCCATTCCGCCTTCGCCACCCATGCCGCCTGCTCCGGCGGAGCCGGCCGCGCCTCCGCTCGGGCCAGTCTCGTCGCCGCATCCCGCTGCGGAGAAGCAAACGAGCAGCGCAAGGCAGCCGGCCGAAGCCAGCCACCGGGTATGGATGGGACTCATGGCAGTCGCTGGCCTACCACATCGGGGATTCGACGTGTGACTTGGAGCGGACGAGGAGGTCGATGATGGCACGGTCGTAGAGGTTCCGACCGAGAAGCTCGGGCGCGACACGACTTTGGTAAAGGTCGAGTCCTTCTTGAATTTCGTCAGCCATCACGTCGAAAAGAGTATCGTTTCGAACTCCCTCGGCAATCTTGTCTTCGTTGTAGAGAGCAAGGTCGCTCGAGATCGCCCTTGCCAAACGACGTGCGGCTTCTTGAGTTTCGATCAGCGCCATCGGTCCTCCGTTCGCGAAGAGTGACGCAGCATGCCCCGGTCTGTCAAAGAGCGGCCGAGTCGATTTCGACGGCGCCCGCACGAAGGATCAGCATCGGGGTCCGGGTTGAGTCGATCAAAGTCGACGGCGCGCCTCCCGGAGAGATGCCCGGCACGACGCCCCCGAGCCCCTCGGCGAGCTCCCAGGGCAGCTCCGCCACGCTGCGCAGAGGTGGCTCCCCGGTCCTGTTGGCGCTCGTTGCGGTCAGGGGGTGGCCGAACGCCCGAACCAGGTCTGCGGCAGCACTGGGGCCCGGCACTCGGACTCCGACCTTGCCGTCGCGGCTAAGCCGAGGGTTCAAACCGGGCTTCGCCGTTAGCAGTATCGTCAACGGGCCGGGCCAATGATTCGCGATCAGGGCCAGCGCTGCTGCACGAGGGGGCTCTGCGACCGCGGCCACCGAGCGAGCATCCGGCAGAAGCAAGGCGATCGGCATGTCCGAGGGCCGCCCCTTGAGCGCGGCGACCCGTTCGACCGCCTTTTCGTTTCTCGCGTCAGCCAGCAGCCCGACCCAAGTTTCGGTCGGACAGGCTACGACGCCGCCCTCCACGAGAACCCGAACGAGCCCGGCAAGATTGTCCATCAGCCGCTGCGAGCCCGCCAGCCGATGTCTCGCCGAAATTGCTTGCCGTCGAAATCGATTTTCTCGACCGCTTCGTAGGCGCGTTCGGCTGCTTCGTCGATCGTTTCACCAATCGCGGTGACCGAGAGCACGCGTCCGCCCGCCGTGACCACGGTGTCGCCGTCAAGCGCGGTGCCTGCGTGGAACACCGTTACCTGCGGGAGCGCCGATGCAGCGTCGAGGCCTTGGATGGACTTCCCTTTTTCGTAGCTGCCGGGATAGCCTCCTGCGGCGAGCACCACGCTGAGCGAAGCCGGCGCCTCCCACTCGGGCGCCAGCCCTCCAAAATCACCCTGGGCGGAGCCTTGAATGAGCGGCAGGATCGAGCCCTTCCAACGTGTCATCAGAGTCTGACACTCGGGGTCGCCGAACCGCGTGTTGTATTCCAGAACGAGCGGCTCGCCGTCGACGATCATCAGCCCCACGAAGAGCGCGCCGCGAAACGGTCGCCCTTCGGCGGCCATGCCACGAAGCGTCGGCTCGACCACACGATCGAGGATCTTTCGCTCGATTTCAGGGGTGACGACCGGCGGCGGCGAGTACGCACCCATGCCACCGGTGTTCGGGCCTTTGTCGCCGTCAAAGGCACGCTTGTGATCTTGAGCAGGGGCCAAGGGAATGAATCGCTTGCCGTCGGAAACGACGTGATAGCTCACCTCTTCCCCGACCAGGCACTCCTCGATCAAGACGCGATCGCCCGCACCGCCAAAAGCGCGCTCTCGCATGATGCGATCGACGCCGGCGATCGCTTCCGCGGCGTTGCTCGCCACGATGACCCCCTTGCCCGCGGCGAGGCCGTCGGCTTTCACGACGAGCGGCCGGTTGGCTTCTTCGATGTAGAGCGTGGCGGCATCCGGATCATCGAAGACGGCGAAGCCCGCGGTGGGGATCGCGTGGCGTGCCATGAACTCTTTGGAGAAGATCTTGGAACCCTCGAGCTGGGCGGCCTCGCGACTCGGGCCAAAGGCCTCGATGCCGTGGTCGCGAAGCGCGTCGACGACTCCGGCGACCAGAGGCGCTTCCGGGCCGACGACCACCAGATCCGCAGACTCCTTCGTGGCAAGCGCGACGACCTGGTCGGCGTCGCTTGGATCGACGGGAACCGTTCGACCGACCGCGGCGATGCCCGCGTTTCCCGGCGCCCCGATGACTTCCACTCCGCTGTCCTTCGACAAACGCCATGCAAGCGCGTGTTCGCGCGCGCCTCCTCCAACGATGAGAACCCGCATCGTCAGTGCCGAAAGTGACGCACGCCGGTGAAGACCATCGCCATGTCGGCGGCATCCGCAGCGGCGATGACTTTGTCGTCGCCCTTGGAACCGCCGGGATGAACGACCGCGGTAATGCCGACCTTCGCGGCGGCTTCGATGCCATCGGGGAATGGGAAGAAGGCGTCGGAAGCCATCACCGCGCCCTTCGAAAGCTCGCCGGCTTTCTGTGCGGCGATGCCAACGGCGGTGACGCGCGCCATCTGCCCGGCGCCGACGCCCACCGTTCGGTCAGGCTTGGCAAAAATGATCGCGTTGGACTTCACGTGTTTGCAAACACGCCACGCGAAATCGAGTGCGCGCATTTCGTCGTCGGTCGGATGACGCTTGGTCACGACCTTGCCGGCACGCACCTCGGTCGGCCCCGTGGCGTCGCGGTCCTGGACGACCAATCCACCACCAACGCGTTTGAACTGGAGCGCAGCGTAGTCGGCTGGAAGCCAATCGCCGGTCGCCAAGATACGGAGGTTCTTCTTCTTTTGAAGCCGCTCGAGCGCTGCCGGTGCGAAGCTCGGCGCGATGATGCATTCGATGAAAGTCTCGGCGACGGCGTTCGCGGTCGCCTCGTCGACCTCACGATTCAGGGCGACGATCCCGCCGAAAGCGCTCTGTGCATCGGCTTCCCGGGCGATGCGGTACGCCTCTTCGAGGGTTGCCGCGGTGGCCACGCCACAGGGGTTGGTGTGCTTGACGACGACCGCGGCCGGCCCGTCGAACTCGCGCACGGCTTCGATGGTTGCATCGACGTCGACCAGGTTGTTGAAGGAGAGCTCTTTGCCCCCTGCGCCAAGCGACTGCGCCAAGGCGAGGCTACCGTTGTGCGCGTTGCGCTCGATGTAGAAGGCGCCCTGCTGGTGCGGGTTCTCGCCGTATCGAACGTCATAGGCCTTGGTGAAGCTCAAGGTGAGTGCCCCCGGGAACTTGGAGTCGGTCCCTTGCGAGGTCAGATAGGCGGAGATCGCGCCGTCATAGGCGGCGGTCTGAGTAAATGCTTTGGCAGCCAGGCGTGCCCGGAGCCCTGCGTTTGGACCGTCGCCAGACTTCACGGCCGCAAGCACCTCCGCGTAGTCCGCGGGCTCGGTCACGACCGTGACGCGTGCCTGGTTCTTGGCGGCGCTCCTCACCATCGAGGGGCCGCCTATGTCGATATTCTCGATCGTCTCGTCGTGAGACGCGCCTCGAGCGACCGTCTGCTCGAAGGGATAGAGGTTCACGCAGACGAGATCGATCGGCTTGCCACCAATCCCGCCGAGCGCATCGCGGTCCTCGCGGCTATCGCGCATCAAAATCCCGCCGTGCACCCGCGGGTGCAGTGTCTTGACACGACCGTCCATGATCTCGGGAGACTCCGTGTACTCCGAGACATCGATGACCGAGACCCCCCCGTCGCGAAGCGCGCGGGCGGTGCCGCCGGTCGAAAGGATCTCGACGCCAGCTTCGGCAAGCCCTTTGGCAAACTCGACGACGCCTGTTTTGTCGGAGACCGAAATCAGTGCGCGTTGGATCTGTGTCATGCCCCTACCCTCTGCCGTAAAGTCGCCGGAATCACGTCGTCCACGCGCCGTTCCTGGCCCGCCGGTCGACCGCTGAAGGTCGGCCCATACCGCGCGGGCAGAATGTCGTCAATGGAATCCGGGAGAGACGCGGCTCAGGCGTCCGGGACGCCGACCTCGTCCCCCTCGTGAATCTGTGCGAGCGTCGCTTCGACCCAGGGGCCAAACTCCCCGACGCGAATCATTTCGCGCGCTTTGCCCATCAGCGCGCCGTAGAAATGCAAGTTGTGGAGCGACAGCAAGCGCGGCCCGAGCATTTCGTCAGCCTTGAAAAGGTGCCGCAGATAGGCCCGCGAATAAGTCGTGCAGACGGAGCAATCGCAGCGGGCGTCGAGCGCACTTTGGTCGTCGCGGTGCCTGGCCTGTTTGAGATTCACCCGGCCTCCCCAGGTCAGGGCCTGCCCGTTGCGCGCGTTGCGGGTAGGAAGGACGCAATCGAATAGATCGACCCCGCTCGAGACCGCTCTGAGTAGATCGGTCGGCGTGCCAACGCCCATGAGGTAGCGGGGTCGGTCCTTGGGCATCTGCGGGGCGATCCGATCGAGAAGCTCGTACATGCGCGCCGTTGGCTCTCCGACGGAGAAGCCGCCGAGCGCCACGCCGTCGAAGTCGAGGGCAGCGATCGTCTCGAGATGAGACAGCCTCAGGTCGAGCTCGGTCCCCCCTTGCACGATGCCGAAGCGGGCTTGGCCTTGAGCAGGTTCGGTTTGCAGGCAGCGCTCCGCCCAAGCGGTCGTCCGCGCCATCGCACGTTCGATTTCGGCTCGCGGTGCGTCTCCTGGGGGACACTCGTCGAGCACCATGGCGATGTCCGAACCCAGAAGGGCCTGCACGCGCATCGCTTCTTCGGGCGTCAATCGATGTGAGCTGCCGTCGAGGTGGGAACGGAAGGTGATGCCGTCGTCGTCGATGGTTCGATGCTGGGCGAGCGAAAACACCTGATACCCACCGCTGTCGGTCAGCAGGGCGTGCGGCCAGTTCATGAAGCCAACCACGCCGCCGTGTGACGCGATCGATTTGGCCCCCGGGCGGAGCCAGAGGTGATAGGTGTTCGCGAGGATGATGCGAGCGCCCGTCGAGGCGACCTCGTCCGGAGTCAGCGCTTTGACGCTGGCCTGAGTTCCCACCGGCATGAAGGTAGGGGTTTCGATGATCGCGCGGGGCGTCTCGAGCCGACCGGTACGCGCGTCGCCATCAACCGCATCGACTCGAAACGAAAATCCGGCGGAAGGAAGACTCATCGCGTCGCCCTTCGAATCAACATTGCATCGCCGTAGCTGTAGAATCGATATCGCCGCTCGGTGGCTTCCCGATACGCGCGCCGCGTGAGGTCCACACCCGCAAAGGCCATCACCAAGGCGAGAAGCGTCGATCGGGGAAGGTGGAAGTTCGTCAGCATGTGGTCGACGACTTCAAACCGATGCGGCGGGCGAATGAAGAGACGTGTCGTTCCGACCCCCGCGAGCGGGTTTCCCTGCGCATCGACCGAGGACTCGAGCGTGCGGACGACGGTCGTTCCCACCGCGACGACGGGCCGACCTTCGGCGCGCGCCCGAGCGATGGCAGTCACGGTGGCTTCCGGAAGCTCGTAGGCTTCTTCGTGCATTTCGTGGTCGTCGAGGCTGTCCGCCTGCACCGGGCGGAATGTGCCGGGACCAACGTGCAGCGTCACGTAGGCGGTCCGGTGCCCCGCCTCTTCGAGCTTGCTCAGGCTGGCTTCGCTGAAGTGAAGACCGGCCGTAGGAGCTGCGACCGCGCCCGGCGTCTTCGCGAACACCGTCTGATAGCGTGTGCGGTCCGCATCGGAGGCCGCACGGCGAATGTAGGGCGGCAAGGGAATCTCGCCGGCCTCTTCGATCAGCGCGTCGACCTCGCTATCGGCCCGGAGATCGACCTCCAGTTCCCCGTGCTCCTGCACACGAACGACCCGCGCTTCGAGCCTGCCGTCGCAGAGCTCGAGCTCCATCCCTTCGCGCAGACCCTTGGACGACCGCCCCATCGCCAGCCAACGGTCGGTTCGTTCGTCGCACTTCCGGAGCAACAGGAGCTCGACTTTGCCTCCTGTGGCCTTGCTGCCGAGGAGCCGCGCCGGAAAGACCCGCGTGTCATTGAAAATGAACAGGCTCGGCGGGAGCAAGCCGGGCAGCTCCGCGAAAAGGCGGTCCTCGACTTCATGGGCGCGTACGTCCAGTAGGAGCAATCGTGACGCGTCTCGCTTTGCCAGTGGCTCTTGCGCGATCAGCTCGCTCGGGAGCCGGTAGTCGAGGTCCGAGATCCGCATTTAGTTCCCAGGGGCCGTGATGAACCGCACGCCGTACGTCTCGTTTGGCTGCGCGACTCGGCCGCCCTCTTCGCGTGGGTCGGCGGAAACCTCGACGCAGAGCTTGCCGGCTTCTGCATTGCGCCACGTTTTGCTGGTTTCGCCGCGCCCCACGCCCTTGTCATCGAACTTCCCGCTGCGGTCGGTTCGCCGATCGACCACGCGAAGAACCAGATCGACCTCGGGCAGCGCGCTCACCTGCGCGATGACGCCCTTGGCGTCGGTACTCAAGCAGAAGGTGTCCACGTCACCTGGCCAACCGATCCAGCCGCGCCGCTCCGCACCGAGCGCGAGGGGCTCGGCCAGCTCCAGCGAATCGTTGAGCTCGCGCTCGAAGTGCGGATCCTCATCGAGGAGCTTCCACTGAACGTAGTACGCATCGGACACGTTCTCGGTGGGGAGCTCACCTTCCACACGCTGCTCGCGTACGCGAATCAGGTACGCGCCCGGGTCGATCGGAACGTTGGGGAGCCGCTCACCCTCCCCGAGACCCTGAGAGTCGGCGACGATGAGAGGCTCGTCCTGGCCGGGCCTCAGGAGCTCGAGCCGGACGTCCATGTTGGGGACCGCGCTGACCTCCAGCTCGGCGGCGCGTCGTTCGTTCCCCAGGTGCTGAATCTCGAAGAGATCGACATCGCCCGACTCTTCGCTGAGACGCTGCCCGAGGTAGGCTTCCATTTCGGTGTTTTCTGGCAAGCGTGTGGCAGTGTCCGAACCGTGGTTGGGCTCTTTCTCGGAGGGGCCCCGCGTGGCGAGCTTCCAGGCGAGCGCACCGGCGCCAGCCAGGATAAGCACCCCTAGCGCCCACCAGAGCCTTCGCTTGGGTCGAAAGATCGAGTCGACCTTGTCGACACGACGCGAGCCGCTCCCGAACGGCGCTTGGCCTACTCCGCTCAAACGCCAATCTCCCGCGCCGACCGCCGTGAGGTAATCAACCAAGTCGGCGCGGAGCTCCTCTGCGGTCTGGTAGCGGAGCTCGGGGTCTTTTTCGAGACAACGCATGATGATCTCGTCGGCCTCCGCGGGCACGGAGAGAGGCGACCGTGCGGACGGACGCAAGGGTTGTTCCGACAGGTGCTTTGAAAGAACACCAACCGGATTGGGCGCTTCGAACGGTGGATGGCCAACGACGCACTCGTACATGATCGCGCCCATCGCATAGATGTCGCTGCGCCCGTCGAGCTCTTGCCCGTGAATCTGCTCGGGCGACATGTAGTACGGCGTCCCGACGATCGTGCCGCTGCTGGTCACCTGCGTCCCGACGTTGCCTTCGAAGAGCTTGGCCAGCCCAAAGTCCAGAACTTTGGCCGTCTCGCCATCGCGGCCCTCGGCGATGACGATGTTCTCCGGCTTGAGGTCACGGTGCACGATACCGGCGGCGTGCGCATCGGCGACGGACCCGGCCACCTGCGCGCAGAGGTAGGCCACGCGTCCGAATGGCATCGCCCCTTCTTTTTCGAGGACTTTGGACAGATCGTCGCCGTCCACGTACTCCATCACGAGGTAGAGCGAGCCAGCTTTCGTACGACCGAAGTCGAATACGTGAACGGTATTGGGATGGTTTAGGCGGGATGCCGACTCCGCTTCGCGATGAAAGCGAGCCACGTTCTCCGGTTGCTCCTGGAGCTCTCGATGCAGCAACTTGATGGCCATCACCTTGCCGATTTGCGTGTGCTCGACTCGGTACACGGTGCCCATCGCGCCACGCCCGATCGGCGCGACGACGCGGTAGCGCTCCGCGATGATGTCGCCGGGCCTGGGTAAAGAAGAGCCGAGAGTCGTTCCACACTTGCCGCAGAACTTCGATTCGGGCGGGTTGGTTTCACCGCAGGCGGTGCACAGCGCCGCGCTGTCTGGCGCGGTGCTAGCCATGCAACGTCAGATAGCGGTAACCAAGCCAGGCTGCGGCAAGGACGACGAGCACCGCGAGCCCGCGTAGCGCCTTCGCTCGTCTTTGAATCACGGGGAGCGGCTCGTTTGCGCTGTCGTAGCGGACCCGAGCCCGCACGCGACGACTCGGAAGGGCTGGCCCGGACGCGTCGCCCTGTCCTTCGTCCGGCGGAAGCTCGCGATTCGAATCGAGCTCCCCAGGTGTCACCTGATCGGCAGGTGGCGCAATCGGTTCGACTGGCCGCATGCCGATCATCGTCTTTTGAGGTGTGCGGCCACGCTTGCGCTCTTGGCGCGCAGATGAAATCGGAGTAGGCGGAGGCGAGGGAATCGGCGCCGGGGTCGGAACCCCTGCGGGCGGGGTCCCTGGCTGAATCCCTAGCACCGTATGCTTTCGAACCCGTTGCTGAGACGATGTGCGACTTGGCGCATCGTCCGCCGAAGGGTCCGGGCCCTCGTGCTCGCGGACGCGTGACTGGTCGATGCGATCCGGGGTTTGATCGCGGCGTGCGTATCCGCATTTGCCGCAGAACGCATCGTCCGACGGAACTTCAGCTCCACATTGGGGACAATCCATAACGCGCCCTTACCGTATCAGATTTCCTTCGCGCCCGCGCCTACCGGGAAATCCCCATGACGTCAGCCATGTCATAGAGGCCGGCCGGTCGGCTCACGACCCAGCGCGCCGCACGGACCGCCCCTCGCGCGAAGATCGAGCGGTCAGTCGCACGATGGCTGAGCTCGATGCGCTCGCCCTCCCCGACGAGGTAGAGGGTGTGCTCGCCGACGACGTCACCGCCGCGCAACGCCATCACACCGACCTCCTCGAGGGGCCGGGCGCCAACCTGACCGCTCCGTCCGTGGCTCACCACGCGTTCGGGGTCGAGTTGCTTCGCCGCGGAGACCACCTCGGCGAGTCGGACCGCCGTACCGCTAGGCGAGTCGACCTTGTGCCGATGATGAATCTCGACGATCTCGGCATCAAATGCGGGGCCCAACAGCTCGGTCGCGCGTGCTGCGAGGAAATACAAGGCGTTGATGCCTTGGCTGTAGTTTGGCGCAAAGACGATCGGCACGCGCTCGGCGGCCCTTTCGAGGCCGGCCCGCGTCGATGCATCGAGCCCGGTCGTCCCAATGACCATGGGGATGTGCTGCCCGGCGCATAGCGGCATGAGCTTTGCGGTGGCCGAGGGGATGCTGAAGTCGATGACGACCTCGACGTTACTCAAAAACTCCTCAACATCGGACGTGATGCGAACCCCGGAAGGCGCTGCCCCCGTGAGCGTACCCATGTCCCGACCGACGAGCTCGCAGCCTTCACGGTCCATCGCTGCGACGAGATTGGCGTCGAGGTCGTGGGCCAGGACCGCAGCAATGCTTTGCCCCATGCGGCCCGCTGCTCCATGTATCGCAACCTGCGCCATGGCCAGGGCATCGCAGATGCGGCGACGAGCGTCAATCGACTGGCTAGGTCGACGAGCGGCCAGCACTCAGCTCCACCAGGCGGTCGATGAGGAAGCCGCTCTGCTCGAGCGCTTCGTCGGTGAACTCGCCGAAGAACGCCCGAACGTCGACGAACACCTGGTCAAAGGCGTCTTGATCGCCGTCTGCGAGGACCTTCGCCAAATCGGCCGCCGCCACCTGAAAGATTTCGATCAACCGCCGGGAATCTGGATTGAACATCTCGATCGGCCCGTAGAGGTCCGGCGACTGAGCGAAATGCCGGCCGGTCACATAGGCTTCGAGAAGGTAGGCCGGCGAGGTGAAGCGAAGCGTTTCTTCGAGCGTGGCTCCCGCGCGGCTCAATGCCATTCCGAGCACCTGCGTTTTGAAGTGGTGCAGCACCTGCACGATCGCCATCATCGAATCGTGCTCGGCCGGGGTCGCTTCGGTGATGACCAGGCCGCGTGCGCTGAACATTTGCCGAACCCAATCGAGCCAAGCATCTCCGCGTCCCGGACAGAGAACTACCCTTTGCCCTTGGTAAGTATTGACCCCCGGGCCGAACATCGGATGGGTGCCGACGACGCTCGCTTTGGTCGACGCCAACATCGCGGCGACCGGATCGGCCTTGATCGACGTCACGTCCATCAGGAGCGCCTCTTTGCGGACCAGAGGGCCGAGCTCCTCGACGACCGAACGCGTCTCGCGAATCGGGACGCTGATAATCACCACATCGGCCTTCGACGCGGCTTCTGCAGGCCGCAGCTCTGTGTCGAGGTCCGCGCTGAGCACCTCGTGTCCAAGATCGGAGAACAAGGTGCGGAGCGACCTCCCCATCCCACCCTCGCCACCGATGATCGCGACCGTCTGCGACTCGACGTCCAGGGGCACCTCCGTGCGGAGCGCTGCTTGGCGCTCACGGCTCATGAGCATCAGCTGCCGCCAAATCGACTCGATGCTCTCGGCAGAGAGCCCGAGCTCGTCCGCGCGGGCACAGCGATCGTCGAGAACCCGGCGTTCACGCGCGAGGTCGCGAATCCGAACTCGATGCGACCGCTTGCGCGCGGCGATGTCCGCCACGATGCTCATCCGCCGGACCAGCAGCTCCAGCAGCTCGTGGTCGAGGGCATCGAGCGCTCCTCGTAGCTCCAGAAGCGGGCCTTTGTCTGGATTCTCGTCGGTCATGGCTTGGTTTTACATCGAAGAAGGGCGTACGCATAATGCGCGCCCGTGAAGCGACTGCAACTCCATCATTGGATCCTGATTGCGATGGGTCTAGGCGCCGCCCTCGGGCTGGGCCTAAACTGGGCCGGCGCGCAGGGCGTGGTCGATGCGAGCATCGTCGGCAACGTGGCAACGGTCGGCAAAGAGATCGGGGACCTCTTCCTCCGGCTTCTGCAGATGCTCGTCGTCCCCTTGATCGTTTCGTCGCTCATCACCGGCGTGACCGGCATGGGGGACCTACGCACGCTGGGCTCGATTGGCGGGCGGGCCGTCGGTTTCTATCTGACGACGAGCTTCCTCGCGATCGTGACGGGCATCGCCGTAGTAAACATCATCCGGCCCGGTCAGGGTGCCGAGCTTGCAATGCTCGAAAAGGGCGCGGTGGCCAAGCCGCTGTTGGCGGAGACGCCAAGCAGCATCGGCGTCGTCCTGTGGGAGCAGCTCGAGAGCTTGATCCCGAAGAATCCGCTCGCCGCTGCCACCGAAGGCGACATGCTGCCAGTCATCTTCTTCTCTTTGCTGATCGGCGTTTTCATCGGGATCGCAGAACACCGCGAAGGCTCTAAGGATGCCAGCGTCGTGCGGCGCTTTTTTTCCGGCCTCTTCGACGTGATGATGCAGATGACCCTCTTCGTCGTGAGGTTTGCGCCGATAGGCGTCTTTGGGTTCACCTTGTACGCAGCCGCGGGCAAGGGACCGGCCGCGTTTCGAGTCCTCGGCTGGTACGTGCTCACGGTTTTCATCGCGCTGTCGATTCACGCGACGATCACTCTGCCTCTCATCTTGAAGCTACGAACCGGCCGCTCGCCCATCGAGTACGCCCGTCAGCTGCTGACGGCGCTGGTGACCGCTTTCAGCACGGCCTCGAGCAACGGAACCCTCCCGCTCACGATGGAAAACGTCGAAAAGGCCGGGGTAAGACCGCAGGTGACCTCGTTCGTTCTGCCGCTTGGGGCCACCATCAACATGGACGGCACCGCACTTTACGAAGCCGTCGCCGTTTTGTTCATTGCCCAGGTCTATGGGATTGACCTGACGGTGACGCAGCAGGGTCTGGTCGCATTGACGGCCTTGCTCGCAAGCATCGGCGCAGCAGGCATTCCGCACGCCGGGATGGTCATGATGGTCGTCGTCCTAAACGCGGTAGGGCTGCCCACCAGCGCAGTCGCCCTAATCCTCGCGGTCGACCGGATCCTCGACATGCTCCGCACGACGGTCAACGTCTGGTCGGACTCGATCGCAGCAGCGGTCGTCGACGCAGGCGAGCAGCGCTGACCCCGACGCTGTCGCTGTCCCTACCCCACAATCCCATTCGCCAACCGACTAGCCAACCACGGCCCCTCGTAGACCAAGGCCGTATAGACCTGCACCAGTGTGGCCCCGGCCTCGAGCCTTTCTCGGGCCTGCTCGGGGGTTTCGATTCCACCGACGGAGATCAGGACCATTTCGTCTCCCACTCTGGCGCGCAATCGCTGGAGCACCTCCATCGAGCGCTCCCGCAATGGTGGGCCGCTCAGTCCTCCCGCGCCGCAGCGTTCGACGTCGTCCGCGGAGCTGGCGAGCCCGTCCCGGGAAATTGTCGTGTTGGTGGCGATAATACCGTCCAGACCCAGATCGAGTGCGAGGTCGGCAACGGCGTCGACGTCCTGGTCGGCCAAGTCGGGGGCGATTTTGACGAGCAGCGGGACGGGACGGCCTGGAGATACTTCATTAAGTGCTTCATGAACTGCGACAAGCAACGGGCGAAGCTTTTCTGTGGCCTGAAGGCTGCGTAGGCCCGGCGTGTTGGGCGAGCTCACGTTCACCACGACGTAGTCGGCATGCGGCCCCACCCTCTTGGCGCTCGCGACGTAATCGCCGATCGCTTGCTCTTCGGGGACGACCTTCGTTTTGCCAATGTTGACGCCGACAATCGTTTGATGCGGCCGCTGCAAACGCGGCACCGCGTCGGCCGAACCCCGGTTGTTGAAGCCCATGCGGTTGACCAGCGCCCGGTCCTTCGTCAGCCGGAACAAGCGTGGCTTCGGGTTTCCCGGCTGCGCCTGGCCCGTCAGCGTTCCTACCTCGACGAAGCCGAAGCCCATCGCCCCGAGCGCCTCGTAGCCGACCGCGTCTTTGTCGAAGCCTGCGGCCAAGCCGATTGGATTCGGGAAGTCGAGCCCGAGCGCCCGAACACGCGCCGGACCGCCGCCCTGGTGAAACACGCGCCGCATCAGGGTGAGCACTCCAGGAATCACAGCAAGCACGCGCAGACAGCCAAACGCCAGATGATGAGCGGCCTCCGCAGGCAACAGATACAGCAGCGGACGAATCAGGGC
>RCNF010001180.1_pt1 | contig 13692 bp, 12 predicted proteins | sample 2041311 | NCBI WGS metagenome assembly RCNF01 (sample SAMN09708228, study PRJNA481090) | Marine sediment metagenome, whole genome shotgun sequencing project. | biome: marine sediment; feature: ocean; material: sediment; isolation source: Sewage treatment plant 2 marine sediment (STP2) ... | reverse complement strand
CGGCGGCAGCAGCGTCGTTCACATCCTGGAGGTGAAGTGATGATTTCTCCGCGTTACCACCGGGAAATTCCCCAGCGTTACCGCCTGGAGGCGGGCCAATGCAATGCGTGCAACGAGATCCATTTTCCGCCACGGGTGGTCTGCCGCAAGTGCGGCGCCCAGGAGTTCACCACGATCAACCTGCCCATGCACGGCAAGGTAATCACCTACACGGTATGCTGGATTCCGCCGGCGGAGTTCGACAATCAAAAACCCTACGTGAATGCCATCGTCGAACTGGATAACGGCACGCGTTTGACCGTCATGGTCTGCGAGGCGCCGCCCGACGAGGTGAAGGTGGGCACGAAGGTCGAGATCGTCTTCCGCAAGCTGCAGGAAGAACCCAAGTGGGAGGTCATCAAGTACGGGTACAAGGCCCGGGTGATTCCCGAGTAGGGTTCATTCGACCAGAGGCCGCACTTCGGGGTATCACGCCCTGGAGTGCGGCTTTAATTTTTGGTTGTGCCTTCGAAATTGTGTTTGGCCTGTTTAAGGGCCCCCGGGGGGCCTTTTTACGAAACCACTGTCTTCAGACCAGGGTCTTTTCGATTTCCCGAGCCGTCTCCTCGTCCATCGGACCGCCGCGCTCGCGCAGTTTTTCCACGAAGATCCTCCGCAGCTTTTCCGGTTCGTTCTGCCCGAATTTCACCTTGCCCGACCAGGAATCCGGCACCACACGAAACACGCCCACGCCGGCCAAAGCCTTGGCATAAATGGGAACGGCCGGATCGATGGGATCGAACCCGCCCTCGGGCTGATGTTTGTCCATCAGGGCGCTCAGGCCGAGAGCCCTTTCCGCAGGGTCTTCCACTTCCGAGCAGATTCCCTTGATCTCGATCGACTTGAAAAACTGGGTCGCCGGGCAGGCGTACCGGGGCGCGGACCACGTTGAGGGGATGAAGCTGTAGGGCTTGACGATGGAAAATCCAGCGCGGGGGGCCGCCTGGATCAGTTCGAATTTTTCACCTTCGAGGGCGCCGTGAAAGTAGATCGTTTCGCCGACCGCAGCGAAGTTCAACGCGATCGCTCGCGGGAAACCCTCAGCGGTCACCAAAGAAAGATATCCCACCTCACAGGTGGCGGCCAAATCCCGGAACAGGCCAACGTCGGCGGACTCCAGTTCGGTCCGCCTCACTTCTTGGCAGCCTTCTTCTTGGCGGCCTGATTTTTCCTGTGTTCCAGCGTCTTGGAAATGAAGGCCGCCGCGTCGGGAGTCCGGCAGCTGGTCTGGCCGTGATCGACCACGACCTTACCGATTTTCTTGGCCGCGGCCCGGGCCTTCTTTTCCAGCTTGGGGTTCCGCACCCCCAGGCTGATCAAGGCCTGGTTCATGCTGTGCCGGGACCGGTTGGGCCGCTGGTGGATTTCCCGGGCGATCATAGCGATCTGTTCGGCGCAGAAGGTATCGGTCAGGGTGTCGTCGTAAAAAGCCTGGCTCGCCATGACGTTCCAGGCCGCCGAACTGATGTGTTCGTTCTTCCGGTTTTTCCACGCCTCGAACTTCTTGATGGCCTTGCCGCTGCGGCTGACCACCGAAGAAAAGGCATCGGTCAGGACGTAGCTGTCCAGATCGCGGGCCATGGCGTCGAGCTGGCGGGAAGGAAATGCGGTGGGATCGCAAACCATGGTGGCCAGCACGCGGGCGTCGTGATTGCCGGTGGCCCACAAAGCTACCGCCAGGTCATGATCACACCCCGCTTGCTTGGCCAGTTTCTTCTGCAGGGCGTAGCTGACGCCGTACATTTTTCCGGTCACTCCGTGGTGTCCGTAGATTTTTCGGTTTTGAGCAGTTCCGCCCTTTTTCAGGGCGGCCACCGCTTCTTTCAAGGTCATGAATCTATTCCTTGATGGCTTTGATCTTCAGGCCCTTGCTCGCAAACTTGATTACCGGTTCCATGTCGTTGTCCTGCTGGTTCATCATGTTGCCGGCGTTGATGGCCCAGATGGACGTGTTGCCTTCCACGGTCGGTGCGTTGCTTTCGATGACCTCGCCCGGCACGGTGATGGTGAACTTGACGTCCAGCTCACCCATGGCGCCCATCATCTTGCCCATGAGGGCCATCTGCTTCTGGGCTTTTTCCTCGTCGGTCAGGATCGAAGCCACTTTTTCCTTGGCCTCTTTGATTTCCTCTTCGGTCTTTTCGGCCTTCGTGTCGGGTTCCTCGGGGAAATCGTATTTGGCTTCCTTCAGGACAAAGTTGCCGTCGTCGGTCTGGAAAATCCCCATGCCGTCGCCGGGGTTGTCGCCCATGACCTTGCCCATGACGTAGGAAAGGCCTTTCAGATCCTCGAATTCCAGGCCGATGTCCACCATCATGTTTCCGTCGGCGGTGTCCTTGTTGAACTTGGTAATCTTGACCCCGTGTCCCTTGACGGCCTTTTCCAGTTCTTTCTTGTTGATCTTGTCGAATTCGGGGACGTCCATGTCCTGTCCTTCGTTCATCCCCAGATCTTCCATCTCCTTGATGGCCTCGGCCATGCCGGGACTGAGTGACAGGGTCATGGTCGCGGTTCCGGAACCATCCTTTTCAATGATGGTGTCGCTGTGCATCTGAACACATCCGGTCAAGGCCGTGGCGGCCAGGGCGACAATGGCGAGCATGGCGAAATTCTTCATGATCCCTCCAAAAGGATTCCTATGGTGAAGTCCGGGCTTTCCCGGGTTGCCGGGTTCGGCTTTTCATGCTACTCAAAGGTGGCCGACAAGACAACCCTTGGACGAACAAGAATTCTGATCTGGGAAGGAACACCCATGACCGCCGACCGTTCCGGAAAACCTGCCTGCTTCAAGGCATATGACATCAGGGGCATCGTTCCCGACCAGCTTGACGTCGACCTGGCCTACCGGATCGGTCTGGCCACCGCCCGTTATATCGGGGCGAAAAGCATGGTGGTCGGACGGGATTGCCGCCTCAGCAGCGCCGAGTTGTGCGCCGCGCTGGTTCGGGGTCTGAACGATGCCGGGACCGATGTCCTTGATATCGGGCTGTGCGGCACCGAAATGGTCTACTACACCACCTTTGCCAGGGATCTGGATGGCGGCATCATGGTCACGGCCAGTCATAATCCCATGGACCACAACGGGATGAAGCTGGTTCGCGACCAGGCCAAGCCCATCAGCGGCGACAGCGGTCTGGATGACATCGGGCTTGCCGCTGCCGGAGAAAAGCTGGATCCCTCGGCGGAAAAGGGCGGATTGACGTCCGAAAATATCCTGGCCGAGTACGTCGCGTACCTGGCCGGCCAGGTCGATGCCGACGGTTTCAAACCGCTGAAAATCGTGGCCAATGCGGGCAACGGCTGCGCCGGCCCTGTGGTGGCGGAGCTGGCGAAAATCCTGCCCTGTGAGATCATTCCCGTGTTCGCCGAACCGGATGGGACCTTTCCCAACGGGATCCCCAATCCTCTGCTGCCGGAAAACCGTGGCGTCACGGCCGAGGCGGTGCGCCGGCATGGCGCGGACCTGGGGCTGGCCTGGGACGGCGATTTCGACCGCTGCTTTTTCTTTGATGAAAAGGGCAACTTCATCGAGGGCTACTACCTGGTGGGCCTTCTGGCGGCCGCCAGCCTGCGCGATCATCCCGGTGCAGGTATCGTTCACGATCCCCGTCTGACCTGGAACACCATCGACATGGTGGAAAAGGCGGGTGGCCGTCCCATAATGAACAAGACCGGCCACGCCTTCATGAAGGAACGCATGCGCGCCGAGGATGCGGTCTACGGCGGCGAGATGTCGGCTCACCACTATTTCCGGCAGTTCTCCTATTGCGACAGCGGCATGCTGCCCTGGCTGCTGGTCGTCCAGGAGATGTCGGTCACGGGCCAACCCCTTTCCGAGCTGGTGAAAGCCATGCAGGCGGCCTACCCTGCCAGCGGGGAGATCAATCGGCGATTGACAGACCCTGACGCCGCTTTGGCTCGAATTGAAAAGAAATATCAAAATAGTGCGAAAGCCGTCGATAGGACTGATGGGCTTTCCCTTGACATGGGCCGGTGGCGCTTTAACCTTCGCAAGAGCAATACCGAGCCCGTGATACGGCTGAACGTGGAGTCACGGGGCGATCGCGCCCTCATGGAGGAGAAAACGGCCGAAATCCTGGAGATGCTTGATCAGTAAGCAATTCAGGTTGCAACTGGGAGCCCCTAATTTACATTGGGGGCGTTAGCCTTCGGCCATCAACGCAAGGAAAGTGTTGCCGTGAGCCATCCTCTTACCCATCCCGTGCACAAGTTCTATATCCCCGTCATGGGGACTGGATTCACCATCGACACGCCCATGAAGGTGGCGCGTTACGGGATATCATCGGTGATCAGTCTGGTGGACGACACGCTCATCGAACAGATGCGCAAACGCCTTAGCAGTCTCGCGGGACGGGATTACCTGGAGATCCCCTCTTCCGACGAGGATTCCCGGGCCAGCCGCATCACCTCGTACCTGAACATGATGGACGAGTTGATCGACGGCCAGATGGAGAAACTGCGCAACTCCCTGTTCGTTGCCGGCAGCGAAATCACGCGTTACTTCGAGATGCTCCCCGAATCCCCGCTCAAGGCCATGTACAACAAGATGCAGGCCGTGCGCGATCCCGCCGAAAGAACCCGACTCCAGAACCAGCTGCGCGAGCGGATCACCTGCGGTGCCATCGACGTGAACATCATGACCAAACTCGACCGGGATAAGATGAGCAAGGGCCAGCTGCTGCCGCCGGTGTTTTCCGATGCCATGAGCGCTCTGCGTGGGTACGCCAACAGCCGGGTGCAATCCTCGCTTATCCTGTCAGCCGGCCTGAATCGCCGCCTGTTCAACTATCTCGCCGAATTCACCGACTTCTTTCCGGATGACACCGGTGAGATCCGCAAGCGCATCATCCTGAAGGTGGGGGATTTTCGCTCGGCCTTTGTCCAGGGGAAGCTGCTGGCCAAGAAGGGATTGTGGGTTTCCGAGTATCGGGTCGAATCGGGGCTCAACTGCGGTGGCCACGCCTTCGGGGGGAAGGGCACCTTGCTGGGGCCCGTCCTGCAGGAGTTTGCCCTGAAGCGGGATGACCTTTCCGAACAGCTGCGCGGAATCTGGACCGAGTCCATGCAGGAGATGGGCCGGGCGATTCCCGAAGCCAAGATGGATTTCCGGGTCACCGTGCAGGGCGGCATCGGCACTTCCGAAGAAACCCGGATGCTGGAAGAGAAATACAAGGTGGACGGCACCGGTTGGGGCAGTCCCTTCCTGCTGGTGCCCGAGGTGGTCAATATTGACGAGAACCACCTGCGCAAAATCCAGGTTGCCCGAGAAGAAGATGTCCACCTCAGCGAATCGTCGCCCCTGGGTGTGCCGTTCTGGTGCTTGAAGACTTCGCTCAGCGAGGAGAGCCGCCTCAGTCGTATCGCGGAGGGCAAACCCGGCAGCCGGTGTCCCAAGGGATTCCTGGTCTCGAATACCGAGTTCACCGAGGAGCCCATCTGCACCGCCAGCCGTACTTACCAGCGGCTCAAACTCACCTCCCTCGACGGTAGCGAGATCAACCCGGAATCGCGGCCTCAACTGGCCGAGGATGTGGTCATCAAGGCCTGCATCTGCCACGACCTGGCCGGGGCGGCCACGGTGTCCAACGAAATCGACCCCGCCGCCAAGACCGCCGTCTGCTGCGGTCCCAATACCGTCTATTTCTCACGAGTGGCCAAGTTGCGTGAAATGGTCGACCACATCTATGGGCGGGCCAGCCTGCCGATCAACGCTGAACGCCCGCACATGTTCCTCAAGGAACTGTCCCTGCATCTGGATCGCCTGAAGAAGGATGTCGATCGGCGCCGTGAGGGTCTGGCGGACATCAAGATCAAGTCCCTGGAGGAAATCCGGACCAACCTCTTGACCGGCATCCGTCAGTACCGGGACCTGGCCGGCCAGATGGCCGCCGGTTCGAAAAACAGTTTCCTGGCCAAGCTGGATACCCTGCGCGGGGATCTGGACCGGCTCAAAGGCTGATCGAAGGATCCGGCAAAAGGTTTTCCGGAGGATGCAGGGGAAGTTCCACTACAAAGCGGCACCACTGTTCGGGTTCGCTGGCCACGCGGACGTTTCCACCCAGACGATAAACGATGTCATGCACGATGGACAGGCCCAGGCCCGTTCCCTGGCCGGCCGGTTTGGTGGTGTGGAACAGGTTGAAGATTTTTTCGAAATTCTCCTTCGGGATGCCCATGCCGTTGTCCTGGATGGTGACCAGGACATTCTGGCCGTCCATGCTGGTCATGATATCCAGGACGCCCTGTCGGTCCGGAATCTCCTGCATGGCGTCCAGTGAGTTCTTGATCAGGTTCACGAACACCTGCTCCAAAAGCATGGGATCGGACGAGAAATCCGGGATGTCCTGAGTGTAGTGTCGGACGATTTCGACGTCCGACCGCTTGATCTCCACTCCCAGCACACTTAAACATTCCTCCAGCAAAACTTCGATATCCAGGCTCACGATGCCCGCATGCTGGGTGCGCACAAAACCCAGAAGGCTGTGGGTGATGGTGGTCACCCGCTGCACCTGGTGGTGAAGCCGGTCCATGGCCCGGGTCAGCATCTTCCTGGTTTCGGGTTGGAGGGCGTCGCCTTCGTCAATCAGGGATTCCTCGACGAGTCCGGCGATGGTGTCGATCACCGCCAGGGGATTGTGGATCTCGTGAGCCACGCCGGACGCCAGCTGACCGATCGCGGCCAGGCGTTCGGAGCGGATCAGGTCGTTTTTCAAGCGCAGGCGGGTGGTCAGGTCGCGGCACAGGCAGACCACTTCCAGGGGACGGCCGTCGGGACCATCGATCCGGGTCAAGCTGATGTTGCAGATCACCGCTTGCCGGTCCTTGCTGCGGAACTCCGTTTCGTAACTGGTGGCGTGACTGTCGCGGATCGCCTCGATGAAAAGCTTGTCGAATTCGCCCGGGTTGGCGCAAAGCTGGTGGGCCGCGGTTCCGACAACATCGTCGCGCGTAAATCCCAGGGAGCCCTCGGCCCCGCTGTTGAAGGTCAGGATGTTGCCCTCGGGATCAGTCAGGAAAATGATGTCCCGGCTGTTGTCCAGAACCTCGCGCAGGTATTTCTGGGTTTCACTGAGCTGTTCCCCGACCTGGTGCCGTTTCTTTTCGCTTTCGTGGAGCGGGGTCGTGTCCTCGATCAATCCGTATAACCCGTCCACCAGACCGTTTTCGATGACGGGAAACAACGTCACCTGCACGTGCAACCTGTGGCCCTGGATGGGCAGGACGCCGGTTGCGTGGAGGGTCCGCCGACTGTTAAGGGTTTCCTGTTCCACTTTTTGCAGCCAGCGCACGCGACCGGCGGGGAAGATGACGCTGTCCCGCTGGCCCACCACGTCGGCTTCCCGCACGCCCAGGACCCGCTGGGCGCGACTGTTGAGTTTCCGGTACCGGAGCTGGGTATCCTTGATGTAGATGGAAAGGGGGGCGTTCTCGATGAAGATGTTCAGGCGATGCCTGGTTTCCTTCAACCGGCGGCTGTCCGAGCGCAGGGTCCGGTTGTCCTCGGCCAGACGAAGGGCGCCTTGAATGACATTGTTCGCTTCCGGACCCAGGACTGGGACATGGGGGAACAGGCCCGTGCGCAGGGCCGCAGCCACGTCGTTGTTGTTCGAACCCAGGATCACCAGATCCAGATCATCACGGGACAGCACGTCGTCAAGGGTGGTGGAAATTTCCTTCAGGCCGGTGCCGCGGAGCTGATCGAGACCGGGACTGTCCGGGCAGGGGTCCAGGTCGACCACGGCAACGATTCTCAACCGCAGGAGAGTGGAGCGGGCGGAAAGGCCGGCCAGCAGGTCGGCAAGTTGGCGGCCTTCGCCGACCAGGGCAGTGCTAATCCTGTTCGTACTCACTACGGAGTCTGTCACTCTCTTCGATCAGGTCCCGGGGACTGGTGGTGCTTGTCATCAGTTTTTCGAGTTTTTCTTCGTATTCTTCCTGCATGCGCTGACGGCGATTTTCGCCCGCGGTCAAGACGAGTTCGTAAAGTTCCTCGAAATCGTAGGGTTTCAGGATGTAGCGGAAGGCGCACAGGCGCCCGGCTTCCCAGGCCGAGTCATGGCTGCCGTGGCCGGTGAGCATGAGCACCTCGGTGTAGGGTTGCAGCCGTTTGATGTTTTCCATGACTTCGATGCCGTCCATGTCCGGCATCTTGAGATCGACCACGGCCACATCGATTTTATTCTCCGACGCCGCCTTGATGGCATCCTTGCCGCAAAGGGCGGTGGTGACATCGAGACCCCGCTTGGACAGTCGGTGGGACAGAAAGGTGACCAGGTCTTCCTCGTCATCGACCAGCAGTAGACGGATGGGTTTGGAGCTTTCCTCGGTCATGATTCGAGTCTTTCGCCTAGTGACTTGGGCAAGTCGCCATTTCTCCGCATTCGGAAATCCCGGGAATTCCTGCGGTGAACTGCATGATCCACCTGTCGGGCGGTCCGTGTCAAGTAACTCAAAGCCCCCGCATGAAGTCGGGGCGCAGGCGGTCCTCGTCCCGGACGGCCAGAATGTGATCCAGGGAGGCCAGGGCACGGTCCCGGTCGGTCGGCAGATTGAGACTCAAGGGCAGATAATTGCTGGCGTGATTGGAATGAAACCGGCACCGGGAAAAGCGACTGTCCCGGATCAGAATCCGCAACTCCTCAAGCAATCCCCAGCGATCCGGCAGCTTGAACCGGCCTTCGTCCTGTTCGGTGGCCAGAGGCGTGCCGCCGATGACGGTGGTGGTCAGGGCGCCCACGAAAGGAGGATCCATTTTGGTAAGGATTTCCGCCGTCTTGGCGGCGTGGTCAGCTGACCGGTCGATCCCGCCCAAGCCGAGCATCACCATCACCGAGTGACGGATTCCGGCTTTTCGCAGAAGTTGCGCCGCGGCGACCGCTTCGGCCGCGGTCGACCCTTTGACCACGCTTTCCAGGACAGCGTCGTCACCGCTTTCCACTCCGTGGTAGACGATCCCCAGGCCGAGCCGGCGCAGCCGGTCCAGGTCGGCGGGACTCTTGCGCAGGATGCTGCGAGCATCCCCATAGATGCCCACCCGGCGCACGGAGGGGATTTTTTCCTTGAGCAGATTCAGGATGCCCGCCAGATGGTCGGTTGGCAGGATGAGGGCGTCCCCGTCGCACAGGAAAACCCGGCGAATAGTGGGGCCGGCCTCGCTCATGACGGCGGCTTCGTCGATGTCGTCCGCGACGGTCGCGAAAGGTTTGATGCGGAATCGTTGCTCTTCCATCTCGTACATGGCGCAGTAAGTACATTGATTGTGACTGCATCCCACGGAGATCTGCAACAGCAGGCTTTCCGCTTCGCTGGGTGGCCGGAAGATGCGTCCCACGTGATCCAAATTCGGTACTCCCAACCTTTTCGCAGGGTTCTGGGCCGGCTTAGGGGCGTTCCCAGAAGGCCCTTATTCGTTAATTTCCTTTAATCAATAATATCCGCAACAAGTATTAACACCCCAATTTGTCACGGCATTGCGCACATTTAGCACCTATAATCAAAAAATACATGTTTACAGGTTTTGCAGAAAATTCTAAATTGACTAATCGCGAAACCGAAAAGGGGGTTGTGCGCAGCCTTTCGGTTGAGCGACAAGAATAATTTCAGAATCAGGTCGGGGCCATTACGTCAGATTGACTTAGGGCGAGAGTCACTCATCGGCAGGTCCCGACCTTCTTTTTTGCTCAGGATTATCTGACACCCCGGCTAGCTGCTTTCCTCCAGACCCACAAAGACTCCGTCAACGATGATGACCCGGTCCAGCCCCGGTCCCAGGAGCCGGACTTCCCTGACTTTGACCCGCGGCTGGGTTTCGGGGATAAAAACCCGATCCAGGTGGATGACGGCGTCGGGCCCTGAAAAATCGTCCGGTCCGATAGTCCCGCCGAAATGATCGCTGCGCCCGAAGGCGATGTGCAGGCCGAGTTTTTCATCCAGCAGGATGCTGCCGGTGGGTTTGAGCCCAAAATCCCCCAGAACGCCCAGCCCCAGTTCGGAGAGGTTCGCGTAGGCCGGTTCCCGAAGGATGTGTGCGGCCTCCCGTTCGCTTTCCGGTCCGGAAGTCAGCACGGTGACGGCCTTGTTGCCCTCGATTTCGTACAGGACGACCTCTTCGCCGATCTGAACCGGCAGGATCCCGGCCGAACCGCTGGCGTCCCCGGCGATTTCCCCTTCATAAGGCACGATGTAGGCTTCCCCGGAGGGAAGATTGCCGGCCACCCCGTTGGCGGGAAACAGGCCGCCGGAGGCGTGGCCCGTGCGGTGGCGCAGGTCCAGGACCAGGTTGTGGGGTTTGGCGTCGGCCTCGAAGGCGAAGGTCGCGGTATGGGCGATATCCAGCAATCCCTTGAGCAGGTTGACCCGGCGGTTGATTTCCCCGTAGTCCAGGCGCAGGGCCGGAATCATCGAGGGCAGGAAACCGGGCATGGTGGCCGCCCGGAATCCTCCGTCGCGGGTGGCGACCTTCAACGGCGCGGTGGCGGACAGTTCGGTAGGGGCCAGAACCATGGTATGAGTTAAGAACAGGTCGGCAAAGGTGCGGCTGTCCCAGTCGGCTACCTCATCGGCGTGGTCCGGCACAATCGTTCCGTCACCCGGATGACAGGCCGCCGGCAGATCGGCGTTGTTGCCGCCGGCGTTGCGGTACCAGGCCAGGGTGATGCGATCCAGACCGAGGGTATTCTGTTCAGAGACTAGCTTTTGGTGCCAATCGGCGGCCATCTGGCGGCGCTGGGCCCATTCCGGGTTGTCGGCCAGGCGCTCGTCGGGCAGATCCACGATGATCGCCAGCCCGGTATCCGAATCCGAGGGCATGAAAACGCGCTTAATTAGCAAGCTAAGTTCTTGTGCAGAAAGAGATTCGGCCATGGCTGGTCTTCTCCGGGACAAAAGGTTGGTTTGATCGGGATAGATCAGGATAGCAGTGTACCCCATCTATTTTATGTCTTATTGTTCCGGAAAACCCGTACAAATTTCGTGTGGGCCAAAATTCAATGTCGTGCATCCGGCCACTGCAAGGAGGCAGCCATGAGCCAGGAACGCGAGACCAATCTCGCCCTGTTCATCGATTTCGACAACGTGGCGCTGGGAGCCCGTGACGCGGGCCAGCGCTTCGATATCAAACTTCTTCTTCAGCGCATACTTGAAAAAGGTAAGATCATCGTCAAAAAAGCCTATGCGGACTGGCACTATTACAAGGAACACATGTCGCCGTTGCACGAAGCGGCTATCGAATTGATCGAGATTCCCATGCCCAAGATCTCGGGCAAAAACAGCGCCGACATCAAGCTCGTGGTCGACGCCATGGACCTTTGTTATTCCAAGGAGCACATCGATACGTTCGTCATCGTTTCGGGTGATTCCGATTTTTCGCCCCTGGTGTCCAAGCTGCGGGAAAACAACAAACGGGTCATCGGAATCGGGATGAAAAATTCGTCGAGCCGGCTGCTGATCGGCAACTGCGACGAGTTCATTTTCTATGATGACATTATCCGGCAGAGGGTGGGCCGGCTGAGCCGTTCCGCGGTCGATGTTCCCCGCGAAAAGCGCGATCTTTTCGATTTTCTGGTCAAGACGGTGCAGAGCCTGTTGATGGAATCGCGCGGAGTGCTCTACTCGTCCCTGATCAAGGACACCATGACCCGCAAGCAGCCCGATTTCAACGAGCGTGGCTATGGTTACTCGACGTTCGGGGATCTGCTGGAAGAAGCCCGGGGGCTGGGACTGCTCAAGGTTGAAAGGGATGCGGCCGCAGGTGGTACCTGGGTCGTGCAAGGTCTGGGTGAAGGGATCGCGCTGGAAAAGGCCGTCAATGGGAATGGAAGCAGCCGGTCCTCGCGGCGGCGTCGACGGTCCGGACGTGGGGGCTCACGGGATCGAAAAGAGACGACCGGGGTCAAGACCGGGAAAAAGACCGAACCGGCCGCCGCGCCGGCCAAGCCGGAAACCAAGAGCGAGCCGAAGAAGGCCACCGAAGACAAACCGGCGGGCAAGAAGAAGACAATCAAAAAAGCTCCGACCAAAAAACCGATAACCAAGAAGGCCCCGGCTAAAAAGGCACCCGCCAAAAAGGCGCCGGGCAAGAAAACCTCGGTCAAGAAAGCGGTCACCAAAAAGGCTCCGCCCAAGAAGACGACCAGGGCCTCCACCAAGGCGGCCCCGAAAAAAGCCGGGAAGAAGACCACCAAAAAAACGACCACCAGAACCACTGGTGGCAAGAAGACGACCGGAAAGAAATGACGCCCCGGAAATGGGCCAAGGGGATTTCACGGACAGGATACGGCCGGTGGGATTACGGATACTGAAGGTCTGCACCAGCCGCTCCTGGGGCGGCATGGAAATGAGCATGGCCACGATCAGCGGCAGGTTGCGTGATCGCGGCCACCAGGTGCATCCGGTGTGTTATTCCGAGAGCCCTATCCACCGGCATCTGCTGGAAATGGATTTTGATCCCCTCACCTGCGACCTGTGGGGGAAATTCCATCCTTTTAAAGCCTATCGGCTGTCGCGGTACATCAATCGCCACCACATCGATATCGTTCATACGGACTATTCCCGCGACCTGTTCACCCTGGTTCCCGCCTTGAAGTGGAGCAAGCCGACTCCCCTGGTGCTGCACAAACACGTCGGGACCATCCGGCCCAAGAACCTGCCCGTGCACCCGTATCTCTACGGTAACGTGGATTTTGTCATTGCCATCTCGAAGGTGATCGAAAAAAACCTGCTGGAAACCCATCCTTTGCGGCCCGAGCAGGTGGGGGTCATACACCACGGCATCGACATGGACCGTTTCACGCCGGATGCTTCGCGTCGCGGGCGTTTGCGCCGGGAGCTGGGCATCGCCGATCACGAACGGCTCGTGGGCATCGTGGGGCGGTTGAACGAATCCAAGGGACACCTGCAGTTTCTGGAAGTGGCGCAACGAATCCTGCCGGATAATCCCGACACTCGCTTCGTCATCGTGGGCGAAGCTTCCCGGGGCGAGGACGAAGAAGCCAACGCCATCCTGGACCGGATCGAAAAGGCCGACCTGGGGGATAGGATGATCCTGACCGGCTACCGCGACGACGTGCCCGACCTGCTGGGGGCCATGGATCTGTTCCTGTTTCCCACGCATGCCGAAGCGTTCGGATTGGTGATCGTCGAGGCCATGGCCATGGGCGTGCCGGTGGTGTCGGCCAATTGTGACGGAGTGCCGGACATCGTCCAGAACGGGGTGACCGGTATCCTGGCCGATCCCCGCGATGTCACCGCGTTGACTGCGGCCGTTTCAGATTTGCTGGCAGATGAAAAGAAGAGGCGCGCTTTTTGCCAGGCGGGCAGGAAAAGGGCTCAGACATTGTTTTCGGAAGAGAAGATGTGCGGGGGGCTGGAGGAGTTGTATCGGCGGCTCCTGGCGGTTAAAAAAACCTGATTCCCTGAACTTTTCAAATGGAACGAGGGGGCCTGATCGGCCCCCTCGTTTGTGCCCGCAAATGATGGCGGTTCCGACAGCCGTCAGTTCTTTGGCGTATCGTCGTCTTCGCGTACGGGGGCGGGGTTGTCCTCGACCGGGAATTCTTCTTCGGCCTCCGGCTCGGCGGCGGCGGCTTCCAGATCGTCCGGCACGCTGAAACTGGCCGCGAGAAGCTCGAGGTC
>RCNF010001179.1_pt1 | contig 13693 bp, 15 predicted proteins | sample 2041311 | NCBI WGS metagenome assembly RCNF01 (sample SAMN09708228, study PRJNA481090) | Marine sediment metagenome, whole genome shotgun sequencing project. | biome: marine sediment; feature: ocean; material: sediment; isolation source: Sewage treatment plant 2 marine sediment (STP2) ... | reverse complement strand
GGATGTAGCGACGCCGGTCGGTGTCAAACCATTCGACCATCGACCATCGACCTCGCAGTAGCGCCCACCAGATCTTCAAGGCCTCTTCTGTGTCGTTCTTTCGCAGCGGGCCGCGCGCACGGTCCATGCGGATGGCAGCGTCGCGCAGTGCGTGAAGGGAACCCGGCAGCCGCGCGTCCTCCACCGCCTCGGTCACGCGGAAGGTCTTCGCGTCGAGCAGCGCGTGGGCGCCGCAAGGGAGGTTTCCGGCCTCACGTCCCGACGCGGAGCTCGAATCGGACAGCGCTCCTCTGAGCCTAAGCCCGGAGCTCAGGTGCGCCGCGAGCATCTGCCATCGATTTCGTTCCGCCGGGCTCAAGCTCGTGGACTCCGGCACGGGCGCGATGATGTGCACGCCACGTCCATTGGGGTCCAACGCGGTAATGCCGATGCCGTCCTTGGCGTAGTCGATGTGACGCCTCCAGGCGTCGAGAAACCCCGGCTCTTCGGCGTTGATTTCCGACAGCACGCCGATGCCGGATTGAGTTGCCTGACGCAGGCTCTCCAGCGGGAGCTCCGCCATCGCCCTCATGAGGCGCACTGGAAAGTCTGAAGGCCCCGTTGCTACGTGAAGCTCTTCGACCTGCATCGTCCCGGTGCCCTCAGGCTTCGTTCCGGCCAAACCTGCTACGCCAAGCCCATGATCGATGAGCACTGCTGCCGCATCGATCACGTTTGGAAACCATTGTTCCTCCGCGACCTGCAGATCATACGCCGCTTCGGTCATGGCGATCGCAGCCTCGGCTGGACGCTCCATAACTACCTCGACGCCAACAGTACGCCATTTTCTCGAGCTATCGCAACGTCGACCTGCCCGGTTCGTTTCGGGTGACGTCCTAGAGCGGGACTAGGACAGCATTCGTCGCCTTATTGGTCATTTGATGGAGAAGCCGAACCAAGTCTGCCCTTCGACGCTGGAGCCGAAACCGGCCTTGGTGCCCTTTACGTCGGCCGAAGTCCCCATTCCGACGGAGGCGAGGCTGAACGCGTACTCTCCTTTGGGCAATGTGACTCCGGGCGTGACCTTGTAGCAACCGTCGCTGATCTTCTTGAACTTCAAGGGGATCGAATTGTCGGTGGATTTCCTGTCCTTGCTGCCACCCCAGTTGGTCGTGCCGCCGACGACGAGCTCGCGGTACTTCTTCTTGGTCGAAAACGGGTACAGCTTGATCTGTTGATTCGGGTGAAACTGGGCACTGAATGGTTTGAACGCAAACGACTGAGACGACTTCACGGTGACGCTCGCCGTAGGCTCTTCGAGACGAACACTGTTGTCGTAGCCTCTATAGATGCCTTTCTTCTTCTGCTTGGCTACGGCTTTCTCCATACTGAGCTCGTTGCCTGAAGCGCCGTTCTCGCTGATGGCGCTGATCATGTTGGCAAACTCGGGGCACACGTCGTCCGCGCTGGCGGTGGAAGAAAGGAGCGTGAGCAAGATGAGGATGGCTGTGTGCTTCATTGCAGGAATCCTTGGTTGGTGTCTGCCGGCGGGGTCGCCGCAGTGTGGTGATACCGAATGCGGACCCCTTCTGTCCACCATCAAAAATTCGACGGATAGTGGTGTGCGAACGCTGCTGGGAAGCGTTTGATGAGGCGTTCGTAGGCCGCCTTGGCTTGGTCGGCGTATCGATTGGCCTCTTCGACCGACGGTTCGACGGTCGCGAGCAGCTGGAGCGGCTCGGCGTTTTGGGTTTCGCCGATCTGGTGCATTCGGCGGATGGCCGCGTCTACGTTGCCCTCGCTTGCGTCGAGCTCGGCCAGGTGAACGTTCGCAAGGATGTGCCCTGGGAGGTAGCGAAGTGCCTCTTCGTAGAGGGGTCGGCCGAGGTCAGGGCGGCCCGCTTGCTCGGCCCACATCACGCCGCGCTGGAACGCAACCCAGTAGTGAGAGAAAGCCAGGGTGATCAATCGATGGGGGACAGGCTCGTCCCCGGACAGGTCGTTGCTATTCATCCAGCGTGGAATCGGTAGCGGGCGCCCATTCTAGGTGAAGCAAAGGTCGGGAATCGCACGGCTTCGAGATAGTCCTCGAGGCATTTCTTGAAGCGTCGACGGCCGGGATCGATTGTCGTCCCGAGGACAATCCCGTCTTTGCCACGAATGGCGAGGTCGATCGTGACGGTACCTAGCGCGTTTTCGCGCCGGATTTCTTTTTCGATGCACAGTTCGTACATCTCATCGAGATGGTCGTCCATGAAGCTCGCAACCTCTTCCCCACTCAATTGGGCTTCGCCACCGTCGGCCGTTGCATCACCGACGTCCACCGGACGTGCCATAGCCTCCTCGTAGGACGTCATCTTGACGTCGCGGCGCTCGCGCCGTCGACTGGAAGAATTTGCCTCATCGCTGAGCTCATCGGCTTCGTCGACATCCACCTCCAGGGCTTCGCTGTCGACTCCGGGTTCTGGCTCGACAATCACCTTTTCGGCGACGTTGGCACCACCGCTGGTGACGGTGGTGCTGCTCGGCGATTGCGCGGAGCCACAGGCCACGCAGATCGAAATGGCGCTGCCTAGAAAGATTGCTCGAATTTCGATCGCACCCACTGAGCGCTCAGCATACACAGCCACGGAGGTCGATTGCAACGGCAACGCATGGCCGTGTGTGCAACAGAAGACCCAAATTGCTGCGATCATTTTAAGGCGGCAATTCGACGCTGGGCATTCTGTCCGCCACGAATTCGGTGATGGCGTTGCGCGCCGAGTCGCCCGCTTCGTCGTCGGAGGTGTCTTGGAACAGAGCGATGACGCGGGCCGCTTTTTCGCTGCCGCTCAGGGCTTCGTTTTCGGAAATGCGAAAAAGCCGGATGCGCAGCTTTCGGATCGCGACGAGCGTTTGCTTGGCTTGCCAGCGTTCGAAGAGCTCCTGGCGAAACTCCTCTGTGCCCTCGAGGAACCAGTTCTTTTCTACGCGGTACGGGTCTTCGCCGCGACGCCGCATGATGGCATCGGTGATGTCGAAACGGACGGTGACGCCCTGACTGTATCCATCGTCGAAGGTGACCGAGCCATCTTGCTCGACGACGGCCTTGAATGCGTGACCCTTGAAATGATGGGTGCCATCTTTGTGCCGACGGAGCGTTGGGGGGTCACGCACCGAGAGGTACTGCTTTTTGCCGACGCCTTCGAAGTAGTTCCGTGGCCCTGCATCGGTGGCTCGAGTCCCCTCCTGCTCGGCGTCTGTCGCTTCGCTGGGCGCGACTTCTTGCGAGACGAGGAAAGCGCGCGCCGCGGAGCTCGGATCGAGCGCGAGCAGCAGCTCGGATTCTGCGGGCGCGGGCGAGGCGGCCGTGGGCTTTGGAGGGACAGATTGGCCTGCTTCGAGGGTCGGGCGGGAACGCCGCGAAGCGACGACGGGCACTTGGACCGCGGATGGCTCTACGGCTCGAGGCTCTGCGGCCTGCGGCTCTGACGGTGGCGGCGGATCTGCGACCGTGAAGGTGATATCCACCGCGTTCGAATCCCACTTGGTGCTGGCGCGTGAGTCGACGCTCACAGCCGAGAGTGCGAGAAGGTGCGCGGCGAACGAGGCGACGAAGACCGCAAGCCATCGTCCTGATCGTTCCCGTCCAGCCTCGGACACAACGCGCCTCTCGACACAGGCAGGGCCAAGTGCGGGTCATCCGCTAGGCGACGCCTCCGTCTTTGTGAGGGAACGACGTTACCACCGACGGAGAGCTGGGCAAGTGGCGGGGAAGATCCCATCGTGGACGACGCGAACGCGTGCTAGGGCTGCACTAGGAAAAAACATGCGATTCGCAAAAGAAAGCCCGATCAACGCGAGCGCCGAAAGGGTGTTCGCATTCCACGAAGCACCGGATGCATTCGAGCGGCTGCAGCCTCCGTGGCAGACGACGAGAATCGTTCAGCCACCGACTTCACTCGAGGTGGGAACGCAGGTGATCTTGCAGGTCAAGGTCGGGCCCTTGTGGCAGACCATCGTCGCCGAGCACGTGGCGTACGAGCCTGGGCAAATGTTTGCAGACCGCATGGTGAAAGGCCCGTTTGCCAGTTGGTTGCACAAGCACATCGTCACGCCGCGGGGAGACAATCAATGCGTGTTGACCGATGACATCGAGTACGAGCTGCCGATGGGCATCCTGGGCCGTACCTTTGGCGGAGGCTTTGCCCGGCGAAACCTCGAACGCATGTTCGACTTCCGACACGAGGTGACGCGAAAAGCTTGCGAGCAGTGAACGTCCAAGGCTGCCAAGCAGCCAGCCCGGCACTGTCGACGGGCCATACGAGGGGATTATCCGCCGCGCCGCTAGCATTGATCCTGCTGTGGGGCGGCCAGGTGTCAGCGCAGGCCCCCGCCTCCGAGATCGATCAGATCCAGGCCTTGCTTCAGCGGTCATCCGAAGCGCTGGCCGATGTCTTCGACTATCGAGGGACGCTCGTGAAGCGGGAGCGGTTCGGTGACGAGCTCATCGGGCAAACCATGGAATTCAAGTTCTCCCGGCCGTTCAAGGTGTACGTCAAATACGTCGAGCCATACCCCGGGCGCGAGATCATCTACATCCGTGGCGCAAACAGGAACAAGGTCCGCGCGCACAAGGGCTCGGTCCCCGATATTCCAGTCAGCCTCAGTCCATACGGACGCATCTCAATGCGGGGCAACCATCATCCGATCACGTCGTTTGGCCTCGAACGTATGCTTCGAGTCGCCGCCCACGGCATTCACAAGGCGATCGCGCGGGGGGATGCATCGGTCCGTCTTTCGGACGGTGGCATGGTCCTCGGCAATCCGACCTGGCGCATCGACATGCAGACCAAACCGGGCGGGCACCATGTGACTGTGCGGGATTCTGAGAATTTATGGGAGCTCGCCAAGCGCGTTGGGCAAGACATGTACGTGATTCTGCATCACAACGACGACGTCCGCTCCCCTCGGGACGTCCGACCGGGACGGAAGGTATTCGTGCCCCGCTACTACGGGAGCCGCGGGGAGTTCTTCTTCAGCAAGCGCACGCACGTGATGATCAAGGCCGTGACCTGGGACCACCGTGAGCGGCTCTACGAGAGCTACGAGCTCAGGGGGCTCGAGCTGAATCCCGACCTCGATGCCCGCGACTTCGACTTCCGCAACGAGGACTACGACTTCGTTTCACGGTGATCGAAGAGGAAAGAATTACGTATGAATAGGCAACAATTGCGTATGGTTCGCAGTTGGCAGGGGGCCTATATTGATTGTGCGTGGGGACCTTGGAATCGAGACCACACGCGTAGCAGGAAGGGAGGTCACGCCATGCTTTCTATCTATCAAGGATATGCTGTGAGTGAGAGCCTGCTCGAAGAGGTGGCGCGAACCCAGTGGATGGTGGACCCGGTTCTGCTTTGCTACAGCGTCTGCGCACTCGTGGCGTTCGTGGTCTGCACCGTCGCCTACCTGCTCGTGGGTCGGCGCGGGCGGCTCCCGGAACGCAAGGCTCAAAGGCGGCCCAGTCGTCATGCCGCGATGCACTTGCGTGCTCATGGGGCTAGCTAGCCAGGTCGAGAACCGCACGGAAGCGGATCGTGTTTTCCATGACCTTGGCGAAGGCTTCGTTGGCGGCTTCCAGGGGGAAGCGCTCGATTTGCGGCCGCACGCCGGCAAGGGCGGCGAAGCTCATCGTGTCTTCGCTGTCCACCGCCGTGCCGCTCGGCCAGCCGTGGATTTGTTTGCCGGACAGCATCGCGAAGGCATTGACCGAGATCGGATCGGGCGCTGCCGCGACGAGCATGAGCTTACCGCGACCGTGAAGGCCATTGAGGATGCCCTCGATGGCTTTTCCGTTCGGGGCCGTCGCCAGAATCAAATGTGCCCCGCCGAGCCTTTGGAGCTCTGCGACCTCGTCGGCCGACTTTGAATCGATGTATTCGTGAGCTCCCAAGTCACGCGCGAGCTGCTCTTTGTCCTTGCCGCGCGAGACGGCCACGGTGCGAAAGCCCATTCGATTCGCGAACTGGATCGCGAGGTGACCGAGCCCGCCGACGCCTTGCACGGCGACCAGGTCACCCGGGCGAGCGCCGCTGTTACGGAGCGCGTTGTACGTCGTGATGCCAGCACACAGGAGAGGAGCGGCTTCGGCCGGACTGAGCTCATCGGGCACTCGAGCGGCGGCCTCCCACGGACAGACCATGTACTCCTGATAGCCGCCGTCGTAGCTGATGCCAGCGATCTTGGCGTTGACGCAGTTGATGAAGTCGCCGCGGCGGCAGGGGTTACACTTGAAGCAGTGCCCGCCGTGCCAGCCGACGCCGACGCGATGGCCGACCGCAAAGGCGTCCACGCCTTCGCCGAGCGAGTCCACGACACCGGCCACTTCGTGCCCCGGCGTGCGAGGAAGCTCGAGACCGGGAAACTGCCCGAACTTCACGAATGCGTCGCTGTGGCAGATGCCACATGCTTCGACCCTGATACGGATCTCGCCCGGCCCGGGCTCGGGGATGTCCCGCTCGTCCATGGTGAACGGCCCGCCGGCCTCTCGTACAATCATCGCCCTCATGGTTCAGCCTCCCAGCGGTCGTTATAGGGCGCGAGAAACGCTTGGCAATCGTGACGGGTCACTCCCGGACGAGCGTGGCGGCCCTATCGTCGTCCGATGAACGAAGACGACCTCGCACAGGCGCGCGCTCAGTGGAGCCATCGCGGCTCAGGGCGGCCGGACTGGGCCATCCAACCGAGCCCGGGTCAGGAGTCGGTTTGGGATTATCCCAGGCCACCTCGACTCGAGGCCGATACGCGTCTCGTTCGGGTGCTGTGCGGGAACGAGGTCATCGCAGAGTCGAGCCAGACGATCCGCGTTCTCGAAACCGCTAGCCCGGCCACATTTTACATTCCCCCTGAGCACGTTCGGATGGAGCTGCTGTCTCAGGCGCGAGGGGCTTCGCTCTGCGAATGGAAAGGGTCGGCGACGTATTGGTCGCTCGACCTCGACGGACACGAGATCGACCAAGCGGCCTGGAGCTACGAGGAGCCGTTTATCGACTTCGTTTCGATCCGGGGATACCTTGGCTTCTACCCCGGCAAGCTCGAGTGCTATGTTGGTGAGCACCGCGTCTCCGCACAACCTGGAGGCTTCTACGGAGGCTGGGTCACGCCAGATGTCGTCGGCCCCTTCAAGGGCGAGCCGGACACGGGCGCTTGGTGAGCTCACGGTGCACAGTTCGGTCAACGACATGAAAACGTACCTCTTCGATCTCGACGGAACGCTGCTCGACTCGATCGACCTCATCTTGAAATCGTTCCATCACACCGCCCGCGTTCACGGACGCCCCGAGCGGTCGGACGCCCATTGGCTTGCGGGCATCGGTACGCCGCTTCGGGTTCAACTCAGCGAGATGGCGAGCTCCGACGAGGATCTCGACGCGCTGCTTGCTACCTACCGTGACTACAACCTCGAGCATCACGATGCGATGGCCAAGCCATACCCGGGCGTCATCGAGGTTGTCAAAACGCTCCACCGAAAGGAGGCGAAGCTCGCATTGGTGACGAGCAAGCTCAGCCGCGGAGCGACTCGAGGGCTGCGACTGCTCGGCCTCGAGCTGGAGTTTCCCGTTCGTGTCTGCGCAGACGACGTCGTCCAAGGGAAGCCGCACCCCGAACCCGTCCTCAAGGCGTTGGCCGCGCTCGATGCGTCGCCGTCGGAGGCTGTCTTCATTGGCGACTCCGATCACGACATCGAGGCCGGCCGACGGGCAGGCGTCGAGACCGTCGCGGTGAGCTGGGGCCCTTTCGCGCGAGAGACCTTGGAAGCCGCGGGCCCCAGCCGCTGGGTCGAGAGCCCGGAGGAGCTACTCACGCTGTGACCAACTGGCCAAACCGAGGGCGGCCCTAGGTAACTTCTGCTGCTAGGCTCGCGTGGACTCATGTTAAATCCCAGTGCCCAGCCATGCTCCACCGCCGCCGTCCCCGCATCGACGCTCTCGCGCCACGATCGCATCGAACAGCTCCGTGCGCTCGTGGGTGAAGCCGATCCCTCGGTCGCGCAGCTCACGGTTGGGATTCGCGAGGTCACTTCCCGCCACTATGACCTGTTCGTGGTGCCGCTGATTCGCCAGCACTGGCCGGCGATGCTCCTCGACCCCTTTGCGGTCAAAATGCGCCTGGCCGCCTGCGACCTGTACGCGTCGGCGCCGTACACGGTGCTGTTTTGCGCGCCGAAGAGGCCCGCTTCGGTGGCTCTCATTACCGGGTTCGGGAACCGACTGCCCTTGCCCAACGCGGTGCTCGCTCTTGCGGCGCGCGCGGCGCTCAACGTGCTCGGTCACGTGGCGCTAGCCGACCAGCACCGTCGAATCATCCTCATCGCGGCGTTCATCGCGATGATCGACCATGCCTTCGACCACTGCATGGAGGACCCGCCCGAGGAGCGCGGTCGCAAGCTTCACGCGCTCCTCGATGGCGATTGGGAACCGGATACCCCCGAGCTTCGGCTAACGCGTGCCCTGCAAGTCGAGATGGAACGAGGTTTGACGCCTCGGGAGCGCGTGCCGTTTGAACATGCCGTAAAACGACTCAAGGACTGGGTCGATTCCGAGGTGGCCGGGATGACCGGCGTGAGCGATGCGACCGGGCTCGGCCATCGGCTGGCCGGCATTCAGGGGACGATCGACGGCCTGCTGTTTCCGGTGCACCACTACGCGGGCGAAGGGGCCCGTCCATGGATGTACGATGTTTCGCTCTTCGTGCAGATGATCGACGACTACATCGACATCGAGACCGACCTCGCGGACGGGCGATTGACTCCGGTCATCACCGGTCAGTGGAAGTACGCAGACATCTGCCGGACTTGGCATGAAACGGTGCGTGGCATCGAAGCGCTCACGCGCGCCGGCGGGCATACCGCGCCCCACTACGTCGGGTTCATTCGCGAAGCCTATGTGTTGATGCTCGGTGAGGTGCTCGAAGGGATGGCGTCGGGCCTTGCCGACTAGCGGTTCACGAATCGGGACGCACGTTCCGCTTGCGCCTGCCGTGTTCGTCACCGGAAAGGGTGGCGTAGGCAAGACCACGGTGGCCGCGGGGCTCGCGCTCGCGGCTGCGGAAGCGGAAGGCGAAGCGGTCTACGTCGAGTTTGGAGACGGCGCGGGAGCGCGAAGGGTGCTCCGCGATCGTCCTAGCGGCCTCGAGCACGTGGTACTCGACCCTAGCCGCGCAGTGGCCAAAGCCGCCGCGCCGGTGTTCGGGTCGGCCACGCTCGCGAAGCTCGCGCTCGACAACTTTGCGATGCGGCCTCTGATTCGTGCAGCCCCCGCGGTTCGCGAGCTCGGCGTGTTGGAGCTCGCGCGCCAGGTCGTCGCAGAGCATCCAGGCAAGCGGGTGGTCTTCGACATGCCTGCGACTGGGCACAGCGTGGCATGGCTCAAAGTCGCCCGGCAGGGCCGCGAGCTGACCGGCCGCGGGCCCATTCATGACCTCTGCGCAAAGCTCGAGGCCGAGCTGATTTCACCAGGGCGCGCTTCCATCGTCGTCGTGACCCTGCCCGAACGCCTCGTCCTGTGGGAAACCTTGACGCTCTGCGAGACGATCGAAAAAGAGGTGGGGCTCTCCGTCGATCGGCTCGTCGTCAATCGCGTGCCCCACGCGCCTCCCGAGAACGCGCTCGCCGATGCGCTTGCCATGTCGAAATCGGAAGGCGAAGTTGGCGAGGCGGCAAAGAGCCTTACCGAGCTTCTCTCGATTCGCGACGCGGTGCGCAAGCAAGTCATGGAGGCTTTGGACGAGACGGTGCACCGGTATGGCGAAGAAAAAGGCGGTGACAGTGGGCTGACCTTGCTTCCGTTCGCATCCACCGACCCAACCGCCCGAACAGTGGCCGAGTGGCTGCGAAGCGCAGGGGCTGCATGAAACAACCAATCGTCATCGTTTGCGCCGGAGGCGGCGGTGTCGGCAAGACGACAACGTCGGCGGCTTTCGCGCTGGCCCTCGCCAAGAGCGGATACCGGGCCTTGATCGTAAGCATCGACCCGGCGCGCCGCCTTGCCGACGCGATGGGCGTCGAGCTCGGGACACAGGCTCGAGAGCTTTCGCTCGATTCCGGCGGCGGCCAGCTCTTTGGGCTCATGCCCGACCCCGACGATGCGTTGCGCACTTTTGTAGGGTTTTTGTTTGCGGAGGAACCCGAGGCGCTCGAGCGGCTGCTCGACAATCGCCTCTACCGCGTGCTCGAAGCCGCGGTCCCCGGAATCCACGAGGTCGCGACGATAAGCCTGACTTGGCGCGCCATCATCGAGCATGAAGTCGATGCGGTGGTAATCGACACGGCGCCCTCTCGTAACGCCATCGACTTCATCACCTACCCGAAGCGCTTGGCAAAGCTTCTCGGCGGCCGCGCGGTCGGTTGGATGGCTGCGATCGGGAAGCGAACGAGCGTCGCGCCCCAAGAGGACAAGATGGGACGCGTGGAGCAGCTCCTGGTGCGCGCATTGGGTCCCGTCGCGCGGGACGTCGCAGGCTTGTTTTCCGAGATGGCGCGCGTTCGCAAACGCTTCATCCTGCTGAACGAGCACACGAGTGACTTGCTGCTTCGACCCGAGACGCGGTACTACCCCGTCGCTTCTCCAACCGCTGCCGCCAGAGATGATGTCGACTACCTGATTAGGAAGCTTGGGAAGCTCGGCATCGCTCCACAGGCTTTGATCCTCAACTCCGCGTTCGTGCCGGAGCGCGACTGGGTTCAGGTGCTCGAAGCTTCGGGCGAGACCACCCCGGCAGTCGACGACGTTCTTTCAACGCTCAACGATGAACGGGCGACGCGCAACCGTGCCGCTTCGCGCATCACGGATGCGTTCTCGACGAAGTATCCGGGCTTGCCCCAGCTTCGCCTGCCGTTCCTCGAGTCTGTCGAGCCGCGGAGCATCGTCCACGCGCTGTCGCAGAGCTTCGACATTGCCGCGCTGCTCGAGCGCTAGCTCGAACCACAGCTACCAGGCCTGGCTCCGAGCCCATGCCTCGAGCCGGACCATGCCCTCTGCGTAGCTGACCTCGGGATCGTAACCCAAGTCCCGACGGGCCGCGGAGATGTCGTACCAATGCGCGGTCGAGAGTTGGCTCACCAAGAAGCGCGTTACCGGGGGCTCCGACTGCAGCTTGAACGTGTTCCATATGGCCTCGGCCACGGTGGCGGCGAAGCGGGCGAGGGGGGCTGAAACGGTTCGCGTGACCGGCGGCAGGCCCGCCGCGTCCAGCATGTCGTTGATGAACGCCGGGCCTTCGAGCGGTTCGCCCTGCGTGATGAAGTAGGCCTTGCCCGCGACCGGAGAGTCTGGTGCGAGTCGATCGTATGCCAACAGATGGGCTGCGACCGCGTTGTCGATGTAGGTCGTGTCGATCTGCTGCGGCTCCCCGACCATTCGTAGGCGCCCGGCTTTGGCGCGGGCGACCAGCCGTGGCAGCGCCGAGCTGTCCCCAGGGCCCCAGACCAGATGGGGCCGAATCGCGACCGTCGACAGCGAGTCGCCGCTGGCGGCCAAGACCTCTTGCTCCGCAAGGGCCTTGGTTGCCGGGTAGTGCGCTTCGAAGTGGGAGGGGTAGGGCGCGGATTCATCGACACCGGACACCGCGTCTCCCGAGTGCACCACGCTCGGCGTGCTCGTGTAGACGAGCTTCGGCACGCGATGCTGTTTGCACCCGTCGATGACATGGCGCGTGCCGAGCGTGTTTACGTCGAAGAATGTTTCGTACGGGCCCCATAGGTCGATGTGCGCTGCGGTGTGAAAGACGGCGTCGCAGCCCTCGACGGACGCGGACACCACATCGTGGTCACGAATATCGCCTCGCTGAAGGTCCACGCCCCATTCGCGAAGAATGGGATAGTCGCCGCGACAGAGCACGCGCACGCGCTCACCCCGATCGAGCATCGCCCGCACGATCGAACGGCCGATGAAGCCTCCGCCGCCGGTCACGAGGATGGTCATGATGGGCCTTTGGCCTCGACCCACTTCGCAAGCTTTTCGCGTCCAATCTTCGCGTTGTGCCGAATGTCGACCGGGAAGCTCGGGTGCCGGACGAAGCGCGAGATACGTTCTAGCTGCGGATGCGACTGGGCGATGCCTCGCAGCTGCTGTTCGATCTCGGACCAGTCGGCTTCGTCGTGTCCAGGCTCGAGCTCGACGCAGAGGGTCGGCATGCCGCGGGCGCCGACGAGCGCGGAGCGATAGACGGCCGGGTGCGCGTCGAAGATCTTTTCGCACGGCACGGTGAACATCGTCGCGCCGTCGACGAGCACGCGGTGACTCTTGCGCCCGCAGAACCAAAGGCGCCCTTCGCGATCGCGCCAACCGACATCGCCCATGCGGTGCCAGACGAAGTCGCCGTCTCGGATCTTCGATAGTGCTGTGTTGTGCTCGTCTCCGAAGTACGCCTCTGTCACCATTGGGCCGCGAACCGCGATTTCGCCGATCTCCCCGTCTTCGAGCTCGAGATCATCCGAGAAGGCTGGGATCGCGTGGTCGCTGATGCGAATCACCTTCACCTCGATGTCGGGGACCGGGAGGCCCACGCAGACACCGGCTCCCTTTTCCGTCTCGGCCCAGGTCTTTGTGACGATTTCGCGTCCCGGCAGACAGGCCACCGGAAGCGATTCGGTGGCGCCGTACGGCGGAAATACATCGCCGTCGTCGGGCAACATGGCATGCCAGCGGGCGAGCGTTTGCCCCGGCATCGGTGCGCCGGCGGCGATCACGCGGCGCAGGCTCGGCAGCTTGATGCCGTGCTCCTCACCGTATCGACCGACCGTATTGAGCAGCGCCGGAGAGCCGAACATGGTCGTCACCCCGAAACGCTGAATGGGCTCGATGATGTTCCAGGGCTCGACGCCGGCCGGCCGGCTCGGATCCATGTCCGGGATGACCGTCGTCATGCCGAGCGCGGGATCAAAGAGCGCGAAGAGTGGAAACGTAGGCAGGTCGATCTCGCCCGGCTCGATCGAAAACATCTCTCGAATCGCTTTGACCTGCGCGAGGAAGTGACGGTGCCGGTACACGACGCCCTTGGCTGGCCCGGTGCTGCCCGACGTAAACAGGACGGCCGCCACTTCGTCGCCTCCGGTGGGCACCGGCCTCTTGCCTGCCGCGAGCCGCTCTGCGCCGAGCGCTTCGACCTGGGCGAGCGTGTGTTTTCCCAGACCCCAGCCGCCAACGGTAATCGTTCGCTCGACCGATGCCCGCGCCCAGCCAAGAGCGATGCGGGCCGCGTGCGCGACTGGGATCCCGACGAATGCGCTGGGCTGGGCGCGCGCCAAGCACTTGCCCAAGCCTTTGATCCCCAGACCCGGGTCGATCATCACCGGAACCACGCCGGCCTTGAACATCCCAAAGGTGAGGGCGAAGAGCTCGGGGCTCGGTCGCACCATGAGCGCGGCGCGATGGCCGCGTTCGATGCCAACGGCGTGGAGACCGGCAGCGATTCGGCTGCTGCGTTCATCGAGCTCTCGATACGAGACCTTGGTGTAGATGAGGTCGCCCGCGGCGTCGCGGCGTTTGGTCGGAAAGTAGATGGCCGTCGTGTCGGGCTGCGTCGCGGCCATCTGCGGCAGCACGTCCGCGACCGTCGAAAGCTCGGGTCTCATTCGGCGACTCCCAAGAAACTGCGTACTAGTTGCTCGATCTCCTCGGGCGCGTCTTCGAGGACATAGTGACCGCAGTCGGGAAACTGGTGAACCGCCGCATCC
>RCNF010001175.1_pt1 | contig 13717 bp, 13 predicted proteins | sample 2041311 | NCBI WGS metagenome assembly RCNF01 (sample SAMN09708228, study PRJNA481090) | Marine sediment metagenome, whole genome shotgun sequencing project. | biome: marine sediment; feature: ocean; material: sediment; isolation source: Sewage treatment plant 2 marine sediment (STP2) ... | reverse complement strand
AGACGCTACGGGCCTACACCATCAATGCAGCACGGCAGGTATTCCTCGAGCAGAAAGTGGGCTCCATCGAGGAAGGAAAGCTTGCCGATATTGTGCTGTGGGATCGCGATCTGTATTCGATCCCTGTCGCTGAATTGAAAGACGTGAAACCGGTGCTTACTTTGCTGAACGGTGAGGTTGTATATCGTGCAAGCAATTAGATCAGTTCAGTCCATCAGCGTAATCCTGATGCTGTTGAATGGTGGCGTTGCACTGGCACACGAATTTTCCGGCGCACACGGTACGGTGACAGTTGACCGGACGGCGCCCAACATTGCGCGCGTGCTCTCGTCGGCTTACGGCGATTCATTTGGTACGAAGGCATGGGTAAGGAAGGAATTTTCGGAACCCGTCGAAGTTGAAGGTCGACAATTGCCGTCAGACCATGCGTTGATGATTCACAACCGCGACAAACAGATTTTCCTTTAATCAAGCCACGCCAAGATACCCGCCTGACCGCATGAGAATCGTTTCTTTATCTGCATCGATGGCGAATACGAATCGTATGTTACCAGTCGGTACCCACCAACTCGACGTCAGCAAAGGTCCGGAATATGCCGTGATACAAAAGACGATTGAGATCAGTGCCGAAATCGGAACCGCTATTGCCGCTCCACAAGGCAAGACTGAGCCTGAATCAGCACCGTTTCCTGTTACATCAGGAAACACATAAGCAAACCGATTCGTGCGATCCTAGGCGAAAGTATATTTTGTGGAAAACTCATGATTGCATTCTTCGAACGCCACGCCGGTTGGCTGCAACTGGCTATCGTCGTCGCCGTGGTGGGTGGCTCGGTCCTTCTGTCCGCGTCCCTCAGCCCGGACCCTGCCCCCGTGCGCACGGCAAAACCGGAAGCGCGCCTGACGGTAACCGTCATGGCGCCCGCAGTATCGAGCTATCGTCCTGACCTGACTTTAACCGGGACAGTCGCGGCCGGCACGATCACCAATATCGTGCCTCAAGTGAGCGGCAAGGTTATTCAAGTGTCACCGAAGTTTCGGCCCGGCGAAAGGATTAGCAAAGGCGAGCTTCTCTTTGAGATCGAGCCCTCAGATTACGAACTCGCTGTAGAGCGCACGCTGGCCGACATAGAAATTGCAAGAAGCGATTTGATTCGTCTCGAAGCAGAGGCGACGGCAGAGAAGAGAATTTACCAGTCCAGTAATCCGGATCGCGACATTCCTGATCTGATCGCCCGGGTTCCCCAAATCGCTGCAGCGAATGCGCGCATTAAGGCTGGCGAAGCGGCGCGAGCGATAGCCGACCTGTCCCTGAAGCGAACGAAGGTCTATGCGCCATTCGATGCCCGGGTCATCGATACACAGCTCGATCTTGGGCAGGTTGTTACCGGAACGGTCGCCGTCGGCTCAATGTACTCGATAGATAATCTCGAAGTCGTTGCACCGGTTTCATCGGACGACCTTCGACGTATCGGAAATCCGCTTGGTCGCTCTGCGCGGGTTGTTTCCGATTTCGCGACGGACCGGAAATTTAGGGGCAGCGTTGTTCGTCAGGGTGCCGTTTTGGATGAGTTCACTCGACTCGGTAAGCTCTTTATTCGCACCGAGGCCAATGATCAGCTGACACTCGGAGAGTTCGTCAGCGTCTACATCGAAGGCGACATCGTAGATTCCGCACTCGGAATACCCGAGTCGGGACTCTTCTCGCGCGATCAGGTCTGGGTTGTCGAAGGCGATACCTTGGCCGAACGTCGCGTAGAAATACTGGGCCAGGAGCAAAACTTGCTCATGGTAACCGCGTTCGACCCGGCCGATGGAGTCGTCACGACGCCACCACCGGGAGCTCGCGAGGGTCAGGTCGTCATAGTCAGGCAGACTGGGCGCACAGCAGCAACAGGGGTACCTGATGCTGGAAACTAGTTCAGCGGATGAACGCAAACCCAGTCACGGCCTAATCAGTTGGTTCATTGGCAATCCCGTCGCTGCGAACTTGTTGATGGTTGTATTGCTCGTTGGCGGCGCGTTATCAGCGAGCAACCTGCAGCGCCAGGTATTTCCAACGATATCCCCCGGAACGGTCGTCATTGCCGTTCCGTATCCTGGCGCGACTCCTGCTGAAGTTGAAGAAGGCATCAACCGGCGTATCGACGAAGCAGTGATTGGCATCGATGGCGTCAAGCGTGTCCGCTCCACCGCCGCTGAGAATCTGGCCACTATCGTCGTCGAGACGAGTGATTTCGCAAATGTGCAGCTCGTTAAGGATGACATCGAATCGGCGGTCGACAGGCTCAGTGATTTCCCTCCGGAGAACGCGGAGAAACCTATTATCGGCGCACCGTTACCGACCGGCGGTGTTGTCACTCTGGTCGTGGTCGGCGACGTCGAACCGATGGCTTTGCGAAAGGCAGCTGAACAAGTTGAACGAGACCTCCTGACACAACCCGGAATATCTCTTGTCTCGCTGCAGGGAGATCGCGACCTCGAGATATCAATTGAGGTGAGCGAGGCGATGCTGCGGCAGCTTGATCTCAGTTTTGAAGATGTTGCGAACGCCGTGCGCCGATCGTCACTGGACCTCGCGGGCGGTTCGATCAATTCAGAATCGGGCGAAATTCTTCTTAGAACCAATCAGAAGCGGCAAACCGGTCGTGAGTTCGAGTCAGTCGTCATTCGCTCGCAGCCAGACGGCTCGATCATTACGCTGGCCGATATCGCCGAAATCCGTGACGGCTTCGTTCGCGCGGAATTGCTTAACCTGTATAACGGCCGCCCAGCAATTTTTGTAAAAGTCAGCCGCGCCGAAGCGGAAGACGTTCTGGTTGTCAAAGGCCGTGTCGATCAGTTCCTTGCCGACTACCAGGTCCCGTCCGGCATTGAGCTACTCGAACTTGATGATGAAACCGATCTGCTGCGCGAGCGCATCAACCTGCTGCTGAAGAATGGTCTGTATGGTTTCGCACTCGTATTTCTGTTTCTTGTATTAATGCTCGATCTTAAACTCGCCGTTTGGGTTAGCGTGGGTATCGCGACCGCTTTTATGGGTGGCATTCTGCTGTTCGGTGCGTTGGGCGTTACCATCACGATGGTGTCGCTTTTCGGCCTGATTATCGTACTCGGGCTGGTCGTCGATGATGCGATTGTAATTGGCGAGAACATTGACGCGGAGCGTGCCGCCGGCAAGAGCGGGATAGAGGCTGCTGCCGGAGGCGCTCGCAAAGTTTTTGCGCCGGTCATGGTTGGTGTATTGACGAGCGTTGCAGCGTTCGCGCCGTTGCTCTTAACCAGCGGAACATTCAGCGATATTACTCGTGCGATACCCATCGTGGTCATCAGCGTACTGCTAGTGTCGATCATTGAGGCTTTCTGGATACTTCCATCGCACCTGAGTTCCAGTGCTCAATGGTCGCGCGGGATCCTGAAGTCTGAGGGGCAACGAGTCTCCGGGTGGCTTGGTCGCATCCGCGACAACGCGATTCGACCGGGTGTCGCATTTGCTGCGCGATGGCGCTATGCGACGGTCGGCATTGCCTTTGCATTTTTCCTGTTGTGCATTGGACTCGTTAGCAATGGCCATGTCCGATTCATATTTTTCCCGATCATTGAAGGCAACAGTCTGACAGCTTCGGTGACAATGCCGGCGGGCGCCCCTTTCGAGCGGACGGAGGAAGCAATTAAGCGAGTGACCGATGCGGCCTACGTCGCAGCAGCTGAGATCGAAGAAGAAACCGGCGAGACACTGTTTGCCTCACTGACGGCCACGACGGGTGGTCGGGCATCATCTTCCAGTGGTCCGGGATCCGAATCGACCTTTGCATCCCAGGAAAATATCGGGCAGGTCCGTATCGAGCTCACGTCATTTGGTAAGCGTTACACACCTGCGGTTGATATCGAAAGAGCCTGGAGACAGGCCGTCGGCGAGATCGAAGGTGCCGACCAATTGAGTTTCTCATCCGGCTTCGTCAATTTTGGCGCCGACATCGAATTCGAACTTGCTCATAGTGACGAAGATCAATTAATCGCTGCGGCGGAAGAAATGAAACGTCAACTGGAGGATATAGATGGCGTTGGCGATATAGAGGACAGCTTCGATTTAGGTAAGCGCCAACTCGTTTTCGAGTTAACCGATGCCGGTCGTTCGGCTGGGTTGCGCGAGTCTGATATCGCTACTCAGGTTCGACGAGGCTTCTTCGGCGAAGAAGTGCAGCGCATTCAGCGCGGCCGCGAAGAGATCCGTGTATACGTCCGCTACCCGGAGGCAACGCGCGGCAGCCTTGACGCGCTGGACAAGTTCCAGGTTGTGCTGCCAAACGGCAGTCGCGCACCACTCCTGACCGTTGCCAAGATCGCGGAGAGTCGCGCTTACTCTTCGATAGAACGCATTGACGGTCGTCGAATTGTCACCGTTAGCGCCGACGTCGACGAGGCTGTCACCACCCCCAACGACGCGAATCAAACCGTTCTGGATCAGGTCATGCCGTCGCTTGAGTCGGCGTCTGCAGGGCTGCGTTGGGTTCGAGCTGGCGCGACCCGCGAGCAGAACGAGGATTTAGCCTCGTTAGCGCAGGCGTTTATCGTAGTACTTTTGATAATTTTTGCGTTAATCGCAACCCAATTACGCTCATATCTGCAACCGCTCGCAATTCTTGTTTCAATTCCACTGGGCGTGGCGGGCGCAATTCTCGGACACTTCGTCCTCGGCTATTCACTGTCGTTCGTATCAATGTTTGGCATCGTCGCCCTATCCGGTGTGGCAGTAAACTCTTCAGTGGTGCTGGTCGATTTCTACAATCAAAAGCGCGCGGCCGGTTTTTCGTCGATCGAAGCGGCCGCAGAAGCGTCTGGCCGCCGTTTTCGGCCCATTCTGTTGACGACGCTAACGACTGCGTTGGGACTAGCTCCGCTACTGCTTGAAACAAGCCCGCAGGCCCAGTTCCTGATACCGATGGGCGTTAGCCTCGGCTTCGGTATTGTTGTGTCGGGCTTCATGGTGCTGTTTGTCACACCGGCTGTGGCCGTCATCATTGACGACGTGCGCGCGAAAGTCGGTGCAACCCCGTGAATCAGACTACCTCTCGGCTCTAGCCACAGTTCACGATTACGAGTCGCAGCAAGCCCCTCCCCAAAAGCAAAAAGCCTCGTCGAAACGAGGCTTTCTGGTCGGCGGCATATAAACAGCCAAATCCTGATAGCCGGGGCGTGCTATTCGATTTATATGAAAATCCCTGTAGAGCAATTCCCGCTGGTCGCCTGATTTCCACTTTCGCTCAAAGCGGACATTTTAAGTCAGTGGCTGGCAGGCAGCGTAGTAACAGGCACGGCAAACGACGCAGCGTTGCTCTATCAGGAATTTGACGTCCGTCCAGTCGTCAACGTCACCTTGCTGGAGGGTCTCGACGTGCCGGTCGCAGGGTGCAGGTGTGCCGTATAACGGCTCAAGGTTCGCGCCTCCATACGTGGCACACCCACTGATATCAAGGGCCTTGCCAATTACTCACTCTTATGCTTAAATGCGAATCTTCATATCTTTGCAGCTATTAATATTTATGAAATACATGGTGATTGTGATTTGCACCCAGGAGATTTGTAATGCCTGACCGTCAGGTTGCATCTAAAGAGTTGGCCGATCTTTTCAAGATAATGGGGCACCCGGATCGTATTCGAATCATCGAAGAGCTGGGGCACGGTGAAAAAGACGTCAACACGCTCGTCGATCAGCTCGAACTTCCGGGGCCAAGGGTTTCGCAACACCTTAGCCTGATGCGCGCAAATCGCATCGTGGAAGAACGACGTGAAGGTCGGCATCACTACTATCACCTCGTGCAGCCAGATATGGCGAACTGGATTATTGAGGCACTTAGCTTCGTGGAAGGTCGTGCAAGTGTGATCAGCAAAACTTCGATAAGCAGGGCACGCGATCTGTGGACTGCTCCATCGAAAAGTAAAGCCAGCGATTAACTAATTTTATTTGATAGGGAGAACCTAAATGCCACATTTCGCAGCCGGAGTGATTCGTTTTCAAAATGAAGTCTATCCGCAGAAAAAAGAACTGTTTGAAAAACTGAGCAAGGGACAGGCGCCGGAAGCGCTATTCATCACCTGCTCGGACTCTCGAATTGAGACCGCGATGATTACGCAAACCGATCCTGGCGAGCTATTCATCTGCCGTAATGCCGGCAACATCGTCCCGCCGCACATGACCCATACGGGTGGTATGACGGCGTCCATCGAATTCGCCGTGGCCGCTTTGAATGTGCCGCATATTGTTATCTGCGGACATACCGAATGTGGCGCGATGAAGGGCGCAATGAATCCGGAAGGTCTGGACAGTCTGCCGCACGTCAAAGAATGGCTGGGCTACTCGAAAGCTGCCGTCGCTATCGTCGAAGAAATGGCGCCGGAAAATGATGAACTGCGCATGCAAATGCTACTGGAACGCAACGTGATGCTGCAATTGCAGCACCTGAAGACGCATCCAAGCGTCGCTGCTCGACTCGCTAAGGGTGATCTAAAACTGCATGGCTGGGTATACGACATCAAGACCGGAGACGTGCAAGCCTATAACGAGGCGAATGACAGTTTTGAGTCGGTTGACGTGTACTACGCGAAGGAAATGGCGGAAATTGCCAAGTCCTCGACTTGTGCCGCCTGATCGGCCGCGACTGGGAGAATTGAAATGAAATTCCTGGACTTTTCGAACCTGCGCGGCGACATGTTTGGCGGTATTACCGCCGGCATCGTTGCCTTGCCGTTAGCGCTCGCCTTCGGCGAGGCATCCGGTGCTGGTCCTATTGCTGGCATCTGGGGCGCAATCTTCGTTGGTTTTTTTGCGTCACTCTTTGGCGGTACTGGCTCCAACGTATCCGGCCCTACCGGACCGATGGTCGTGGTGTTCGCCGGCATTTTCGCGTCCCTGTCAGGAAACCTTGGCCTGGTGTTCGCGGCCGTTGTGCTCGCGGGCATTCTGCAAATCCTACTGGGCGTATTCAAGATGGGCCAATACATTCGATTGGTTCCCTATCCGGTCGTCTCAGGATTCATGAGCGGTATCGGCTGTATCATTATCGCCTTGCAACTGTCCCGACTTTTTGGTCACGAGCCCGAAGGCGGCGGCACAATTCCTGCGCTAACGGCAATACCGGGCGCAGTAATGGACCCCAATATTGCTGCATTGATTGTCGGTGTAATAACGCTGGTGACGATATTTACCTGGCCGTCGAAGTTTGGCAAGTATGTGCCAGGCCCATTGGCAGCGCTAGTTGTTGGAACTACAATCAGCTTGTTTGTTAGCGGCGCACCGATTTTGGGCGCCATACCAACGGGATTTCCTTCATTCATCATGCCGGAATTCACCGCGGATACATTCGCAATCGTGCTCGAAGCAGCTGTGCTTCTTGCCGTCCTGGGTGCGATTGACAGCCTGTTAACGTCACTGGTCGCCGACAATATGACGCGCACACGCCACGACTCGGACAAGGAGTTGATTGGCCAGGGTATTGGCAACACGATCGCCGGCTTCTTTGGTGCGATTCCAGGTGCTGGTGCAACCATGCGTACGGTTATCAACATCCGAACCGGCGGCCGGACAAAGATTTCCGGTATCTTGCATGCACTACTCTTGCTCGCGGTCGTCATCAGCCTGGCCCCATTGGCCGCGCAAATTCCGCATGCCGTACTGGCGGGCATTCTGATCAAAGTCGGTTACGACATCATTGATGTTGGCTATCTGAAGCGTGCCCACACCGGGCCGCGTCTTGATCTGGCACTGATGGCGATGGTGTTGGTTGTGACGGTGTTCGTCGATCTGATCACCGCAGTTGCTGCGGGTGTGGTCCTTGCCGCACTGGCGTTCATCAAACAACTTGCTGACCAACAGTTGAAGCAATTCAGTGGCGAGGACACCAGCACCCTGGTGATGACACCGGAAGAGGAAGAATTGCTCGAGACGGTGCGCGGCGAAGTCACGATGTTTGACTTCGGTGGGCCGCTAAGCTTCGGCGCGGCCGCAGATGTCGGTCATCAGGTTCGCGAGCGCGTCAAGGGCAAGACGACGGCGATCATCCTCGATTTCTCAAGGGTGCCGTTTGTCGACGTCTCGGCTGCACGTGCTGTCGAAACGATTATTCGCGATGCACATGATATGGGCAAGATCGTCTACGAGACCGGCATGAATGATTCAGTACGCAAGACACTGACAGCTCTGAATTCAATTCGTAATTTGCCGGTTGATGCCACTTACGAGACGAGAGTCGAGGCTCTACGCGCGGCGGTCGACCGAATAATATCGAACCGCAACGGCAATCATGCCGACCCAGGCGAACCCGCACCGGCAGCAGCATAAAAAAAGGCCCCCTTTAGGGGGCCTTTTCTTTTACAGAGAATATATCTGCTAACTAAAAGGACACATCCCACTGGAAGCGAACACGATTCGCATCGTCATCGATGCCGGTGAATCCGTCATCGACGGTCAGGAAGGAATAATCCAACGTTAGCTTGTTGTTGTGGCCCGCAAAGAACCAGTTTGCACCCAGCGTGAATTCCTCACGTTCGTTTTCAAACGTTCGATCAACTTCATTCGGTTCTTCAACAAACGCGTAGCGCACTGCCAGTTCCAGCGGTGCAGGTACTGCGTCTATTATGTTGTGAAAGAAGTAACCGGTTTGCAAATAGCCGCCCGTCAGATCGTTCTTGCTGCCGACGACACGATCACGGATGAATTTGCGGTGAAACTCCTGCTGAATTGAGAAACCGCGATATTTGAAAGCGAATTCCTGCACGGCCTGCTCAATGTTGAACTGATCCGAATTCGCCAAAATGGGCGAGGTAAATCCATCCAGATTGCCACAAGCCGAAGACGACCAGCGTGTGCACGGCCCGTTCGTTGTCATGCCGCCAATGGCAAAGCTGCCCGTTGGCTTATCGGTATACTCAACATCCGTTTGTCGCCAGGAAAGGTCCCGGCCGAAGAAGTTCCATTGCAGGCGGCCTGAATACATCATGTCTTCGTCGATATTTCGTACGCCCCGCCCTTCACCATTAAAGACGCCGAGGTAGTAACGCAGATCTGCCGGTGTATTTTTAAACGCGTGGCCGCGCAACTGAATGCCGACCTGACGATCGATGGTAAATATTCGGTTAACGATTGAACGTTCGACGAATTGCTGACGACCGGATGAATCGACACGTTCACGGTTCATGTCGATCTTCCACTGACCAACGCGAATGCCACCCCAGTCCCATTTGGCAATATCAATACGCCAATCAATCACTCGTGCACTTGATGAGACCGCACTCGAATCCGGGTCTCGACTCGGCTGAAGGTCAACCTCAAAGTAGTACTTAAGCCACGGTTGAAAACCGTGGCCGCCGATTTTCATACGCAGGCGACGCGCTTCGAAATTGGACGTGCCTGAATCCTCGAAATCGTCGACTTGGCGCGGATCGCCGAAGTAGGGGTTCGTGTATCTCAGTTGAGCGCGCCATTGCAGATTGGTTTGCCAGTTACCGTCGCGGGTCTCAAGTCGAAAGCCGCTGCCCCCGTGGCTGGCCTTAACTGAAAAATTTTCCTCAATTTTGGCCGCTACCTCATCCGCCACAACAGCACGAATGAATTCATCAGAATCGGCGGCCATGTCTGCATCGATATTTTGGGGGGTTCCGTTGACCGGTTCTGCAAGCACAAAATCGTCGCTGGCCAGGGCCTCCTTCTCCATCAATTGCGCATGCTGCTCTGCGGTGATAGCACCATTCTCCAGCAGAATGTCCAGCAGTTCCGCATCGGCGGCATGTGCGCTGATCGGTGTACCGAGGACCAGGCCGGCAACCACAATGGCGCTTGCGCTGTTTCTCAAACCAGTAAGTCTCATTGATCTAGTCTCCAAAATTGAGGTATATCGCGCCGAGATCGTTGCTATTAGCGGCTATCCGCAACGCGCCGCTATTGTCTTACTGTTTTGTTACGTTTTTGTTACAGATTCGTGTCGGACCCTCGGTTTGCGACGTTTTTGTGTCAGGCCAGGGAAGCCCATGCGGCAGAATTTCGCCCAGCCTTTTAGGCTGCCGTAATGCCAGCGGCACTTGTGTATGCACCAGACCACCGAAAGTTGCTGGAGCTGCTTATAACCGACGCGGCGATCTCCTGATCGCTGAGGTATGTCATGAGATTGCTTCGTCGTTGCACTGTTCGCAATGACGGAAAGAGAAATAACTCGCACCGTAGCTACGCATAATGTAGTTATATTTATTGCCACTGAAGGTGATGTTGTTCACTGCACCCTCACAGTCAAAGTGAATCGTTGTCGATCCATCCTCTTCGGATTCCCACGTGTAACTACTAATGTGAGAGTTAGCTTCCAGCAGGTACCCGTTTACGTCGTAGATGGTGAATGAAGTGAAAAACGTATTGCCCGGTTCCGGGAAAGTTACTGCATAGCACGCATCACCCGGCAGGTTATCTGACGTCGTGTAGGTATTTGCAACCCTTATTTCGACCATCATGCCGCCCCGCCCTGCAGCGTTCGAACACGTGCGATGCTCTTCGTTATCAGGTGTTACGCCATCGCCGTAAACAAACTGAATCTTGGCCGCCAGCATTTTCTGATTGTACGCGGCGGTCAATTCATGCAATTGCGCCTGGTCATAAGGCGGCATGAGGTACGCATTCGGACTGTGGTCCTCAACCGTAATACCGGCCTGAGTTGCATGAGTGGCTGCTTTCGGCCAGAAGCGGTCACTCGAAGTGCTGGGTTTCTGTTCGTCAATAAAGCAGAGCGGCTAGGATTTACGCTCTCGACTCAGAAAGACAATGCCAAAAATCAGGAACATCACGCCAACACCAACGTTTGTTTCGTGACCGTCAGACAACACAGAAGGAATCATCATTAGCACGCCCGCGAGCAGCCATAGAAAACCAACGACCTTTCTTGATTTAAAACTGCCAATCGACTTTTTGATCATAACTTTCTCGCTGAAGCCTTGCGGCAAGTGGAATGCCAGTTAAATTAACAGTCCAGTGTTTGGTCTTCATCGATCGTCCGCTTTGGGTCAAAAGCGGACGCTGTTGCCGTGTACACATACGATAGGCGAAATACCGCAGATTGCCGCAAGCTCATTTTCGGAACTCTACTTTTCCATCTTGTTTAGTAAAAGCGCGGCTTGTTCAGAATTGAATCCCTGAGAAATGTGCCAGTCAATATCCATCCACGGGTGGATATGATCCCATGCCCGAACCGCGTCCAGACCATCCTTGCCAGGTTCTACTTCGTATTCCGTGTGACCAATGCAGTGGAACATAGGCAAGTCCGCTATATGGTTATTGTGAGTCATATCTTGCTGGCAAGGGTCGGAGTCCGCTGGCAATAACCGGTGGGTGTTACCAACCAGTAAAGCGAGGATGCCGCAGATCACCAACCCAAGAACGATAATCTTGTTCATCAACTATCCTTTAGATTTGAGAGGCGTTAGTTGAGAGATGCTCGCCGCTATTACTTTGGTTGCAAAGTGTCCGCTTTGGGTCAATAGAAGCCTCTCAGTAGTTTAGCAGTCCAACGGCTGCTTTCGGCCAGAAGCAACCCCTCAGGCGCGACTATGCAGAGGTTAATATTGCTAGTAATAGTCAATCCCAAATTCCTGTATTTGGCCCGCCAATCGCCTTTACGTGTTTGAATGAAATCAGCTCACTTTCGCTCGGCGATTCCCACATTGCCTCGAAAAAATCAAACATGTCGCGCGTAACCTCAAGCCTAAATGTTTCGCCTTTTTCTGTGTTCCTTTGCTGGACACGTCTCCATCTCTCTGACGCATCGACATCAAGGAAATGTGTCTGCAATGTGCAACCCGATTTCGTAACAGTGGATACTACCTCTGCTCGCTTGTTTGACTGCTGAAGGCCAATTTCTAAAATCGATGAGACACCCGATTCAGCCAAAGCGCATGCCGTGGATATTATTTGGTTCTCACATCTCAAAGCGCGTTCACTAATCCATTTCCAATCCATTGGGTTCTCCAGATCGGGTCCGAACAAGGACGTCATCCAATCATCAACAGAAAAATGGATGGCTCCAATGTCGTTGCTCAACATCTTTGCATACGTTGATTTGCCTGCACCTGTTGAGCCACATATTAAATGTATGATTGGATCAGAAGGTGTCTCTAATTCGGTATTCACAAGCAGTCTCCGGGAAATTTTGTTGTCAGTGTGCTCAAGACCTGGGCAAACTGAGATCGATCTTCTTCAGAAAGGCTATGAGACAAGAAATCTTTAGACAATTGTTCAAGCGTTTTCTCGGCATGCCGCAGTAGCTTGCCGCCTGACGTTGTTAGCACAACGTAAGACAAACGTGCGTCTCGGCTATCCGATTGGCGGTCTATCAACCCGATTTTCTCTAGCGGGTTGGTTGCGCGTGTGACAGTCGATGGGCTAACGAACAGTCTCTTGGCCAGTTCGATTCGACTCAGTTTCGAACCGGGAGAATTTCTTACGTATAGCATGAGCATGACTTCTCGCAGTGATACTCCATGCAACGCCGACAAAGCTCCGGTGAACCTCTCATCAATAAGCGCGCTTGCTCGCAGCGTACGTAATATCGGGAGTGAGAATGAGTTGTCCATGGGATAATTATAGTTTCATAATGCTTTCACCTGCAAGCATATCGCAAAGATCGTGATCGATCTGGAGGTACCAGCACCTGAATTTGGAGGGCTGTTTTGGTTCAAAAGCAGCCGCTCAATAATTCAGAAATTATACTAGCTGAGAGACTGATTTCGGGGCAAAGCGGACACTCGCCACTCAACACCACCGCCTGTTTTAGAGGGCAAAGCGGACATTAATTGAGTAGCAACGGCGCGATTGTCGAATTATGTGCAGATTGAGATTGAGCCCTTTCTACTTCTCGCATGAAACCTGACCATGTCGGCAAGTAATCCGAAGAACCAGCGCAATTCCCACACATTGGCTGAGTATCGCGTGGTGCTCGAATAGCTATCGGAACATTGACGTTTGCAGAAAACATGGAGAAACAGTGCAATTTCGGAGATTTGTCGAATGAGTTGATATTCTTAGCCGCATGCGAATAAAAATAGGCACCCGTATATTCCTGGCCCTGACACTGGTCAGCCTCGTGATTCTGACACTAAACGCGGTGGTCACGCGCTGGAACTTCGAGCGCGGCTTCCTCGAGTACGTGGCCCAACAGGAAGCCAGCACAGTCAGTGATGCGGCATCTGATCTTGCGGAGGTGTATCGGATCGACGGTGGTTGGGCATCTATACGGGGAAACCAGCGTCGTTGGAACAACTTGCTACGCCCGGATGGCCTGCGGCCGCCGCCAGAGAGGCGACCGGACCCGGAACGACGGTCGGGTGGGCCTCCGCCGCCCGATCCACTTGAGTTAGGTCGTCGAATTTCCCTCGTCGATGCAGGCGGTGAGGTGATAGTCGGCCCGACAGTCGATAGAGATTTCGACCGATCGGTGCCGATTCTCGTGAATGGCCAGGCCGTGGGATACGTCACTATCGCGCCACGACGACAGCTTTCCACCCCAGCTGATCAGAATTTCGCGAGAGAGCAGGAGCGCTCCATATACCTGATTGCCGCGATTGCGCTGATATTCGCCGCATTAATTTCGGCGATTCTGGCGCGACAGCTCACCCGACCTATACGAGCACTGGCCTCGGGCGCCCGCTCTATCACCGCAGGTCGTTACGACACACGAATCCCGGC